>Ga0310786_10013352_pt1 | contig 10133 bp, 8 predicted proteins | sample AusTroGonzalo_MG_FD_203881 | JGI IMG/M metagenome (GOLD analysis project Ga0310786, IMG submission 203881) | Bovine rumen microbial communities from tropical cattle in Woodstock, Queensland, Australia - Gonzalo_03 (v2) (version 2) | ecosystem: Host-associated > Mammals > Digestive system >... | reverse complement strand
ACCGGCCAGTTGTTCCTGCCCATCGTTGGCTTCCTCACCTGCATCTTTATCGGCTGGTTTGTGCCTCATAAGATTGTGCGCGACGAGTTTACCAACAATGGAACCCTCCGCAACATCAGTGTTTTCCACTTATACCTCTTCCTAGTGAAGTATGTCTGTCCGGTATGTATTCTCTTTATCTTCCTTCACCAGTTTGGACTGATTTGAATTGGTAATTAGGAATTAGAAATTAGGAATTAGGAATTATGATTACATTGGAGGCAGAGTAATGAATCAGCGGGGGAATTTCGGAAGTAAGTTGGCGATAGTGCTGGCGACGGCGGGCTCTGCCGTCGGTCTTGGCAACGTGTGGCGTTTCCCGTTTATGACGGGTCAGAACGGTGGTGCCGCCTTCATCCTCATCTACTTTGCCTGTGTGCTGCTGTTGGGTATCCCAGGCATGGTCAGCGAATTCATCGTGGGTCGTCATTCTCAGACCAATGCCGCCCGTGCTTACGGCAGCATGGGGCATCGCGGCTGGCGATGGATAGGCTACTTAGGTATTCTCACCTCTACCATCATCCTCGGTTTCTATGCCGTCGTGGCTGGCTGGTGTCTACAGTATCTCTTCGCCTCCCTCGGTGGTCGTCTGAATGGTGATGCCTCTTACGTCATCGACTATTTCACCCGCTTCTCCAGCGATCCCGTCAAACCCTGCCTGTGGGCTGTGGGCTTTGTGTTGATCACTCATGCCGTGGTGGCTCAGGGTGTCGAGAAAGGCATAGAACGGGCTTCTAAGTTGCTCATGCCGTTGTTGTTGCTCTTGTTGATCATCCTTGTGGTGGCATCGTGCATGTTGCCAGGTGCTTCTAAAGGTATTGATTTCCTGTTGCGTCCTGATTTCTCGAAGGTCAGCGGCAGTGTGTTCCTCGAAGCCTTGGGCCAGGCGTTCTTCTCATTAAGTCTTGGAACGGCCTGTCTCTGTACTTACGCCTCTTATTTCAAGCGCGACACCAATCTCTTGCGCTCTGCCACGCAGATAGCCCTGCTCGATTCGGCCATCGCCATCCTTGCAGGACTGATGATCTTCCCTGCCGCCTTCTCCGTAGGTGTGCAGCCCGACAGCGGTCCTTCGCTCATCTTCATCACCCTGCCGAACGTGTTCCAACAGGCCTTTATCACGATGCCTGCCGTGGGCTATTTCATTTCTATCCTGTTCTATGCCCTACTGGTATTCGCGGCCTTGACATCGACCATCTCGATGCATGAGATCGGCACGGCTTTCTTTCAGGAGGAGCTGCATTGGCCTCGTCAGCGCGCCACATGGATTCTGACCGTTGTCTGTGCCACCATCGCCGTATTCTGTTCCCTCTCTGTGGGGGCGAATACCGATATCCAAGTACTGGGCCTGTCACTGATGGACTTCTGCGACTACCTGACGGCTCAGTATATGCTGCCCACGGGTGCCTTCCTGACGAGCATCATGATAGGCTGGTGCGTCGACCGTCGGCTGGTACGTGAAGAGTTCTTTGCCGGGGGCTCCTCCCGTGAGTCATTCTTCCGCGCCTGGCTCTTTTCCGTCCGTTTCATCGTGCCCGTCTGTCTCGTCCTGATCTTCCTCCATCAGTTCGGAATATTGTAATTAGTAATGAGTAATCATAATTTCTAATTTCTAATTCCTAATTCCTAATTTCTAATTCCGAGGGGGCCATGAAGTTTTTTAGGGAGTTGCTTTATCTGCAGAAGTCTGATCGTAAGGTGATTCTTACACTCTTGGTTGTCATCGCCATCGCCTTAGGCGTTATCTTCCTGACTGGAGGACAGAACGATAGCTCCAACGCCCTCGTTTTTGCCGATTCCATCGACAATTCTGCCCCCTCCAAGCACTACCGGGACAGCTTCCACAAGAAGCCTTATCATGAACGGACGGTCTATGTCCGTACCAAAGTCATCTATCGCGACACGGCCTATCAGCGGGGCCGTCACCTTCCCGATGCGGAACACGACTCTGTGGTGGCTCTTTACCAGCCGAAGATCCGTCGTGGCGAGCACGTCGTCCTCAACACCGCTGACACCACGCAGCTCAAGACTGTCCCAGGCATCGGTCCCTATTTCGCCCGTAAGATTGTTGAATACGGTGAGCGTCTCGGGGGCTACGTGAGCGTCGATCAGCTCGATGAAATCGAGGATTTTCCTCTTGAAGCCAAGCGCTATCTTGTCATTGAGAACCCCTCTCCGAGGAAACTGAACATCAACCGACTCTCCCTCAACGATCTGAGAAAGCACCCATACCTGAATTTCTATCAGGCACGTATCATCACTGACTACCGCCGTCTGCACGGACCCCTCAAAAGCTTGCAGGACCTCCGTCTCTCCAAAGACTTCTCTCCAGAGGTGATTGCCCGTTTGGAGCCATATATAGAGTATTGACTTGTCTGTTGCGCAAGAAAAACACCCAAATGTTTTGTACATTCGGAATTTTTGCTTAACTTTGCCACGTGAACTTTACTTAAAACGATATATCGTATGATTGGATTAGGAATGCAGAATATCCTTTTGTTTGGATTAGGCATGCAGGAGATACTCGTGATTGCACTGATCGTGCTGCTGTTGTTCGGCGGTAAAAAGATCCCTGAACTGATGAAGGGCCTCGGCAAGGGCGTAAAGAGCTTCAAGGAAGGGATGAACGAGGTGACGGATATCACGAAGGACGAAGGAAAAGAGAAGAAGGATGAGTGAGACCCCACCCCTGACTCCTCCCCATGATGGGGCGGGGAATGGCTCCGCCAACGGGGAGATGACCTTCTGGGATCATCTCGACGAGTTGAGGGCGGTGATCATCCGGGCACTTTTAGTGACGACAGTAGCTGCAGCGGTGGCGTTCTGTCTGAAGGAAGAACTGTTCGATGTGGTGCTGGCACCGAGGACGGGCGACTTCATCACCTATCGTCTTTTAGGCGTGGAGCCGTTCACAATCTCTCTGATGAACACGGGACTGATGGAGCAGTTCATGATCCACCTGAAGACGGCCTTCTATGCGGGTTTGCTCGTGGCCTCGCCCTACGTTATCTATCTGCTCTTCGGCTTCGTGGCACCAGCACTCTACGACAATGAACGGCGGTACGCCACAACGCTGGTTATGAGTGGCTACGGGATGTTCATGTTAGGCACGGCGCTGAACTACCTGCTGATCTTCCCGCTGACGGTGAGGTTCTTGGGAACGTACCAGGTGAGTCCCGATGTGGCGAACATGCTGACACTACAGTCGTATATGGACACGCTGCTGACGATGAGTCTCGTGATGGGCATCGTATTCGAGCTGCCGGTGGTGAGTTGGATCCTGGGACGGATGGGGTTAGTGAATGCTAAGATGATGCGCTCGATGCGACGACACGCCATCGTGGCGATCCTGATCGTGGCAGCCATCATCACACCAACGACGGATGCGTTTACGCTCTTTGTCGTGGCACTGCCGATTTGGGCGCTGTATGAAGTGAGCATCCTGATAATTAGAAATTAGGAATTAGAAATTAGTAATTATGATTACTTCTATAGGCGGGAAGAGTGATGAGATTAATAAAGAGTGATGAGATTATTAACGATAAATAAATAAGGATGAAGGAGTATGGATATGAAGAGGTTGATGAACTGCACTTCTGCTGCAGAGTAATCATAATTCCTAATTTCTAATTCCTAATTTCTAATTATATTTGCTTATGTTAAAGAGAATTAGAACAATCTTGGCGGCGGTGGTCTTTGTACTGATCACGCTGCTTTTCCTCGACTTCACGGGGACGTTGCACGGCTGGCTGTCGTGGCTGGCAAAGATTCAGTTCCTGCCGGCTGTGATGGCACTCAATGTGGTAGTTGTCGCAGTACTCATCATCCTCACGCTCATCTTCGGACGTATCTATTGCTCTGTGATCTGTCCGCTGGGTGTGTTTCAGGACCTTTTAGCCCGATTCCATCGGAAGAAAAACAAGTATTCTTATTCCAAGGAGGTACGCTGGATACGCTATCCTGTGTTGGTGGTTTTCGTCATTGCAGGCCTGGCAGGTATCGGCTCGCTGTTCCAGTTGCTGGCACCATATAGCAGCTATGGTCGTATCGCCACGATGATCTTCCAGCCGCTGTGGATGTGGTGCAACAACCTGCTGGCGATGGTAGCTGAGCACTATGAGAGCTATGCCTTCTACTCTGTAGACGTGTGGATGCGGTCGTTGCCAGTGTTCATTATTGCCGCCGTCACATTGGTGGTGCTCTTTGTACTGGCCTGGCGGGGAGGACGCACCTATTGTAATACGATTTGTCCTGTTGGTACAATCCTTTCGTTCTTTGCTCGTTTCTCATGGTTCAAAGTACACTTTGATGTTGATAAGTGTAAGAACTGCTCGCTTTGTTCGAAGAACTGCAAGGCCGCCTGCATTGATTATAAGACACATACTGTCGACTACAGCCGTTGTGTAGTCTGCGGCAATTGCATCGACAAATGTAAGTTCGGAGCACTTGAATATAATTATAAGAGGAAAGAGGAAAGAGGAAAGAGGAAGGAGAATACTGTTGATGCCTCTAAGCGAAGCTTCCTTGTGGCTTCGGCATTGGTTTCTACAGCTGCTTTGGCCCAGAAGAAGGAGAAACTGATGGATGGTGGACTGGCGGATATTGAGGACAAGGTGATGCCAGAGCGTCAGACACCGCTGACACCGCCGGGATCGCTGTCATATAATAACTTATCGACGCGGTGCACGGGTTGTCAGCTCTGTGTCTCGGAATGTCCGAACCATGTGCTGAGACCGTCGGGCGACCTGATGCACCTGATGCTTCCCGAGATGTCGTACGAGCGGGGCTACTGCCGTCCGGAGTGTACGCGCTGTTCGGATGTATGCCCTGCAGGGGCGATCAAACCGTTGGATGATATTGAGAAGTCCTCGATACAGATCGGTCATGCCGTGTGGATCAAGAAAAACTGTGTGGTGTTGACCGACGAGGTGGAGTGTGGCAACTGCGCTCGTCACTGTCCGTCGGGAGCTATCGAGATGGTGCCGCTCGATGAGAACAACGAGGAGAGCCCGATGATTCCCGCTATCAACGAGGCGGCCTGCATTGGCTGTGGAGCCTGTGAGTATGTCTGTCCGTCAAGGCCCTTCTCAGCTATCTATGTCGAGGGTCATGAAGTGCACAAGAAGATATAATTTTGAGTTTATAGTTGATGGTTTATAGTTTATAGATGATAACCTGGCAAGCCCATGATATATCTCTGAAGACTATAGAAGTAATCAACTATAAACTATAAACTTTTAAACGATAAACAAAGAAAAGAATGGAAAAGAAGAATATATCGAGGCGGAGTTTCCTGAAACTGTTTGGTGCAGGGGCCGTGGGAACGACAGCTGTGCTGGCAGGTTGCAAAGGCGGCGACAAGGCCGGAAGTCAGGCAGCGGAGGAGTATAAGAATCAGGTGGAGCCACCAGTGGGTCAGATGACCTACCGTGAGAATCCCAAGACGAAGGATAAGGTGTCGCTGTTGGGTTATGGCATGATGCGCCTGCCGACGAAGCCGGATAAGAGTGATGAGTTCGATCAGGACATGATCAACAAGCAGATAGACTATGCTCTGGAGCATGGCCTGAACTATATCGACACGTCGCCCGTGTACTGTCAGGGACAGTCAGAGCGCTGTACGGGTATCGCCCTCAGCCGTCACAAGCGGAGCGAGTATTTCATTGCCACGAAACTCTCGAACTTCAACCGTGACTACTGGGCCGCCGACAAGGCGAAGGAGATGTACCAAAACTCGATGAAGGAGTTGCAGGTGGACTATATCGACTACTATCTGTTGCATGCCATCGGCGGCGGGATGGATGAGTTCAACGGTCGCTACGTGGACAATGGTATCATGGACTTCCTGATGAAGGAGCGTGAGGCTGGCCGTATCCGTAACCTCGGTTTCTCGTTCCATGGTAAGAAGACGGTGTTTGACGAGGTGCTCGCCCTGCAGGATAAATACCACTGGGACTTTGTGCAGATAGAGTTGAACTACCTGGACTGGGACTTCGCCAACGAGATCAGCAATAACAATGTCGATGCTTCCTACCTCTATGGCGAACTGCATAAGAGGGGCATCCCCGCCGTGATCATGGAGCCGCTGCTGGGTGGTCGTCTGGCTAACCTGCCACAGTATCTGATGACCGAGTTGAAGAGTCATGCGCCAGAACGGTCGGTGGCCTCGTGGGCCTTCCGCTTTGCCGGCACTCCCGAGGGCGTGCTGACGGTGCTCAGTGGCATGACCTATATGGAGCATCTGAAGGATAATCTGTTGAGCTACTGTCCGCTGGTGCCGTTGACCGATGAGGAGATGACGTATCTCGACGATGAGATCGCCCATAAGATCGTGGGCCTGGAGAACATCCCCTGCAACGACTGTAAATACTGCATGCCCTGTCCCTATGGCATCGACATACCGGCTATCTTCGTACATTATAATAAATGTAAGAACGAAGGTTCGTTGCCGATGGGTGTCGGTGATGAAGAGTATCGCAAGCACCGCCGTCAGTATCTCATCTCTTTGGAGCGTGTCGTACCGCGTGATCGTCAGCCGGACCACTGCATCCAGTGTGGACAGTGTGAGCCGCATTGTCCGCAGAGCATCCATATCCCTCGGGAGTTAAGGAAGATCGATGAGATGATCGAGCAGTTGAAACGCAATCCCGAAGGCCTTGAAGATAAGGCTTAGGCGGTGAACAGGATGGTCAGCAGGGGGATGGTGAGCATCGACAGTAGGGTGGTGATCAGCGTCGTCTCTGTGATGAGTGTCGTGTCACGGTTATACTTCAGACAAAGGATGGTGCCGTAGGTGGCTACGGGCATCGCCACGACCAGTGTATTGATATTCACAACGTAGGAATCGAACCCCAGGGCGCTACACAGGTAGTAGAGTCCGATGGGGATGAGCAGTAGGCGGAAGACCGTCGTGGAATAGACGGTCATATTGCCTAACATCGACCGTGCAGAGAGCTGTGACATCGACGAGCCGATAATAAGCAGGGCGGCAGGGACGGTGATATTGCCAATCATCGTGAGCGGCTGGCTGATGACGCCAGGGATGCCATCGATGCCAAGGGCTACGATGAGCATAGCCAGATAGGCCGAGAGCATCGGTGTACTATAAAGAACTTTCTTCTGGAAGTGACGCTTGTCGCTCAGGTCTCCCACGATGAGAATGGTGCCGATGGTGAAGACGGCGAAAGTATTCACAACGTTCAGTACGGCGGCATAGAACACGGCCTGCTGGCCGAAGATCGAGGCGACAACAGGATAACCCATGAAGCCCACATTACCAAACATCAATGCGAAGCCTACGATGCCCTCGTCGTCTTTCTTCTTTGTGAGTAAACGGGGCAACAGGAAAGCCACACCTGTCAGGAGAATGTATGTGAGAGTACTGATGCCTAAGAGTGGCAGGATAAGTCGACGGTCGGGCAACTCGCCCGTCATCGCCGACGCCAGGATAAGAGCCGGACATGTGAAATTGATGACCAAGCTCGACAGCTTCTTGTCGAACTCGCCACCCATATAGCCCAGTCTGCCCGCCACGTATCCTACAATCACGATGGCAAAGAGCGTCATCATCACTTCTACCATGTCTTCTCTTTCTAAAATGACAAATGGCTGACGAATCAGCCACTTGTGCTTACGACTTAGAGTGCGTTGTCGGGATGAGGCGACTCGAACGCCCGACCCCTACGTCCCGAACGTAGTGCGCTACCAACTGCGCTACATCCCGATTGGGTATCCGATAGCACACTCTATTCGTAAAGCGGGTGCAAAGGTACGCAGAAAAAATGAAATACGTGCAAGAAAAGCGATAAAAATTCAGAAATACTGGAAATTTATCGCTTTTCCTGATGTCGGAGCCTTAGATATTACGTAGTTTCTTGAACGTGTTGAACTCATCGCAGCGAGACACGTATGGTGCCGGTGTGCGGCTTGCCTCGAAGTCGAAGAGTTTGTTGAGGGCGGCATACTGCTGCGTCTCCTTGTCGGGTTCAATATCATATTTATAAGTCTCGCTGTTCCACACGTTCTTGTACCAATAGGTGGTGTAGAGATTGCCGTAGCAGAGGGCGAAGATAGCGCGTTCCTTCAGTGCAGGATCCTGGCTCATACTGGCTTTTTGCAGCAGGGTGACGGCTTTCTGGGCAAGGTCGGCTTCGCCTTCACGTTGGGCGTCGCCAACGCTCTTGCCGTTGCGCATCAGCCACCAACAGTCGCCACGGAAATGTGCTTGGGCATAACGTGTGGCCAAGGCGTAGCTGCGCTGCTCGAGTTCCTTGCCGCTGAGCACGTTCAACTCGCCTTCCATCTTCTGCATCTCCTGGGCGAAGGTGAGCTTAGGATTGTTTTTGAGTTGCCATTTCGTGTCACTGTATTCAACATTCCGCTTCAGGTACTGCCGCTTGATCCATGGCTCCACCTGCCAGCTGCGGTTGGCGGCATAGACGGCATAGCCTTTATTTTCGTAGAACGACTTGGGTATGTCTTTCAGCCAGGTGATGGCTTTATCCCACTGGCAGACTCGCATGTATTTGGTGCCGATAAGGTCTTCCAATTCGTATGGATTGGGTTTCGCATGAGACTTAAGATAGCTGTCAAGAGCATTCTTGCCAGGCGTATTGACATAATAGAGATACTTCTCCAGTTTTTCCGTCTGCATGGTGTCGATATACGCATCGTACTCATAGCTGTCACAGGTCTTGTAGAGAGCGATGAGTCGTGAGGGCTGAGCGGCATAGTGCTTCTTGAGGGTCTGATAGATCACGCGGTCTCTGACATAGTTGTAGTCCTTGTTCTCTTCCAACCACTTCAGTTCATCAGTCAGATAGTTGTCAAAGGCCTCGCTGTCCTTGGCTTGGTCTGATGTCATATAGAGGATGAGCGAACGGGTACAGTTCTTCATCGGTTCTGTGCCGTTGAGGCTGGCGGCGGCGATGATGTCGGAAGTAGCCTGACGCTTGTCACCGAACATGAACTCAAGCCAAGCCTGGGCGGCCTGCCACATCATGGGCACCTCGGTCTTTCCCTCTTTGATGACCTGCTTACAGAAGTCACGCATGTCGAGGGCTTCCTTCTTGCTGATGTCACGGATGAAGAGTTTTCCGCCCACACCCTCGGCATTGGGGTTGGTGGCGTCGTCAGCTTCCTGGGCATTGTTCACGAAGTCCTGCAACAGGAAGGGCAGCACCTTCGCATTGGGATTGCTGAGGTATTCCTGACGGATGGCAGCAAACGAACGTTTCTTGTAGTATTGCGTCATCAGACTGTTATAGTCGCCCATCTCGGCAAAGAGCTCTCCTGCCTCAGCTGAGCGGCCTGTTTTGTAGAGGGCACCTGCGTAGATGTTCTTCATCATGTCCTTGTAGACGGTCTCGATATACTGGCTGGCGTTCTGCTCCCAGAAGGTGACATTCTCCTGATGTTTGCCTAAGAGCATGTTACAGCGCATGTAGAGTAGGGCGTGCTGGGAACGGAGCTTCGACTTAGTCTTGCTGAGGGCGTAGGTACGCACATTCTGCAGACTCTTATTACGGGCGGCGATCTCTTCCTTCGATGGGTATTCCCATCGTTCGCTGCTGACGCTGCGGGCGCAATTGAGATACAACTCGAGGTTCTTGGCATAGCTCACCATCAGGGCATCGCCCTTCTTCTGGGCGAACTCGATGACATCGTCGGAGTCGAACCAGTACCAGTCGTCTGGTGACTTGCCGAGGTAGGCTTTCCAGTTGTCGTTGCAGATCTTCTGAACACGCTCGCTGAACTCCTGACTGTCGTAAATGCGGAACAGGTAATAGTTCGTGGTCCAGCCTCCAGCGCAGGCCAGCATGGGCAGAACCATGACGGCCAGCAGATTAGTGATGATAAATCTCTTCATAGGTCTCTGGTTTATATCTGTTAATGTTTTCTTTATCCAAATGATAGGTGATGACGGATCGGCTCAGGTTTTGTCGTTCGTGCTCCACCATGTGTTTCACCTGCAGGATCTCTTCGGCCTCCACCGTGTGCGTTATCTCCACACCGCTGATGATACGCAGCCAGCTGAACACAGGGTAGGCAGCAGCCATGGGCAAGGGGTAGTCGTCAAGGTATCGCAGATAGGG
>Ga0310786_10013351_pt1 | contig 10134 bp, 6 predicted proteins | sample AusTroGonzalo_MG_FD_203881 | JGI IMG/M metagenome (GOLD analysis project Ga0310786, IMG submission 203881) | Bovine rumen microbial communities from tropical cattle in Woodstock, Queensland, Australia - Gonzalo_03 (v2) (version 2) | ecosystem: Host-associated > Mammals > Digestive system >... | reverse complement strand
TTTGGATTTAGCCCAGATGGAAAATTACAAGCAATTTCTTTATATCAATCTGGATACACTTCTTATACAACTTCTATTAGTACTACTAGAGTATATAATACTAATGGGTTTGACTATTCTAAAGCATTATTACGTTGAGCTAGCAGTGGTTTTTATGCAGGTAATACTGCCGATGTAAATATTCACTCATATAAAACACAAGTATTTGATTTTAGATATACAGATAACTGTGTTTCAACAGCAGGTACAACATTATCTTTTATAAGAAATAAAGAAATTTATTTAAGAGGAACTATTGGAACTGACGGTTTATTTTATCTAGCTCCGCTTGAAGTTACTTATAATGGTTCAACGTATAAAAGGGCTTGAACACAGGATACTCCAACAACTGAGGATGGTTATGTTTATTGGCTACTTGGTCATCCATACTCCACAGATGCTTATCAACTTAGATTATATGTAGAAAACCCACTTTATTGATTTAAAGACGGTGAGTTTAGAAGCTACACTGGAAATTCTGGGGGTGGAGGATCAGGAGTAAATATAATTAGTTTATCTACAGCTTCTCTTACTGTCGATGTTCCAGTAGAACTTACTATTACAGAAGCAGAATATAATACTGCGATTGATGAAACAAAAGATTGTATTGTTAAATTAAGCGTAACGTCAGATGATACTGATTACATTTTAAACAGAATTAGGCTTGATACAGACTCTCCACAAAAAGCTTACTTTTTAGAGCAAGTTGATTATGCTACTTTAGGAAGTATTTATGTAGGAATTCAAAATAATTCTGGTACTTATAAAGCTGTTATTATGGGGGCTCTTCCAGAATATGGAACCGGAACGGTTAAATCAGTTAATAATACAGCACCAGATGCAAATGGCAATGTTAGTATTTCAATTCCAACATCTTTTAACTTAATAGATGATATTTTAGATGGTAGTGCTAATAAGTATGCTCCATATACAACAAAAGGTGCCGGACACTTTTATAATACTGACACAACTGCTCCATCCAGTACAAATAGATTAAATTATGATGGTTATTTCTATGCTACCGCTTTATACAAAGGCAGTACCGAAGTAAAACCTATTACTATTAATACAACCAATAAAACCATTAGTGATGGAACTAATACTTTTACTTTTGGAGATAATGCTTTTAATTCAACTGCTATTCCTAGTAGTTATATTTCTAGTTCGTCTTATAACTCAAGCACTAAGGTATTAACAATTACCCCAAATTCTGGTACCGCAACTACAATAACATTTGGTGATAATGCTTTTACAAGTACTTCTATTCCTACTACTTATGTCTCTACTGTAAATGGTAGTAGTGGTGCTATTACTAATGTTGCTTTGACAAATACTAATAACAATTTTAGTGCAAAACAAACATTTTTTGCTGGCATAAGTATTGACAATGATACCTCCAGTCAATACCCGCTTAATATTGAAAAAAGTGGTACATTTAAATTAAAAGCAATGGATGCAGTTGCTACAGATTATAATACTGAGTATGATTTGCAAAATAATTACTTAGTACTCAAACATGTATCATCTTCAGCTGATTCATATTTACAGTTCCCACAAGGAAAAGGAAGTGTATCTGGAAGTACTATTACTTATGCAACTCTTGCAACAACTGATGATATTCCAACAAGTTATGTTAGTAGTATTAATGGTGATAGTGGCGCTATCACTAATGTTGCTAAAACAAATGAGTCAAATTCATTTACTGCTACTCAGAAATTTTCTACTGGAGCCGGGGCTCAGTTTAATTATGGGGTACAAGGACCAACTATTTCATTTGATGGTAATAATTTAATAATAACTGGTTCTACTTATGCATCTTCTTATTTAAAATTTCCAAATGTCGGCAGCCCAACTAGCTATAAAACTATTGCAACAACAGATTATGTTAAAGCAAATGCTAGCTTAACACCTTCTGCTACTTTAAATCAAATAACTGTTAATGAGTCTACCTATAGTATTCCACAAGGTACTGTTACCTCAGTTGCTACATCGGGCACAGGCTTATCTGGGGGCACAATTACAACATCAGGAACTATTACATTAAATTCTAACGCAAATGGTAATAGAAATGCTAACCAAGTTGTTATTGCAAATGCTGCTGGGACTATTCAAACAGAGAAACTCGCAATTTCATCTGGTTCAACAACAAAAGCTACAATGCAATACGATGGCACAAATAACTGTGTAAAATTCGTATTTTAATTAGAAAATTGTATAATAAATTATGGCACTTTTAAGTTGATTCCCATTTAATAATAATTATAATAATCAAGGACTTGGCACAGAGGATTGCACTGTAATTAAGGGCACCCCTAGTTTTTCTACTAGTCCACAAGGAGTAGTCACTCCGCGTTGTTTAAACTTAACAGCTGGTGCTGTATCTATGCCAAATCCATTGATACCAACAGATACTTCATTGAGTTCAGCGGATGCTTGAACAATTAGTTTTTGGCTTTATCGTAAAAGTGGAGCAACTGGTACTAGGTATATCTTATGCCCATATTATGGAACCACTGTTACTAACTGTTTATACACATATTGTTCCAGTACTGCCACAACATATACGTTAAGAATTAGGGGATTAACTCAAAGTGTGTCTACGCTCAGTGGAAATTTAAATTTTGATACTTGATACCATATAACATTAACTTATAGTGATATGACTTTAACATCATATATAAATGGTGAGCAATTTCCTCTAACTTTTAAATGCAATAATTTTAGCACTACACATGCACGACTTTGCTTAGGCTCAGCTTTAAATACTACATATGCTTATTGTTATATAAATGATTTTAGACTTTATAACCATTGTTTATCAACAAAAGAAATAAAAGATTTAGCTAAAGGTTTAAATGCTCATCTTAGATTTAATTTTGATGACTGTTTTGATGTTGTTGAATTTATTGAGTCAACTGGTACGCAATGAATTGATAGTGGTGTTTCAATTGCAGCAAATACTAGAGTTGAAACAAAGGTAAGTTGGGCAGATATTTCTGGTTCTTATCCAATGCTTTATGGAGCTTGAAGCACCTTTTCACTTTCATCTATGCCATCTGGCAAGTTATGTATTTCAAGTGGTCAAACTTCAGGAAATCCATGAAGTGCAGGTCCAACTATTTATGCTAATACAGTATATACTATTGATCATAGACCAGGTAGTTTTACTATAAAAAATGTAAGCAGTGGAGCTTATACTACATATTCTTTTGGTAGCTCTACTAATACTACAAATTCTAGACATATTTTAATTTTTGCAGCTTCTGATGCCTCAACTGGTGATCAGCCTTATAATTGAAGTACTTATTCAAAAGCAAGAATCTATTATTTTAAAATTTATAATGGAAATACTATTGTTAGAGATTTTATTCCAGTAGTACGTAAAAAAGATAGTAAACCAGGATTATTTGATTTAATTACAAATACTTTTTATACAGATTCAAGCAGTTATTGGTATACAAGTTTTAATTTTGGTAGTATGGGGCCAGTTACCATGGCGGGAGTCAGTACTATTAATTTTAATGATGTCACTTTTTCAAAAAGTTCAGAGGGATGAGGCCCACCAGATGGGGCTGAAAGTAACTCTGCGGGCATAACAAGTCAGTATGGTATATATATAGATGAAACTACTGAACCAGGTGGTTTTGTTTCATGTACTGTAGCTCAGACTAATGCTTATATTATGATTGGTTTTGCTAACACAAATGGCCAATATGGGTACTCTCAAGGATATTTTGTGTACCCGCAGGCAGATGGAACAGTACATATTTATGAGCGCGGCTCACATATAGGAAGTTATGGAAGCTATGTTGTAGGTGACCGTTTTATTGTAGAAGCTTATAATCATAAAATATATTATTATAAAAATGGTACTTTACTTCGCTCTGTTACAGTATCAAGTGGCTATGACGATGATGTATTATATATGAATATTAATACTTACAGTAAAAGTGCCACGGTTAAAAGTGTAAGTTTTTGACAATTTAAAAAACAAGTATTAGATGCAGAATCAAGCGGTTATAATAATAAAGTATCTACAGCTATGAGTGCTAATTATGACTTTGATACCACAGTTAATAACACTGCTTTAGCATCTTATGGTAGTCCTGGTGCTTTAAAATTTAGTACAAGTACTACTTATTATCCAATTACAATAGCTGCTCCGATAAATACAAAAGCCACGTTTGTTGGATGGTTTGGGTTCGGTGCCTACTCCATGACTCAAACAGTAGTTGGTACTACTGATTTTGTATGACAGTTTACAACATATAAACAATCTGGAACTCCACTAATTTCACTAACTACTATTACTAGTATGTATGTTAAAGCAGGTACCAGTGAGTGATCTTACACTTTTTCTGACCCTATAGCAGTAGGACTAGGCTTTAATCATTTTGCATTAGTTATAGATGATACGAGTTTTATTCTTTATCACCAGGGCAGTGCAATTGCTACTAGTACTAAATCAGCTACAACAACTACCTCTTCTTATATTAAAATAGGTTGCACTGAAAGCCTTACTAACGGCATGCGAGGTAGCTATATTAAAGATTTTAGAGCTTATGCTACAGCTTTAACTGCTGATGATATTAAGGATCTCTATAATACAGGTGCTATGATTTCAGATAAAGGACAATTTAGTAGTTTTGAACTAAATGAGGTAATAACACCACTTACTTCTGTCCCAAATATGATTAGACGTAAAAGTGTTACAGAGGCAAGGTCTTTTAGTGAATTAGCTTTTAGTGATGGTGACCAACTAGATACTTGAGCTGACTTTAAACTTAGTGATGGTAGCAGATGAGTTCCAATTTGTGTGCATAATACTTTAGACGGGTATTTTTCAGCTAGAAATAGCACTTATTTATTTGATAAACCAACTATCTGAAGTAATTTTGCCATGATTGCTGGGGCTAGTAGACCAGAAAGCTCCTATTATGAGTTTTTAGTAGTTCAACAACAGTATTATAGTTCATCTTACCCTGAAATTCAAGACCCAGTATACTGGTGAAGATTTAAGCAAAGTATTAGCCCATTTAGTGCCACAAACTCAACAGTTAGTCCTTCTAATATTACAAAAATTGCTACTAACTCAGGTTGAAGCTCCGCCTATGCTGGTGGGCTGTACTGGAATACTAGTAGTAGCTATCATCAAATGTGCTTTGCAAATACTTCTAACTCTACTATATATGGCTGTGGAGCACTTAGTTGATACAGTTCTTCCTATAAGTATATATATGGATATAATGGTCTGCAGGGACGTGGTTGGCAAGTGGTATATATGAGAGTTTCAGACGAGTACACAAGAGTATATCCTTCTGGAGCTATTAATAGTGTAAGTTTAGGAGAATATTAAAAAAGGAGATTAAAATATGGCAGTATTAGGTTCAACGGTAATTAATGGAAATTTAGCAGTATCTGGTGAAATTAGTGCAAGTTCTTTAAATTTAAAATCAGATGAAAAATTAAAAGAAAATATAGTTCCATTCGTTTCAAATCCAGATATTTTAAAATTACCTGTTTACAAATATGATTTTATTAATGGCCCAAAAGGTAGAATTGGCTGTTTAGCACAGGACCTTCAAAAAATTTGCCCTGAAATTGTACATATAGATGAGCTAGGTGACTTAGCTATTGAAGAACAAAAAATAGTTTATTTATTATTAGAAGAAATTAAGAAGTTAACTATTAAAGTTAATATTTTAGAAAATGAAATTAAAGCACTTAAGGATAACAAATAATGCCATCAACATATAATATTAAAAAAAATAATAGGTTATTTACAATATCTACAATAACTAATGAATACTCTAATAAATTACCTTCTTCCGAGCAGGTTGCTATTAGAAATTTTGTTGATCAGCATGCAGCTGTTACAGGACTAAAATACGATAGTGATGATTCTTGAACTGAGTATCTAGATTTTAATATTATTAAAGTAAATGGTATAACTCTTCCACGACTAGTAAATGCCGCTACAGTGCCTACCTGAACTACAGAGCTATTTTCAGCCCAGCGTGGTGCCGCTAGAACTGGCGACACCGCTACTGTGGCTAATTGTAGTAGTTTTACAATTCAAAACAGATATACTGATATTTACATCTCAGCAGGTAGCACTACTAGAAGCTATAGTAGAGGCGATCTTAGAGCATGTGTTCCAGAGGTTTTAATGCTCCTTATTCAAGCAGCAGGCGGAGGCGGCGGCGGAAACCTGACCACTAACTATAAAGGTGGTGGCGGTGGAGCTGGCCGTTTTGGTGTTTATATGGTTAAAATACCAGCTGGTGCAACTTTAACAGTTAATTTAGGAGCTGGTGGTGGGGGCGGTGTCTCAAATCACGACTTAGATGAGGCACAAGGACAACAAGGGGGCACAACTACAGTAAGTCTTACACTTGCAGATGGTACTACTGTTGCTAATATTATATCTGTTGCTGGTGGCTACGGTGGTGGAGCTGGTACTACCTCTGCGAGAGGATCTGGTGGTACTTATGGACCGTCTAGCACCGTTAAACCTGCTTATGTTTATAGATATTATCAGACAACTACTAGAGGTAGTGGTGGTATTGGTGGTGGTTCAAGCTCTACTCAGTATGCAGGACAAGGGCAAAAAGTAATTTCCAGTTCTGTATGAATGGGATGTACAAATAGATTTAGTGTTTCAGACGCTACTTCAGATAACTCTATTGCCAAATTTTTTGAATATTCAAATCCATCATATACAGACGGATATATCTATGGTGGTCAAGGAGGTTCTGCTATGTGTAAAAATGCTGATTCTAATGCTGGAAACTGAGAGAGTAGTGGTGAGGCAGTATATGATGCATATTCGGGCTGTGGTGGCTATGCTGCTAATTATGATCTACATCACTATGGACAAGATGGTGGAGGTGCTAAAGTATGGGTTTACTTCTAACAAACGAAGATTTACAGTATATTTTAGAAAATTTATCTGTAAAACCAGTTGCTGTTGTTCAAGCTGGAAGTTCTACTCTCCCAATAATCGAAGAACCAAAAGATACTGATTATGTATTCATGTTTGATCTTGATTTAGAAAGCGCTCGTAAAATCAGAAAACAAATTGACGATTTAAAGAAAGAGCTCTTACAGCAAGATAGCTGCAAATATACTTGAAGAGACCTCGGTTTTATTACAAAAGCCAATCCTAAATATTGATTAAATCCTATGCCACGTTGTGGTGATACTTTATGACCAGACGATCCAGATTATATTATTCCAAATGCAGTTTTTGAGCATTATTGAATTTATAGATATGGTAAGCCTTTGAATTTATGTGATGTTTTAGGTAAAGATCACAATAAATATGTTAAATCTCTTTGGTTATCATATCAGTTTCTTAAAGAAAAGCTTAGAAAAGAGTTTATGCCTAAATACTGATATTATTTGTATTTAGGTTGTTGTATAATTAAAAACAATTCTTATGATAATTTTACCGAAGAACAGATTAGAGATATAAATATTCTACACGACTGCAAAGATCTTTTTGCACATATTAATACAGTAGCAAAAATTAAATCGTTGGTAGAAGAGGTATGCAAAGATGTCATTGAAACCCAAACCACTAACTAATGAAGAGCTAGCGTTAATAATAAATTACCTAGACGTAAAACCAAAAGCTGTTATTTGTACAGGTTCTTACGTCTTATCTTTTATAGAAAATCCACGAGATATAGATTATGTTTTCTTTTTTGATAATTTAGATACTAAAGAAAAATGTAATTTATTAACTGCAAAATTACTAGCAGCTTTTCAGCACTTAGAGGATACTGAAAACAGACGTGTCTGTTTATTAGCACGTGATATTAAAAACTATATGCATCAAGACACCTTAGGTAATATGTTAGGAAAGGATTATATAAATCCATGATACTACTTAGATCACTATTGAACAACTCTTTATGGGGAAGATACTTTTAAGTTAATTGATGTTCTAGGCAAAGATAGAGTTTCGTATATAAAGTCTTTAAAAGATTCTTATGAAGAAATTTATTCTTCAAATAAATTCATGACAAAATTATATTATTATATTTATATAGGAGCTTCTATAATTAAGAATGACTCTTATTATAATTTTACAGAAGATCAAATTAAAGATATTAAAATTTTACACGCATTAGATGACTATTTAGGATATCTTAATGCTGTAGCAACTCTTAAGGAGCTTTTAAATGCATTATAATATAGAAGAGCTTTCAAATTTTAGACCTTACTGAGAACCGTGAACAGGCTGTAGGGCAGTTTCAGCAGGCTGTAAAAATTGCTTTATTTGTGATCCAGAATTTAAGTTCTATGGTTACGATAAAGTCAATTTTACTAAATATGCTAGTGGTACTATTATTGTAACTACTCCTCATTCTGATTTTTTTCTTGAAGAAGCTGATAAATATCGACAAGCTGCTTGGCAGTATATTAAATATCATCCTGATTTTATTTTTTTAATTATTACAAAGCGTATTGAACGTTTTTATAATAATTTGCCAGAAGACTGAGATAACGGCTATGAAAATGTGATTATTGAGGTTACAACTGAAAATCAAGAAATGGCAGATAAGCGTTTACCTATTTTTAGAGATATTCCAGCTAAACATAAATGGCTTTCAGTAGCCCCGTTTATAGAAAATTTAGATTTATCTAAATATCTAGCAGAAGGTTGAATAGAACGTATTGAAGCTACTGGTGAAAAAGCTATTGGAGCATCTAAAAACGCTGAAACTAGAGAACTTAAATATGAATGAGTAGAAAATTTGTCAAATCAATGTAAACAATATAATACTAGTTTTTGTTTTACATCTTGTGGTTCAAACTTTAAATATAATAATAAAACATTTCATGATCACTGTGGTTGTTTTAAATCTTGCCTTGCTCAAGGTTTAGAGCTTGATAATAAAGTTAAAATTGAGTTTAAATTAGAGGATAGTATAAAAGTAATGGAGTAGGTATGATGCAATATTTAGAATATGATCATAAAAAGATTAAATGGATAGGTCAATCTCCAGTTGATCAAACATTTTTAATTGCACCTCTTAGTAAGACAGCTCCAGTAATGATTTTTGACAATAAAGGCAACTTATTAAAACAAGCGTCTACTGCTGGTTATCCATCTATGTTTAGACAATTACCAGATTTATCTGGTTATTATTATACAGCTGGGAATGCAGAGGTAAAGTCTAGTAGATTTGCTGAATATAGATCAAATGGACGATACTTATTAGGTCCACTTTTTATTACAGATAATAATTTGGATGTAGTTACTACTGTTGATTTTTTACCAACGACTTACTGTTCAAATATTATTGGGATTCATTCTCACTGTAATTTAGTTTTAGGTAAAAATCATTATCTAATTCAATATATTGCTTTTAATACTGTAACAATTGACGGTAAAGAGACCTATGTTGTTAATTGCGGTATTCAAGAACAATTAAATAATAAAATTATCTGAGAGTGAAATACTATAGATGAACCTAGTTTATATGCAGAAAGCCATTTTAATAATAATTTTTGAGATGAAATAATGGTAAGCAAAAAATGCGCCTGTGATTATGCTCACATGAATAGCATGGTTAAAACAAGCGATGGAAAATATATTTATATAAGTTTAAAAAACATTGGAATAATTAAATTAGATTATAATACCAAAAAAATTATTTGGAAAATAGGTAAATTATGTAAAGATTCTTTAAAAATTCCAGAGGGAAAGGTAATGTTTGCTCATCAACATGATTTAAGATTAGTTGATGACAATACTCTATATTTTTGAGACAATGAGAACGCCTGCTACACTTTAATATCGGTGGTAGATAATGTAGTTACTAAGTATGAAACATTTAGTGTAGAAAAAAATTATAAAAAAGCTAATATGGGTAATGTAGTAAAAGTTGCTGATAATATTATTGATATTTGTTATGGACTTAGACATCCCCTTATACCAAGCGTGTTTATGCAGCCTATTATGACTGAAGTGGATATGAAAACTGGTGAAGTACTAGTTTCATTAACTATGGCTTTAGGTAATGAATATGAGCCGCTGCTTAATGTAATGTATCAGATTAATAGAGGTGTTAATGTTTATGA
>Ga0310786_10013349_pt1 | contig 10134 bp, 4 predicted proteins | sample AusTroGonzalo_MG_FD_203881 | JGI IMG/M metagenome (GOLD analysis project Ga0310786, IMG submission 203881) | Bovine rumen microbial communities from tropical cattle in Woodstock, Queensland, Australia - Gonzalo_03 (v2) (version 2) | ecosystem: Host-associated > Mammals > Digestive system >... | reverse complement strand
TTTCGAGCCAATCCCATCCTATTCAAGTGGGATTGGAAATAGGAATCCGATTTGTATTCCCGCACAAACAGTCTTATCCATGTAAATGTATGCTCTATTAAAAGCCATGAAACGAATATCCATCATCACGCTGGCATTTCTGCTGCTTGTTCCGACCACCGCATTCGCGGCAAAAAACACGTTCAGCAAGCGTTATAAGAACAAAACAGTCAAAGAAGTGCTGGCCGACCTCAAAGAGGAAACCGGCGCCCGTGTCAGTTACAATCGCAAGGAGGTAAGCAACAGCCGCCGCGTCACTGTCAATTTCCATAATGCGACGCCGGAGGAGGTGCTCAACGAACTGTTTGACTGCGAATATACCATCACTCAGAAGCCCGGAAAGAAGGGTAAGATGAGCAATGCCTATACGGTGACCAAACGGGTGCTGCAGCAGCATGACACGATCTTCATGACCATGACGGTAGATACCGTCCGGCTGAGCAACCAGATCACCACTCAAGTGGAACAACCGGACCAAAACCGCACACTGCTCTTCCGGGAGGAGAGACTGCAGATCAACTATCGGGACTCGATCCTTCATACCCAGGAGCGCATCGATCATCCGCAGGTGGTCAAACAGGCTGCTGTCAAGGAAACTCCGGCCGACAAGGGTTCATCGCTTCAGGCCTATGTAGGCGCGGCCTACACCTCTCTGGGGTACGAACTGAAGGGCGGTCAGAACCTGGGGCATGCAGGCGGCGAAGTGAGCATACGCTATGCCTATTTCTTCACGCCCAATTGGGGTTTGGGTTTAGGCGTTGATTTCGGCACCTACGGATCGATGGCCAAGCTCAACACCACACTCCAATGGGACGGCCAGACGGATACGGACGGTGAGCGCTATAACCACCGTGCCAAGACGCATAACTGGAAGGAGAACCAACGCACATACATGCTCTCCATACCGCTGACGGTACAATACCAGCACCGTTTCAACGAGAAAGTGGGTATCTTTGCCGCCGTGGGCGGATTTGTCGGACTGCCCTTCCTCGGAACTTACAACCTCGTGTCCGGCTCGGTAGAACACCGCGGTTATTATCCACAGTGGAACCTCGAGTTGTACGGTCTGGACAACCATGATTTCTATACCGAGCGTATAGGAAACGCTTTCCCGAAAGAGCGCCATACACTCACCCTCAAGCAGATCGCCGCCGGTGTCAAGTTGGATCTCGGCGTGATTATTCCGCTCAACAAGCAACTGGACCTCTTTGCCGGTGTTTACGGCTCGGTAGTGGCCAATGACATCCAATCGAAGACACACGAGTTAGGATGGCAACAACCCTCCATGCCCGGATATATGCAACATGCCTTCATGCCGGAATACCAGGGCCTGGCCAACTCCACACACGCGAACGGGGTGCGTCCCTGGTCGGTGGGCATCAAAGTGGGTATCCATTTCCGTCCCGCCAAGAAAGCACCGAAACCCGTCACGGGTACAGACTGCCTCGTGCTGATCGATACGACCTATCTCGCCGCCCATCATGCCGACACAATTGTCCGTAACTCGGTGGATACCATTGTGAGCCTGAAGAAGACCTTGGAGAAATCCGTCATCTGGTTTAACGTCAATGACTACAAGCATCCTCGTCTCGAGCCGGCAGACATCCTGGAGCAGGTGGCAGAGATCCTCAAGTCCAACCCGGCCCAGCGCGTGTATATCAACGGTCACGCGAGCGAAGAAGGAAGCCGTCATACCAACCAGATATTGTCCAACCGCCGTGCGGAGACGATCGCCAACCTGCTGAAGGGCTTGGGCGTACCGCCGCAACAACTGACCGTACACGGATACAGTGCGGATATCCAGTACCACGGCACGAGCAATACCACGCGCAGCCAACGCGAGCTTAACCGACGCGTAGAGATAATCCCGATTAACGACTAATAGCAAGCTCTACACCATGAGATATCTAACAACAATCGCCCTCTTAGCAACAGGCATACTCTTCTCACAAGCGCAGACGGTGCATAAGAAGACTATAAACGCATGCCCAGGTGACAGTGTTACCCTCACCGCAGCCTCCGGCACCTCCTGGGAGTGGGAAAACGGCGAGACCACACAATCCATCACAGTGCTGCCAAACGGCATCGGGGACACCGTCATACGATGCAATGTGGTGCATGTGGAAGTCACCGTGGAGAATAACATGATGGCCAACGGCGACTATGAGACCATTCCTGACTCGTGGACGCTGTACAACGACCGCAAGCCGGAGTTCGACAACGGCCATAAACCCACCAATCTTGGTTTCGAGTCAGACTACCTGTACGGCGGCTTCGACTGGCCGGACGGAAACTACTATGACACCTACCCCAACCGGAACACGCTGTATCTGATTACCAGCAACGCCCAAACACACTACTGGCGCGACTTCGCGGCTATCACACCGCATAGTGGTCATTACTTCGCCATGTTCGACGGAGATACCAAAAAAGGCTATGCCTGGAAGACGAACAGCGACATCGTAGCCGCCCTCAACGACCCCAACTATCCGGCCCTTGAGATTACGCAAGGTACCACCTATATATTCAGTTACTGGTCCGTTTTTCCGGAGAGTGGCACCAAATCCGCCATACTCCAATTCACCCTTAGATATCGTAATGAGGACGGGACGATGAGTGATACGATCCACCTCGGCGAGCCCAATCGTCTGGATAGCCAGCCGGTCGGCAAGTGGGTACAAACATCGGTCACGTGGGTGAGCCCTGTCAACAGCAGCTGGGTGGAGATAGGTGTGTATGACGAGGCGACAACCACAGAAAAGGGCAATGACTTCGGTTTGGACGATATTTGCTTTCAGAACTACTCCGAATTGCATAAGTTCGTGGACGACACCTACGAATATACCATCCATGTCACGCCATGCGCAGAACCCTGTCAGGACTTCGTCTACCGCAAATGGAATGACGTGCTCTTTGCCGACAATTCCGAGAACGAGTATGTCGGTTATCAGTGGTATGCGGACAGTGTGGCCATAGAGGGCGCAACGCAGCAGTTCTATCAGTTGACGGATCTTACAACGCCGCATCAGTACTACGTGGCCGCCACGATGACCAACGGCCGTGTGCGCACCAGTTGTGCGCAGCGTTTCGAGCAGTTCGAAGCCAGTGCCTCCCATCCGGCGCATACGCCGCAGCGGGTCCTGCATCAGGGACATCTGTATATACAAACCGAGGACGCCGTGTATGACATCCTCGGGTATAAAGTAGAAAGACCGCTACGCTAAAGGTCGAAAGTCGAAAGACAATAGACTATTTCTTGGTAAAGCGAATGGCACATCCGCCTCCGGTAGCGAGGCGGATGTTTATTGTATCCGCCGCACTCACTTGCCGCGTCTGAATAGTCGTGGCATACGGATTGGTCTGCCAGTCGGCATCGGGGGCATCGGCATAGATCGTTGCCTGCCATTCGCCGTCCGCGAGGAAGGAGAGGGGAACGGTTATCTCGCGTGCCTCTTCGTTCGTCACGGCGCCTATATACCAGTCCTCCGAATGGCGGTCCTGACGCGCCATGACGACGTACTCACCGATCTTGCCGTCCAACAGCAGGGAGCGGTTCCAATCGCACGGCACGTCGCGGATGAACTGAAACTCCGCCGGGTGCTTCTGATAGTTCTCTATCTTATCGCACGCCATCTGCAGGGGGCTGTATAGCACGACGAACAGCGCCAGTTGGTTGCTCAGCGTGGCGTGTACGCGTGTGCCGGGGATGATGGGGTTCTCAAAGGCGAACACACCGGGGGTGTAGTCAGCAGGTCCCGCCATCATACGGGTGAAAGGCAGCGTACAGACATGTGCGCAGGGCGAACCGCCGTCCTGTGCCCAGGCATTCCATTCCTGTCCGCGGATACCCTCTTGTGTCATGAGGTTCGGATAGGTGCGCTGCAAGCCGGATGGCATGGCGGGTTCGTGGTTGTCGATGCATATATGGTATCTGGCTGCGGTCTCGATGACCTTGCGGTAATGCCGCACCACGCCTTGGGAGCGATTGAACTGATAGCCGTCGCGTGTGCGGATGAGAGGGCATACGTATCCGGTCTTGACCGCCGGCATGCCGTGCTGCTGCATGAACTGATAGGCGGTATCGAGATCCGCCTCGTATTCGTCGGCACGCCCCGAGGTCTCGTGGTGGCAGATGATATTCACACCGAGTTGGCGGGCATATCGGCTGAGCGCCTCCACGTCATAGTCGGGATAGGGTGTGACGAAGGAGAAACGGTCGTTATTGATGCCCTCATATCCTTCCCAGCCGGTGTTCCATCCCTCCGCCAGCACGCCGCCAAACCCGTTCTCGGCGGCGAACTTGAGATAGCGGCGCATGTTCGCCGTGGTAGCGCCATGACGTGATCCGGCACTCCATGTCCACTCATGCAGATGCATCGACCACCAGATGCCGAGGAACTTCATCGGCTTGATCCAGGAGGTGTCCTCCAGGCGGCATGGCTCATTGAGATTGAGCATGATGCGCGACGCCATCATTTCGGGCAGGGTGCGTGTGAGGATGAAGAAACGCCATGGGGTGACGAAGGGAGCAGTCAGATAGGCCTTGTCGTCGAGCACGCGGCCGTCCTGCATCCATGGGGTGAGATAGGTGCCGAGTGTGTTCCCGGCCATCGGATAGAGGTTCTGGCAGGGGTAGTCGGTCACGTTCGCCTCATGGAGGAAGGCATACATGCCGTTGGCCATCTCGATCGTGACGGGCGAGCACATGGTATCTTTCTCGTGCAGGGGTTCTTTGGTGAAGATACCCTCGTAATACTCTGTCCGCCAGGGTATGGACCATATCTGCGGTTCGTCAGCAAAGACATAGGCGGTCTGCTCGTCGATCACGGTCCAGGCGCGTCCGTCGGGTTCGGGGAACTCATATCGGAAGGCAAAGCCGTCGTTGAAGAGTCGGAAGACGATGTGCATCCGGATGTCGCGTGCGGCGAGGCAGACGGTCATCTCGTTATGATGATCGCGGATGAAGCGTTCCTCTCCCCAGACGGTCTCCCAGACGGTATCTGCCGCAGCGAGATGCGTGGATTGGAGTTTCCATTTCAGATCACGCAGGGTATCCTCGCCCTGCACGAGCACGATCCCGAGTGGGGAGGGCATCAGTATATCCGATCCGTCATACGTCACGGCGTAAGCCGGTTGGCCGTTACGCAGTTGAAAATCAAGGGTCATTTTCCCGTCGGGAGAAGCGACGTGATGACCGTTACACGCGATGAGCGCGACGCATGCGCAGCAAAACAGCAGTTTCTTCATAAATCGTTGTAATCTAATAGGTTAATAGCCGGCGGATTGCTCCATATTCGCATTGCGCGACAGTTCCAGTTGCGGAATCGGTTGTACATAGGAGCAGTCCCCTTTCCAAGTGATAGCGCCATGTCGAGTGGACTGATAGTACTCCGCCTCGGACAGTCCGATGCGGTAGCGACGGATGTCCATCCACCACTGTCCTTCGGCAAACAGTTCCGCCCAGCGTTCGTAACGGATCACGTCATAGGCGAGGGGATCGTTATCGAAATAGGCCTTGGTGCGGTCGTTGAGGGAAGCGTAGTTGTAGGTCGGGTCATCGCCATAGGCGCGTGCATGGACCCTATTGACATACTCCAGCGCCAGTCCGGGGTTCTCGTCCTGCATCAGTTCGGCATAGAGCAGATAGATGTCGGCGAGTCGGATGACATATATATTGCAGTCGCTGGACTCATTCTTGCCATAGGGTGCGGATCCCATCTCCACGCCGCGGATGTTGGTGTACTTACGGTGCTGCCAAGCGAGGATATCCGGCCGGTTGTTCACCTCTGATGACCTGTCATACCAAGTGGTCTCGCCGGCCGAACCGATATAGTCGTCCACATAGGGCTGTCCGGCACAGATCATCAGTCGCGGGTCGATCTTGGTCTTGTCCGCCTTCAGCTCCTTCGCCTCAGGCCTATAGGTCTGGTCGTGCAGCATGTAGGGGAAATTGTCCTGACTGCGCGGTGCATTCCGGTCGTAGTTGGGATTGAAGGTCCATCGTGGCACGGTATCGCCGTGGAAATTCCAGAAGCCGAAGCGTGCGATGTTCTTGTCATGGACGAAGTTATTGCCCCACTGGGAGCTCTTATTGGAGAGGATGATATCGTCCTCGAGCGTATAGGGATCGGTCACATCCTCCCTCCCCTGCCGGAAGCGGACATTGAGGTTCACATACCAGGGCGCATAGACCGTCGGCATACCCGAACCCGTGGTGTAACCGGCCCAAGGGCCGTCCTGCGTGTAGTCGGTCGTCATCGTGATCTCGTAGAGCGACTCAGCGTTATGCTCATTCGCCTCATTGCCGTAGAACATATCGGTATACACCTCATACGGCACCAACGACTTGCCGGATCTCAGGATGATCTCCTCCATCACCTCCTTCGCCGCAGCGCGGTTCTCGGGGAAGATATAGAGCGACTGCATATACACCTTCGCCAGCAATCCCATCGCGGACCAATAGGTGGCGCGGTATTCGCCGTCCACCACGTCCGAGCGATAATCTGTGAGCAGCGCGCAGGCTTCCTTGAGGTCATCTATCATAAACTGCCAGCATGCGCTCACTTTGTTACGTCCGCGTTTCACCGCCTCGGCGTCACTATACACCTTGTCAATGATCGGCATACCCAGACCGTTCGCATCCATCTCAAAGAAGATCTGTCCGTGCCAGTACGCAAGGGCGCGGTTGAACAGACACTGCCCCCGCATATAGTCCAGTTTCTGCGCCTCGGACGAGGTGGCTTTGGGACGGAACGACTCGATGCCCTCCAAGGCCTGTGTGGACAGATTTGCCCACTTGCATATATCGGTATAGGTGGTGGTCAGATAGCGTGACTCCGGTGTGGAGTAATTGTCCTGACTGAAGGCACGCTCGTCATACGAGCCGTAGAGGTCCGTGGTGTGGTCATACAACCAAACGCCCATCGGGAACCAATAGAAGGCATACAGTCCAAAGGCATGGTCCTGCGCATAGGCGGCCGTCACCAATTGGTCCACCTGCTCCAAGGTGGAAGGGAAATTGGATTGAGACAAGGTCTGCGGATTGTTAATCTCAAAGAAATTCGCGCAAGACGTCAGCGCCCATGCAAGCATAAGTATATACGCTGTTTTTTTCATATCTTTCATAGTCTTTTATCTTTTGTCTTTCGACTTTCGACATTTCATTAAAACATCACATCCAGACCGAACGAGAACAGACGGTTCGGCAGATAACGATACTGGGTATCTACGTTCCACAGCAGTTGCGAACCGTTATACCGTCCTATCTCGGGGTCGTTGCCCGAATACTTGGTGATCGTAAAGACATTCTGCATAGAGAAATAGATACGTACTTTCTCCATCATGGCCTTACGCGTCCACTTGGCCGGGAAGGTATAACCGATACTCAGGTTTTTGAGTTTGAGATAACTGCCGTCCTCAATGAAGTAACTGGACACGGTCGAATAGTTCTTATTGGCTGCGCCGTCACCGATCATGGAGTTATGTTCGTCAATATATCCCACACGCGGATGAGAAGTAACCGTGGTATTGCCCGCACCGAAGCAAGAAGTCTTGAATATCTTGGCCGTGGTATTATCCGACGAGAACATATGCGTATAGGGCTTCATGAGGTTCATCACGTCAAACGCAAAGGCACCGGAGAACACCGCCGACAGGTCTATTCCCTTCCAGGCGAAAGAGAGCGTCAGACCCATCTCCATCTTCGGCCATGGGTTACCGATCGTCCGCTTGCTCCTGTCCGTGACACGGCCTTGGCCGTTATCGTCGAAAATCAAGTCGCCTACACCCGTATTCTCTTTCTGCCAGTAGATGCCGATCTCCTTGCCGTCCGCATTCAGCGGCTGACCGTTAGGCGCATAACCGTACGGGTGATCCGGGTTCTGAGCACGCCAGTTATCCAATGCCCGCTGGTTGTACTCATCCACCTGAGCCTGGTTCTGGAAGATGCCCAAGCACTTATAGCCGTAGAACAGACCCATCGGTTGACCGTCCTGCGTGCGGGCAAGGAGTGTCCAGGAGTTATCCACACCCGCGTCAATCGGGTCCGCACCCGGGGCGTCACCCACGCGCTTCACCATATTGCGGTTGAAGGATGCATTCCATTGGATGCCATACTCAAAATCACCCCGTTTCTCTTTCCAGCCGATAGAGAGCTCATGGCCCTGGTTCTCCACCAAACCTGCGTTGAGGTAGATAGGCACCGTGTTTCCGGGGTCATCCGAAGCGAAGTAATAACTCATGCCCGAAGACAAGGCCAGACTGCCGCGATAAATCATATCCCTCGTCTGGCGGTTATAGTAGTCATAGGTCACCGTCAGGCGGTTATTGAAAAATCCCAGATCCAATCCCACATCCCATTGGTTCACCTGTTCCCAGCGCAGGTTCTCGTTGCCTAATACAGCCAACCAGGCTCCCGTGGAGCGTGTGGCGGAATTGGTAAAACTATGGCTGACGCCCGTGAGCGCATACGTGCTCTCATACATGTATTGCGCTACATTATCATTGCCCAGCATACCCCATGAGGTACGGATCTTCATGTTGCTCAACCATTCCTCTGTGGCGGGCTTGACCCACGGCTCTTCCGAGATGCGCCAACCCACATTGACGGACGGGAAGAAGCCCCAGCGGTTCTTCTTCACAAAGCGGTCCGAAGCATCCGCACGGAAGTTGACAGCCGCCATATACCGACCGCCATACTCATAGTTCAAACGCGCAAATGCCGATCCTCTGCGCTCTTGCGGCGTGGTGTCACTCGCTTTCTTGGTATTACCCTCCGACGCCAATGCAATGGAGGAAGCATGATCCACCGTGTAATTGTAGGCCTCCGTGGATATACCGTAACCGTCGAGGCGCCACCACTCGGTTCCGACCATCGCCTTGAAATGATGGCTTCCCCAGGTGTGGTCGTAAGACAAGGTAGAGTTAAACATCAAGTTCAGCGTTGTTCCCGAACTGGAATAGAGTATTCCGCCGGGTACGCCTACTTGTACAGGACCGAAGTCCTTATATTCCTGGAACTGATTGCTCGTATAGGCGGAGAAAGAGGCTGCCCCGTTGGTATGCCATACCAGTCCTTCTATGAACTTCACATCCAGATAGGCACGAGCATTCAGTGTATAATTATCATTGTGATAGGTCTTGAAGGCATTCTCAAGTCCTGCAAAGTTCGGTCCGGAGCCGACAGAGGTAGGCGTCTTGGCGTACAGACCGTCCTCGTCATACACCTCCGCAACCGGTACGGTACGGAACGGTATCGTGTGGTAATAAACCGACGAATTAGCCGCCGGATCGGTCTTGGACCATGTGCCATAGACCGACTCGCCTATCTTCACATGCTTACCTACCTTATGGTCCAAATTGGTACGGAATGAGAAACGCTTCGCACTCGTTCCCAAGTACGTACCCTTCTCGTCCAGATAACCGACAGACATAAACAGATTGGTCTTCTCGCCGCTATGGGTGATGCTCGCGTTGTACTCTTGCTCAACGCCCGTACCGTACATCACATCCATCCAATCGGTGTTGGGTAACTCGCTGATCGAACTGACACCCATCGTGGTGAGGGTCGAGCCCGTTCCCCACGCATCGCGGGCACGGATCCAATCTTCCGTCCCCAGGAGATTCAAACGATTCAGCGTCGTGCGCCATCCCGCGCGTATATTAAGGTTTACGTGAGTCTTGTCCTGATGACCGTGTTTGGTCGTAATCAGGATAACACCGCCGGCTGCACGGCTACCGTAAATGGCGGCCGAACCTGCGTCCTTCAGAATCTCAATGGACTCCACATCACGCATGTTGAAGTTAAAACCGGCTTCTTGCGCTACACCATCCACCACATACAACGGACTCATACCGCTCAGGTTTCCTGCACCACGGATGAGGATCTCTGCTCCTTCACCCGGGGCACCGCTTCCTTTGGTCACACTCACACCCGCTGCCAGACCTTGTAAGGACTCGGCGATGGACTTAGTGGAAAACGACTCAATATCCTTGGGGCTGACAGAGGAGATAGCACCCGTCACGTCGGAACGTTTCTGTGTGCCATAACCCACAACAACGATGTCTTCCAACACTTCGCTGTCCTCCTCCAGGACC
>Ga0310786_10013348_pt1 | contig 10134 bp, 6 predicted proteins | sample AusTroGonzalo_MG_FD_203881 | JGI IMG/M metagenome (GOLD analysis project Ga0310786, IMG submission 203881) | Bovine rumen microbial communities from tropical cattle in Woodstock, Queensland, Australia - Gonzalo_03 (v2) (version 2) | ecosystem: Host-associated > Mammals > Digestive system >... | reverse complement strand
ATGGTGGGGACCTGCGTACGCAGCGACACGAAGTCGGACTTCATGGGCCGGTAGTCGTTCAGGTCGGTGCTGCCATAGAGCGTCGCCCCTTTCTCCAGATAGAGATGCACATCATTTTTCAAGACGATGGTGCCTATTTTATAGTTGCCTGCAGGCACCACCACCCTACCGCCGCATGCCTTTGAGCAGTCGTCGATGGCACGTTGGATGGCTGTCGTACTCAGCACGGTGGTGTCTGACTTCGCGCCATAACTCACGATATTGTAGTCTGCCGCAACAGCAGAAGCAGAAATGAGAAGTGAAAAGTAAAAAGTGAGAAGTGAGATTGGACGGAGAAACTTCATATTTGTATCAGTTTATTTCGTTTATGTTGCAAAGATACAAAACTTTTCACTTTTCATTTATCACTTCTGACTTTTTTTTGTATATTTGCCCAATAATTCGTTTATCAACTTAAAAACTACCAGTTATGAGAAAGCTTTTATTGTTATTGCCATGTGTGGCATTCCTGATGGGCTGTAACTCCAACTCCCAAGAGTCAGGCGGGTCATGTCCTGTGCTCAATGTTGAGGGTGGTCAGATTACCGGTCAGAAGATTGACGTCACAAACAATGGCAGCACTGTGACTTATTATGCCTACAAAGGCATCCCCTACGCTGCTGCACCCATCGGTGACCTTCGTTGGAAAGAACCTCAGCCTGTTGTGGCTTGGGAAGGTATAAAAACCTGTGACAAGTACGGACACCCTGGCTATCAGGCTGTTCACTATCCTGGTGGCTACGCCACAGAGTGGGGTTATGGCGACGAGGCCCCCTATAGCGAAGACTGTCTCTATCTGAATGTCTTCACCAAGGCTGCTGGTCAGACAGACAAGAAACTCCCTGTAGCCCTGTGGATCCATGGTGGCGGCTATCGTGAGGGCTGGGGCACAGAGCCTGAGTTCGACGGTAAGGAGTGGGCCCTGAAGGATGTGGTGCTCGTCAGCATCAACTATCGCTTAGGCATCTTCGGCTTTATGCCTTACGGCGAGCTCTCAGCAGAGAGTCCTAACGGTGTCTCTGGCAACTACGGTATCCTCGATCAGATTCAGTCGCTGAAATGGATTAAAGCCAATATCGCCCAGTTTGGTGGTGACCCTGACAATGTGACTATCTTCGGTCAGAGTGCTGGTGCTGGCAGTGTACGTACTCTCTGTGAAAGCCCCTTGGCTCGTGGCCTGTTCCACAAGGCAGTCATCATGAGCGGCGGTGGTTTGAACATTCCTCCAAAGGAGGGCGAAGCAGCTAAACCCGCTACGCCAATGGCAAAGTTCTTCACCTACAACCCCACGCTGAAAGAAGCTGAGGCAGAGACCAAGAAGGTGATGGACTGGGCAGGCCTGACCGACCTGAAGAAACTGCGCGCCGCCTCTACGGAAGTGCTCTACACCCTATGCACCATCTACAACATGGTCAATAAGAGCGATGTCTATGTTATGGAGCGTCCGATTGTCGACGGCTACGTTTCACTGAAGAGTTTTGACGAGGCTGCCCGCGCTGGCGAGATTGCTGATGTGCCCTATATGATCGGCTACACCATGAACGATATGGGTTCCATGTCGCCTGGCATCGCCGAATTCTGTAAAGTGCGCCAGGAAAAGGGCGGCAAGGCTTGGGCCTACGAGTTTGCCCGTCCACTGCCCGATGATGGCAAACATCCTGAGGTGACAGAGCGCCTGAAAGGTGCCTTCCACTCCAGCGACCTGTGGTTTGTCTTCAAGAGTCTCGAGCACTGCTGGCGTCCTTGGACACAGGGTGACTGGGATCTCTCTGAAAAGATGCTCACCGCTTGGACCAATTTCGCCAAGTTCAGCGACCCCAACGGTGAGGATGGCAAGGCCCTTGGCTGGGCTCCCTGCACGGCAGAAGCTCCGCAGTTTATGCTCTTTAAGCTTGATGAGAAGGATGCTGAAGCTTCCGCTATGGGCGATCCTATCATTCCTGAACCTGCGAAATAGTAACAAAATTGTAAATTATAAATGTAAAATTGTAAATGAAAAGACTATTTTTATTCTGTTTCCTGGCTTGTACGGCATTAGCTGTCAACGCCCAGAATCCCTATCTCCCCTTATGGGAACATGTGCCCGATGGTGAACCCCGCGTGTTTGAGGATCCTGACAATCCTGGTAAACTCCGCGCCTATATCATCGGCTCGCACGACGTGAACTACTCGGCCTACTGCGGCCCCGACATCCGCATGTGGTCGGCACCTGTCGAGGACCTCTCGCAGTGGCGCGACGAAGGTCCCATCTTCACCTGGTATGTCGACGGACAGTGGGACACGATGTATGCCCCTGACCTCGTTTGCACCATAGACCGTGCCACAGGCAAGAAAACTTACTGGCTCTATCCCCACTCACGCGGTTGGCGTCGTACACCAATGGTGTGTAAAGGCGACCGTCCCAATGGTCCTTTCACCCCTGTCAACCTCACTGAGGATGGTCGTCAGTGCCTCCCCGGCTCACTGATCGACTTTGACCCCTCAGTATTCATTGAGACCATTACCGACAAGAAGGACAAGGACTACGATATCGGCTATCGTGCCTATGTATTCTATGGTTTCCAGCATTCTACAGCTGTTGAGCTTGATCAAAAGACCATGTATTCGAAGCGCGAAGGCACGGAGCCCATCGATCCCTTCATCCCTGCCAGCAGTGCCGACGGACGTCTGCTCGACAGAGCTGGCAGCGAGTACAAGGCCCTCTATGCCGGACAGAACCCGCTCGACTTCAACTTCTTCGAGGCTTCGTCTATCCGTCAGGTGGGCAACAAATACGTGATGGTGTTCTCCGGCTATAGCGGAAAGGAATACGGTCTGGGCAATACCAACTCCGCCCTGCGTTATGCCTTTGGCGACTCACCCCTCGGCCCCTGGCGCTCGGGTGGCGTACTGGTTGACTCCCGTGGTGTCGTGGTAGGTCAGGATGGCTCTAAGCTCATCACCACCAATTTCGGCCACAATACCCATGGCTCCATTCAGGAAATCAATGGCCAGTGGTACGTGTTCTATCACCGTCCACCACGTGGCTTCGGCAATGCCCGTCAGGCTATGGTGGCGCCCGTAAAGATTACGTGGGATAAGAAACCCGTGGCAAAGGGTGGCGTCGTGAAGATTACTGGCTACGATCCCTATACTAAGGATAATGTGTGGACAGCAAAGGCTGCCGACGGCAACGAGTATACCGGTGCCGAGGTGACCAGCGAGGGCTTCCAGATCTTCGGTCTGCCACCTTACGAATACTATAGTGCCGGTTATGCCTGCTTCGTGAATGGCCCTGGTTCCAACGACTGGATGCAGGACAATCACGACGTGTGGAACAACTCGATGGATCTCGCCGGTATCCAGAATGGTGGCATCGTTGGTTTCAAATACTTCGGCTTTGGCGGCCTGGCTCAGGACACCAAGGGCTGTAAGGCTTTCGAGGGCACGAAGGCAGGCGACAAGACTACTATCGGCCTCAACCTGACGCCCGGTGGCAAGGGGGCTTTTAAGATTCACGTCAAGCTCGACGATCCTTGGAAGGGTCAGGAGATTGGTGTGATAGATGTGGCCGCAGATGCAGAACGTAAGGCACAGATGCGTTATGCAGCCGTTCCAGCTGTAGAGGGTCTCACGGGCAAGCACGCCATCTATCTCGTAACAGAAGGTCCGGAAGTGCAGCAACCTCAGCAGCCGCAGGGCCAGTGGGGCCGTCGTGGACCGCAGGGCCCGCAGCGTCCGCAGGGTTTGTTCGACCTCCACGGCATCAGTTTCTCAAAGGGTGCAGACCATACGGCTCCCGTCGTGCCTCAGGTCACCATCACCGCCGACGGCAAGGCGCTGACCATTCCTTCGACACCAGTCCGCTTCACCAATCAGAACGGCTATCCCGACCAGATCCGCTATCAGCTCTATGGTCCCGTCGAGGCCGGTGTGAAGCTGAAGGCCACGTCTGATGTGCCAGGCGTGAAGTTCGATATCAGTCCGATTGTCGAGGGCCGTGCCACCATCAAGGCCACTTACAAAGGACAGACCAAGATCTTCCTGATCAACTAATTGTTCAAGGAAACAGGGAGTTCAAGACAAATGAATTTAGTATTGTCCTGAACTCCCTGTTTTCTTGTTTCCTTGTCTCTAAAGATTTAACCTAAAGATAACATACATTTTGCCACACTTTTGGCGAAATATGCGTACCTTTGCACCCGAGATGAGAAAAGCATTGATGTATCTGTTACTGTCGCTGGGTATTATCCTGGTTGTGATGTTTCTCAGTGGAGCCGCTTTGGGTTTCATGGGAAGCTTCCTTGATGGCTTTGTCGACGGTATCCTAGGCAACGACTATGCTCCCTCGAAACCATCAGACCTATACTTCATCATCGGCATGGTCATACTCTGTTTGGCCTGTGTCATCCTGCAAATTGTGTTTCTCCGCCTTCGCTTTGCCAGCTACACCATAGGCCGCATTCCCAAGGAGAAGCGCTGGCCCGTGACAGGTTGGACCATGGTGACTTTGGGCGGTCTGGCCCTGCTCTACTGCACCATGTTCAATCCCTTCATCAGTCCCGATGAGAATGTAAGAGATTCGTGGGTATGGATCACCAGACATCCCATCATCTCCTTTTTCGGCATGGGTTTTGTCGAGGCTACAGCCGACCTGATTATCTTTGGCGGTATAATGCGTGAAATTCTCGAGTGGAAACACCGTCCACAGATCGTCATCCCCGCGTTCGCCATCATCATTGGCCTGACATCGGCATTCTTCAGCGAACCCCTATTGGCTATTCCAGCCACGATGGTGGGTATGGTCGAGGGCTATGTCTACGAATATTCCCGTAGCGTCATCCCCATTATCATTGGCGATCTGCTCTACTGGCTGATCTTGGTTTTCTTCATAGGTGTAGGCTTCCCTGGCTGGACGATTCTCATCGCCGCCGGCCTCATTGTCCTTGGCTTCTACTCCGTCATCAAGACAATGGAACCTTTCAAACCAATAGATTAGACTCTTTTTAAGGAGATCAATTAGTCACTATTAATTGTAAACCTATTCCTCTTACTGTCTTCAGCGTGATGCGAGGCTCGTCGGCGAGGAGTTTGCGTAGTTTGTTGACGAATACATCGAGAGAGCGCGAGGCGAAATAATCATCCTCCGTATTCCAGAATCGGCTAAGGATGGCCTCGCGGCGCACCACATTATTCTTATTATCAGCCAATATCGCCAATATCTGCGCTTCACGTTGGGTGATGGTCTGCGACACATTCGTCTCGTCGTTGCGCAACGTGGCATGATCAGCATCCAAGGTATATTTCCCCAGTTTATAGTGACTAATCTCTTTCTGGGTCTTCGCACCGCCGCGCATCTTCATCAGCGCCTGGATATGGGCATCGAGCTCTTCAGGCACGAAAGGTTTCTTTACATAGTTGTTGATGCCGAGGCGATAACCTGCCTTTACATCGTTAGGCGACGTCAGTGCCGAGGTGAAGATGATAATCACATCGCCGTCCGTTTCACGGATGCGCTCTACCATCTCGAAGCCGTTCATCACCGGCATGTCGATGTCCGAGATGATCACATCGGGGTGTGTCTCCTCCCAAGCTTTCACACCTTCCTTGCCGTTGGCAGCAGTTGTCACCTCGTAGCCGCCAATAATATCCTCCAGACCCGTCTTCTCGATATAGGCCAGCGACTCATCGTCTTCCACTAATAATAATTTTATCATAATTCTGTTTTTTATATACGAAAGAAATGTGAATAATATGAATATTTTAATTCAGAAAAAGAAAAATATTTATGTTTCATTTTTTACTTTCGGAATGTAGAGGGTGAATTCCGAGAACTTGTCTTTCTCACTCGCGACGGTGACCTTGCCACCGTGCGCCCGCATCACCTGATCCACGTAATTCAGTCCGAGGCCGAAGCCCGATACGCCACCCTTACGATTTTTCTCATGGATGGCTGCACGCCCGAACTTGTCGAAAATCACCTGTTGCTCCTCTTTCGTCATACCGATCCCATTGTCGCGTACCTTCAGCAGTACATTTTTATCGGTGTCGAAGGTCTTGATGGTCAGTTCAATCTCATCTTTCGAGTACTTAACAGCGTTGTCAATCAGATTGGCGATGGCCTCCGTCAGATACTGTTCATCAGCCATCACCCGCGTCACTTCCAAACTCGTCGTCACTTCCAAGGGCTTCGTGGCTTTCGCCTTGGCCTTCTCCACCAGATCGTCGATGATGGGCGTCAGGTCTATATCATTCTTGTTCAGAATCAGTTTCCGGTTCTCGAGCTTCGAGATAGTCAGCAATTTGTTCACGAGTGCCAACAGGTGCTCCGCTTCCTCTTCAATGATGCTATAGTATTTCTCCTTGATCTGCGGTTTGTCGTCAACCTTGCCGCTATGCAGGAAATGTGTCCCCATGATGATGCTCGACAGGGGCGACTTCATGTCGTGAACCATCGCATACGAAAAATCGTTCCTCAGTTCTGTCATCTGTTCCTGCTCGGTAATGAAGCGAAGGAGCTGGATGATAATCACGGCGAAAAAGCCGAGAATGATGGCACTGATCAGGAACAGCGGACTCAGCCGCCGTGCCAATTCAGGATAAGGGTTGTTTAGCGCCAATCGGATGGCCCTCGACTGGTCACGCCTAACACTCACCGGTTTCGTCATCAGCGACCAACTCGAACTTCGCTGATTATTCTGCCTCATCACCAAACCTGAGGAGTCAATCTCTTGAATGGTGACATCACGATTAATCTTCGCCACACTCAACAGCGAGTCAACATACGCCGCCACCGTATCCAGCGACAGTTCTGAGTGGTATTTCCGACTCAAGGCGTCGTTCATACCTTCTACCGACGAGGCTAACGACAGATTGCCGCGCGACTGCGGCAGACTCAACGTATCGCCCTCCGTCACAAGGTCGGCGCGTGTGTAGCTCTCGTAGAACATCGCCCACATCAGCTGGTTACCAGCCCTTTCGGCAATGTCCCTCGACACTGAGCGGTAAGTCATCAACATATAAATGCCCAACAGCAGCAACACTGTCACCGCACTCACAATCGACACATATTTATATTTATTCTTATGCATGCTGCCCGCAAAGGTAATCAAAAATGAGCGAAATACCAAATTTAACCTAAAGATAACATTCAAATAACTTAAAGTTTTTGTAGTTTTCCATACCTTTGCAGCGTCTAAAGGACAAAAAGAATTCAATAAATGTAAAATTGAAGAATTGAAATTAAAAGTTGAACAATTAAAAAATAAGAGTTATGGAATCAATTATCACAGCAGCAACAGTCCTCACAATGTACTTCAATGCCGTTAATAGCAACGATGCTAATTATATGTATAATGGTGAGATGGAAGACGGAGTGGTCAACAAGATCGAGGTATATGCCCAGAATGACAAGAAGCAGATGGAGCAGAAGATGGAGTACTGCTACTCTTACGATGAGCAGGGCCGTCTGCAGGATAAAGAAATGCTGAGCTGGGACGAGGCCACACAGCAGTGGAAAAAGAGCAGCCGTCTGACTTATAAATATTATAAGAAGGGTTACAATGTGGAGGTAAGTTACTGGAATGTAGAGAAGCAGGCTTATGACTTGCCTACAGAGGTGACGTTATATCGCTCACAGGCCCCGAACCTGACTACGGTGAAGACCTATAAGATGAACGAGACGCAGGACAATATGTTTCTGACCAGCAGTATGGTGGTGATGGAGCCTCTGGACAGCCGTCTGCTCGCTCAGCAATAAGATTCTTAAAACTCTCTCGTATATACATTTCCCCAGCCGTCCAGCGTTCAGTGCCGGGCGGCTATTTTCGAATTTAACATAAAGATAACATTCGTTTTGCATGGTGTTAGGAAAATATTCCCTAATTTTGCAACCGAAAAAGTTTAATTAATCAAATCATAGCAAAATGAAACTTAGAAAACTTTTTGTAGCTGTAGTCCTGATTAGCACAGGACTGGCATCGGCCCAAGGACAGATGCAGATGCCGGAGATTCCAACAGACGACAGTGTCCGTATCGGCAAACTCGACAACGGCTTGACGTATTACCTGCGTCACAACAACACGCCTGAGAAAAAGGCCAACTTCTACATCGCCCAGCGCGTGGGCTCCATTCAGGAGGATGACTCACAACAAGGTCTGGCCCACTTCCTTGAGCACATGGCCTTCAACGGCTCGGAACACTTCCCCACCGGCACGATGACTGAATATCTGCAGTCGATTGGTGTACAGTACGGCCGCAGCCTCAACGCCTACACCAGCATCGACCGTACCGTGTATTACATCTCCGACGTGAGCACGGAGCGCCAGTCGGCTCTCGATTCATGTGTGCTCGTGCTGCGCGACTGGTCGAGTGGCATCACCGTCACCCCTGAGGAGATTGAGAAGGAGCGCGATGTGATCCATAATGAGTACCGCATGCGCAACAGTCCCAACCAGCGTATGATTGAGCGCGCCCTGCCCACCCTGTTCCAGGGATCGAAGTACGGTTTCCGCATGCCTATCGGTAAGATGGAGATTGTAGACAACTTCAAGCCTGAAGAACTCGTGGCTTACTATAAGAAATGGTATCGCCCAGACAACCAGGCCATCATCATCGTGGGCGACATCAACGTGGACTATACCGAGGCGCTGATCAAAAAGTTGTTTGGCGATATCAAGGTGGATCCGAATGCTCCTAAGGTAATCGATGAGCCCGTGCCCGACAATGAGAAAGCCATCTACGTGGCTGAGAAAGACAAGGAGCAGCAGTATCCCATACTGATGCTCTCAATGAAGCGCGACCCTGTACCCGCCGAGCTGAAAAAGACTGCCGCCTACCTGGTGCAGGAATACCTGAGCTCGATGGTATGCGCGATGCTGAACAGCCGCTTCTCGGAGATTACCGAGCAACCCGACTGTCCATTTATCCAAGCACAGGTACAGGACGGCAACTTCATGCAGTTGGCCCGTACAAAGGATGCGCTGATGCTCATTGGCGTGGCCAAGGAAGGAAAGGACATCGAGACACTGCAGGCCATTGCTCGTGAGGCTAAGCGTGCCCGCGACTTCGGATTTACCGCCACGGAGTATTCACGTGCAAAAGCCGATTACCTGAGCGGACTGGAGAAGCTCTATACCAACCGCGACAAACGTAAGAACGATGCCTATTGCAGCGAATATGTGGAGAACTTCCTCGAAAACGACCCCATCCCCTCAGTTGAGACGCTCTACCAGACAATGACAGCCTTGGCAGGACAACTGCCCGTTGAGTTGGTGAACCAGTATGCTCAGCAGATTATCAATATCGACGGCAAGAACCTCGTAGCCTTCAGTATGGAACAGGAGAAAGAGGGTAAAACCAACTACACCACTGCCGACGCCATGAAGAAGGGTGCCGAGGCCGTACGCACGGAAACTCTCACTGCCTGGGTGGATAATGTGAAGCAGGAGCCCCTGATTGCCCAGATGCCCACCAAAGGAAAGATTGTGAAGGAAACGGAGAACAAGACGCTTGGATACAAAGAGCTAACCCTCTCAAACGGAGCCCGCGTAATCCTCAAGAAGACTGACTTCAAGGATGACCAAGTGATGATGCAGGCAGAGGCCAAGGGAGGTATGTCGCTCTTCGGCAAGGCCGACGACATGAACGTACAGCTGATCTCGATTGTGCCCTCATACAGCGGACTGGGCAACTTCCTGAAGTCGGAGCTCGACAAGGCCCTCGCCGGCAAGATGGCATCGGTGAGCATCAGAGTGGCTGAAGACCGTCAGTATATCGTCGGACAATCGACACCAAAGGACCTGGAGACACTCTTCCAGTTGTTCTACCTGACGATGACTGATGTGAAGAAGGACGACAAGTCGATGGCCTCATTCGTCAACCTGATGCAGACGGCCTTGAAGAACAAAGACCTGAACCACGATATCGCGTATAACGATTCGGTGAACAGCGTACAGAACTGCGGCAACTTCCTCTATCTCACTCCCAGCATGGATGATATCCAGCGCTTCGACTATGAGCGCACGCTGCAGATGATGAAGCAGTTGTATGGCAACGGCGGACAGTTTATCTACACCATTATCGGTAACTTCGAAGAGCAACAAGTGCGTGAGCTGT
>Ga0310786_10013347_pt1 | contig 10135 bp, 11 predicted proteins | sample AusTroGonzalo_MG_FD_203881 | JGI IMG/M metagenome (GOLD analysis project Ga0310786, IMG submission 203881) | Bovine rumen microbial communities from tropical cattle in Woodstock, Queensland, Australia - Gonzalo_03 (v2) (version 2) | ecosystem: Host-associated > Mammals > Digestive system >... | reverse complement strand
GATTCTGGCTACCATGAACACAAGCGACCAGAGTCTCTATCCGATGGATAGCGCTTTCAAACGTCGCTGGAATTGGAAATACATTCCGTTCGAGGAAAGCAGATATGATGACTATATTTTTGTTGACCAGAAATTTTATAGTTGGACAAAATTCCTTGTTGCAGTTAATAAGGAAATCAAAAATGTTACAAAGTCAGAGGATAAATTATTGGGGTATTGGTTTGTCAATGCAGGTGACTCGCGTGTGATTAGCACATCGACCTTCGTTAATAAAGTCCTTTTCTATCTTTGGAATGATATTTTTAAAGATGATGATAATAATCCATTTACACGTCGTAATCTTACATTCCAGTCTTTTTTCAACTCTGGGAATAAGCTAGACGTCACCAGTTTAGCCGACTTCCTTGAGCACGGATTAGAATTAAAAGATGAGGGAATAACTGCCGAGCAGATTAAAAAGAGGAGTGAACTTGTTCGGACAACGAAAACTTCTAAAAGCGATTTCATTGTAACATATAATGGTGAATTAATAGATGGGAGCAGCGCACAAGAAGTGTTTGTGAATGTTATTAATAGAATTGTTGAAGACAAGGGCGTTGATGACATCCTAAATATTGAGAAGGGTGGACCAAAAATAACACAAACCCCTGAAGGCCTCATAAGACCTATCCCTTTGAATAATGGAATGTTCTTGGAAGCAAATTTGGCAAACCAACAAAAAAGGAATATCCTCAACAAATTGAAGAATGATCTCAATCTTAATTTGGAATAAATGAAAATCCTGATTGAAGATTACAAATACATTTACGATCCCCAAAGCCAGGACATCACAGTAGAGGACGCTCGCGAGATTCAGGAGTTCCTGAAAAGCATTGGTTCTCGTTCTAAAGATGGTACTGTGCCTTATGTCGGCTATATCTATAGCAAGGCAAAGGAGGATTGTGTATTCTTCCTTCCCAAGGTCATTGTTGATGAGCAAGGAAAGGTCTTGGGTAAATACAAGACAATAGACTTGTGGAAAAACAATGTGGATGCCTTTACTAAAGAAGAGCGAGATTTCTTGTTCTCGTTCCCTATCTGGACTTATCTGGCTGTCAATACCTACAATCGTCGCAACCCTGAAAACATCATTGTAAGGAAACAAACCATTTCAAAGATGGACAGTTCAAAGAAAGATGTTAATACGACCTTCCTTGACTGCATTCTTGACATAATCAGATTTGCCCAAGAGCATAAAAACGTTCTTCTTTTCAAGATGCAGAATCTTCATCACAGCATGGAGAGGGTAAACTGGCCAAAAACCATTTCAACTCAGCAACCATTATTAAAGAAAGGGAAGGCTCCGATATACCTCCAACCTATAGTCAAAAAGAAAGCAATAGATTATGAAGAAGAACTTCTTGTCATCTATTTCTCCATTTTGCGTATTCTGAAGGAACATTATGGCTTTCAGGTGGATATCAACCTCAATTTTGAACTAATTGCAGAAAAGGAACTTGATTCCAAATCCGGAATTAAGCGGCTTCGTGAGATAAGATACAAATACTTTTCTGACATCACTCTCAAAATATGGCAGCTATGCTATGCATATTTTGAAAGGAAGGAGAAAATGAAGTCATCAAACGTTGTGGAGGATTATTTAATCGCCAGTTCCTTTCACACAGTTTTTGAAGCTATGGTTGACGAACTCCTTGGTAATGACTTGCCAGCATATATGAAGAAAGATCAGGATGACGGCAAAAGAATAGACCACCTATTTCTCTATAACTCTCTCATCGACCCTGCCCTGAAAACATATTATATTGCTGATAGCAAATATTATGAAATAGGACATCGCCCACAAGGACCCGCACTTTTTAAGCAATACACTTACGCAAGAAATGTCATACAAGTAAGAAATAAAAACAAAGAGGATCGACGAGAGAAAAAGTATGATATGTTTCGTGATGACAGGACTGAAGGGTATAATATTGTGCCCAATTTCTTTCTGAGTGCATATATTAAAAAACTTAGTTATGATACTCACGACATTGTAAAGTCTGAAGAAGGAGATGTTAATGAATTCCACTTTGAAAACCGTCTCTTCGATCGTGAGACTCTACTTTTATCACAATTTGACATCAATTACCTCTTTGTAATAAAACAGTATGCGACTAACGCAAGTAATGAATCCTTCCGCAAAGAAGTCCATGCAATATTTCGGAATCATCTTTTGGAACGTCTGAATAATGAATACTGCTTCAAAATCCTCAAGTTGAAGCAGCAACCAAAAGCGAGTTTTGAAAAGCAGGCGTTATTGGATGCTATTGCCCCCCTTTTCCGTATAGTGAATGGTAAAGTGTTTTGTCCCAAAAGAGATGAGCAATGCACTTATCTCATCCTCGCACTAAAAAAAGAAGGGGACGATAACAAACAAGTTCTGAAAGCTGTTGAAACTGACTTTATGATAGATAATGAGGATTTCAAAATAGGCGAATATCTTCCACAATAGGCATAAAGTGCTAGAGGACCAGCTTCCCATAATCCGAATCTCATTGGACGAGATTTTAAAAGATTACAGTTCACTGTACTTCTTTGCATTACCGTAGGCTTTCTCTACAGGGTATTTCTCTGCATTTCTTTGCAGTTTGTCTAAAACAATATGTTTGACATCGAGGTTGAATTTGTCAGCTATCAGAATGGCATAGTTGAATACATCAGCCAATTCCTCCTTCACTTTTTCTACGTTAACTTCTGAGGCATCCTTCCAAAGAAAGGCTTCATTCAACTCTGCTGCCTCAATAGAAAGAGCAAGTGCGAGATCTTTTTCGTTGTGGAATTGATCCCAATCACGCTCTTGAGTGAATTGGACTATAACTTTCCGAAGTTCTTCAAGGTCACTCATTGCTTATTGTTTTTTGAGTTATACATTTCATATACAGTTTCATTTGCCAAAGCCATGATCCTAACATTTTTTCTTATCTATCGTACAAAAGGATGATATGAACGGCAGGATTCGAACCTGCTCCACTTGCTTGCGCTTTCACCGTTCCGAAATCGTAATTCAACTCGTACCATCCAACCAGTCTCATAAGAAGCAAGGTCGTTTACCCCGTATGCCTCACAATGAAAACAGGAGTGACTGAAGCCCCTCAGGACTTTAATCACTGCAAAATTAGCCGATAGTTGTCTAAAATCGTGGGACATGCTTCAAAAAGATTCAATTACTCGTCGTTTTTTAATATTTTTCCCACTTTACAGTATCCAAAGCTTTCACAAGACCATTATAATCGAGCGTATCTAAGGGTACTTTGTTTGGGGCAAAGCTACAGGAGTTCACCTTCTTGTCCCATGACACAGAGCTGAAGTTAGTCGGACGCAGGCATTTCAGCAAGCATGATGGACTCTGGAATGGCTTTCCACCTGCAATAGACGCTAATTGTTTGGACGTAGGCGTATTGGAGAAACGCTGAGGAACAAGAATAATCTGGTCGCTCTTCAAGATTCTCATCATACGTTTATAAACGACAGTTGCTGCTTCGACCTTGTCAGCACCCACCAACAGATTAAGGCCGGGCTTTATACCTATTGATTCTATTCTAGGTAACAGCGACTCTACCCTCTGCACTTCTTTTTCATTATCAGGTTGATGGATAGTAATGTGTATCTTGTCTGGCTTACAATTCCGTAGTTTCTGCCACAAACATTCATCCTCTAATGGCAATCCATTGGAGGTAACAGAAAGATAGCACAACGGATATAACGCTTCTATTACTTCAAATACCCCATCATACTCAAAAGGCTCGCCACCACCCAAAGATACTGCCTTCACACCATGACTGATACAGTCCGATGCAAAGTCTATTACTTCCTGTGGTTTCCAAAGTGTATTGCCCTCTCGTGTGCTATGGTTATAACAGAACGTACATTGCTTAGAGCAATAGTTGGACAGGTCTATTGATAGTAGTTCAATGCTCATCTTTTAGTAATTATTCCAGTTGGTTTCCACAGCTTCGCCAGATGCTATGGCTTTTTCCATCACCTCGCTATCCATGAATTCCTTATATTTAGTACAATAATATAAATGACCGCCACGTGGAGAGCCAAGCTGCTTCCAATATTTGCCATTGTATTCATATGTGACAGTCCAAACCGCTCCTATATCCAAATGCTCAGCTAATTGTATAGCTGGGGTTTCTCTGAAATGTAGATGAAGTTTTTTTGCCTTAGTTTGTAGAACTTCTGGAAGTTGGCTGATGTGTAAAGGTTCCACTGGACTATTAACCCGTTCAGCAGGATGCACATTGTTGCCGTAGTCTTGATGATAGAGGAAAAACGGGTATTCAGAAAATGGTTCGAAAGTTTCACCAATGCCATGTTCTTCATCTTCATCGTCCTCATAATCGTCTTCATACGGTGAATAATGAAATGGCGCAGTGTAAATTTCAAGTATGGCATTTGCTTTTTTCAGTTCCTCTATTCCTTCTTTGTTATCGAACAAGTCAAGATAGAAATAACCATTTTTACGAGAGAGGCAAACCGCCAAGCCTGGTTCGTGGTCAATAGAATTGGAGCTGGGACGATGAGCAAGTACTTTACGAAGTACATCGTATTTCTTCATATCCAACTTAATGATGGTATCCATCCAATAATAGTTATAGCCATCTTTCCAAACATCATCTTCGAAACTATGCGGAAGAAGCATCGGTTTTATCTGGGCATCTGTCAGAGGGAGATCATAGATGTTTTCTTCTGTATGCGAGGGCAAACACTCTGTCATCAAATCTGCAATACAATGTTGTCCTTCAAAGTCATTAGGGGTAGGACCATTCTCTTCTATATCAAAGACGGCCACGTTCCCGTCCAGATCTACACAGAACCAAGCAGTGTCACTGGAGTGTGTTGCAGGATATTCTTTATCTATCTTCATATTTCTTTGTTTTTAGTCGGATCTTCTTGCCAATCCCATGAATCCAGCATTTCGGCTTCACCATTTTCAATGAGGGATTTCATGGTTTCCTCTTCAATGATAGAGTGAGTAGATGTGTTGTAATAAACAACTTCCTTATCATTCTTTGCGAGCATATCCCAAATTTTACCATCATACTTATATTGTGTGGTATACGCGCCCCATACAGGAACATGTTCAGCTAATAAGATAAACTTAGACTCGCAGAACTTCAGAGGTAAGATTTTAATCTTTGCCTGCTGTTCTTTGGAAAGTTGCTCAACTTTCAGCGGGAAACGAGGCGAAGTGATTCTTTCAGCTGGCAAAAAACCTGGTGTATAGTCTTGATGGTACAAGAAGAATGGATAATCCTTCATATTGTATGGAGGTTCGTCTTCTTCTTTGTAAACAGGCCAAATACTTGGAGCATTGTACACCTCCAAGATTGCACCGGCATCCTGTAAGACTTTAACAGCTTCTCTGTCATAATCCAAATCTAAATGGAAAAGCCCATGTTTTCGTGACAAACAAATAGCTTCCGATGAAATATAATGTCCATCTTTATCCTTATGACTAAGAGCTTTCCTTAGAACATCAAGTTTGCTCATGTCTATTTTCACAATAACATTGTCCCAATAACGGTTAGCATACGTCCCATAATCTTTCGCCCAAATATCTTCCTCATCATCTTTTGGCAAAAGCAGAGGGGCAATTTGCTCATCAGTCAAGGGTAAATCATATATTCTTTCTTCTGTATGAGTAGGTAAGGATTCTGACCAGATTTCGTATACATAAATACCTTCATTAGTTCCAACAGGAACGGGACCATCATCATCAATATCGATGATGGCAACGTTTCCGTCCAAGTCTGCGCAGAACCAAGCTGTGGACATGGAGTGAGTTGCAGGATATTCTTTATTCGTCTTCATCTTTCGCTAATTGATCCATTTCTTCCTCAGAAATAATATAAGGGAAACGTTTCCCTTGATATTGCATCGATGCAAGGCGTTCTATTTCATACCTAAATTTTTCCTGTTCTTCCTTGAAGAATATTGGATATTGTTTGCCATCAATATGTAAAATATGGTCTTTAATTACAAAATTTGTTTCAAAGGTCTTTTGGATATTGGCCACACCCAAGATGACACGAGGATTAATCCTTTCCAAGACCTGTTTTAGTGTAGATGTTCTGAATTCAAGCAGATTTCCTGGGAATGTAATATAAATAGAACTTTTGATGACAAAATCTGAAGTTACTTGATACTTGTAAGGTATATCGTCCTCAACGCCGATAAGCAGGACTGTCGGAGTAAGAGTGAAAAGGTTATCAACAGGCACATGGATATCTGCAAAGAGATCGGTCATGACGTAGGCTTTATGCCCATCTGACATTGGCAAAAGGTCATACTCGCAACCATCCACGATATATCCGTTTTCTGGCGAATACATTGAACAAGGATGGTATTCTGCTATCTGGAAAGAGGTCATTTCCTTGAATAACCCACGTACCTTTATCACTCGACGCTGCAACTCGGCAGGGAGTTGAGTAATTTTTACTGGATGAGCAGGTTCACTTACTTTCGTGGTAAGGAACTTAGGCCAATATGGTTGACAAAATATATAGTAAGGAGATGTATCAAATTCCTTCTCAAACCGCAGTTCATCATCCTCATATACATCATTTGTAAAGTACTCCTTTTTGGAGTAAATCTTTGTAACAACTCCTTCGTCTACCATTTTGTGCCATGTGGCACATTCAATGTCTATCCAGTTACCATCCTCATCTTGGGTCATTGTATCAATATCTATTTGATATAGTCCTAATGACTTTGATAAACATAATTCAATGTGGCAATCAGGATTTTGGGTCAGTTCAAAGAAACGTTCCTCCTTCGTTTTGTCAATCTCAACGAAGCACTCAAAAACAGCATCTTCGTATGTTGGTGCATGAGACTCACCAAGTAGGTCGAAGATTTGTTCTTCGGTTAGTGAAAATGGAGTATATTCATCAGAGTCTTCATCTTCGCAATATCCATATGAAAGATATTCTATGCTTTGTTCTGGAGTACCCCAAGGAACAGGACCATTTTCATTGAAGTCGACAATAGCTACGTTGCCATCATCATCAACGCAATACCATGCCGTTGACATGGAATGAGTTGCCGGGTATTCTTTATCTATAAACATGTCTTACCTATTTCGTATTTGTTTATTAAGTCCTCTGCAAAATTCAAAAGCGTCTTCCTCTATGTCTTTAACGCTATTAGGGATATTGATACAACTGATGGTGCTGAACTCAAAAGCCCCATATCCAATGGTAGTAAGACCATTTGGAAGTTCAACAGTATCAACGTTACTCGACCAAAAAGCCCTGTTGCCAATAATCTTTGTGGAAGATAGAACCGTATAATGTTTTATGGGATAATGTGATGGAAATGCAACAAGTTCCTTTAGATCCTTAGTATATATCACACCATCGATTGCAGTATAGTAAGAATTACCCTCATCAACCTCATAGGAGGTTATATTACAACCAGCAAAGCAACTGCCATCCATTTCTTTCACAGATGCCGGTATACGTATAGATGTTATTGCTTCGCATCCTCCAAAGGCATGCGACTCTATCTTTTCCAAACTTTCTGGAAGTATAACCTCCGTTAGTTTGGGGCAAGAGTGGAAACCACCGATTATCTTTAAACCTTCTGGGAAGATGACGGTTCTTAAAGATTCTGACTCTGAAAAGCCAGTATCATCTTCTTCCAGAGTTGACTTTATACCATGAGGCAGGATTAAAGTTTCTAGTTGAGTATGATAGCCGAAATATGGGAGCTCGTCTCCATCGACATAGGTTGCACCTCCTAAGTCAAGATATCTGATGGCAGCGGTGAACTCGTAATCGGGAATGAAATTGTCATTATCATCATATTGCCCCTCCAAATCGCACATCTCATCTAAGACTTCAGCGAAGTCCTTCTTGCCAATCATGCCCGTTATTTTCAGCGACACGATTTCTTGGCGTTCCTTTTCAGAAAGGAAGTTTGACAATGTGTTTGGTTTTTCCAGATGTATTGTCTTGATCTTTTCCATAAACTATTTCCATTGACTGGGTTACTTTATTTGAATGAATCGTTTGACACTATTCTCATTTGACAAGAAGTCTTCGATGGGCTTTGAAGTCACCTTCTTGATAAAAATATCTCTGATGGCAGGGCCATTATCATCTTCAAACGCTGCATATTCCGAGTTATAAGCAGGAACGACTCCAATAGCTTGCTGCGGGCCATTAGCCATTCTTTGTTTCTACTCATCGTTTTATTATGTACTCAAATTCGTATCAATCACCTCACCAATGACGAAGTAATAAAACAATGGACGCTCTTCTGCGTTGTCCTTTTCCAATTCATCCAACAGTTCATCAAACTCGTGGCAGTCAAAACGCTGTTGCAATACTTCAACATTCTCACGTGTAATAACAATCAGGGCATTCTCTGAACATTCAACATCCAGGAACCACGAGTTGTTGTAATCGTGGAAATGAATCTTGTCCACGGGCCTTGTGGCACACATAAACTCATTGAAAGCTTCCATATCCATACCTGTCTCATCACGATGCTCATTCATCCAAACTTCTACACTCTTATCTGTCAAACGTCTCAAATAGTGATCACTACATTGACGTATCTCCACCTTTTTCTCGCGAGAGAGGATTTCCTTGGCAAACTCCTTGCGCATAATCAGGTCAAGCACTTTAATCGTTTGGGGCTGTGGTGCCTGATACTTGGCCGTGAACTCATCCATCGCAGCATAATACTGCTCGTCTGTCATAGAATCAAACTTACTCATAGCTTCCTTTTTTGATGTTACACTTCGTTGTTATTGAATCACGGTGCAAAATTAATTAGAGGTTGTCTCAAAACGTGGGACAACCATCGAAAAATTCACTTTTCTTACTCATTTTTCTCAGAACAATACATTTCAGCGGCTTCCCAATGAGTTTGTCCCACTTCGTCAGCCAACCATTGAGGTGAAAGAACTTTGACAGAAGTACCAAGACTCAATAGGCGAGAAACGAAGTCTGGTGTAGGACGTAGGAACAGTTCGAAGTCTGTGAAATCTTCCCCACGCCCAATCACATGCTGACTATGATGTAGCGGCAGGTCTTTCAGATAATACTGTTCAAAGCCATAAACACGAATAACTATTTTCCTGGATTGCGTATCATCGTTCACTAATACGCCATAGCATTCGCTGAAATATTCCTCTGCATCAAAGTTGGGATTCATTTTGAACTTCACATTTGTCAATTTCATCTCCAATATACGGTCAAATGAGAACAAACCGAAATAATCGATAGGCTCCCCGTCTGGCACCTCACGATAGAAATGCCCCAACACATACCACCGTTGTCGGAACATCTTCAAACAGTACGGTTCAAAGTCCAAGTCGCGTGGTTCTTCATCGCCATACTTTCTGTACTTTATTGCAATCCGCACATTCCGCTTCATAGCTTCAATGATTGTCGTGAGATAATCCCCCTCGTACGGCACGGACTCCAGCAATATCCGATCCTGCAAAGAAAGACTCTCGCTGATAACGTTGCTGACCGAAAGTGTAGAGAGCATCCAGTTCTGCACACTGTCCTCACGAAGAACACTTTCGTTCCCGATGTAGTACTTGTATCCGTTTTGACGATCACAGTCAATGAAGATGCCAAAAATGTCCTCAATGGCATCTTTGTGTCGATTGAAGGTGGCACGAGGCAAATCCACGCCGCCGCTCATTTCTGTTTCCAACCATCGCTCGTTTATCTCAGCAAATGTTATTCGTCGTGCTCTGCGGATGGTGTTCACCAGCCAGATGTATTCCTTGAACTTTGTTGGTATGTTCATAACGATACTTATTATGTGTGCAAATATAATCAAAAATATCGAAGATATGATGATTTCTGAACATTAATTAAGAAAAAGTGTAGTGATTTCTCTTGATATGGCAGCATCCAGCATAGATTTCTGTTTCCAATGCCACAATCAGATTCCACGGAAGGGTGTAGCCTAATACGCACTTTTCTGTGGAGTTCCACACAAAGATGCTTGTCTGCATTCTGATGAGCAAGCTCGGCAGGCATTAGGTTTTTGTTTCCCTGAATTGTTATTTCACAATAAGGAATTTTCAGAATGAGCCTCTCTGGAAATCATGATGTACCTTTGC
>Ga0310786_10013346_pt1 | contig 10135 bp, 7 predicted proteins | sample AusTroGonzalo_MG_FD_203881 | JGI IMG/M metagenome (GOLD analysis project Ga0310786, IMG submission 203881) | Bovine rumen microbial communities from tropical cattle in Woodstock, Queensland, Australia - Gonzalo_03 (v2) (version 2) | ecosystem: Host-associated > Mammals > Digestive system >... | reverse complement strand
TCTTTGGTTGCGGTCTTCTTGGCGCACTTTCCATTTTTGGTTATGTCTGCCCGGAATATTACTTCGAAAGCATCAACCTTGGCCAGATGATTCTCGCCGTGGTTGTCGCCGTATTCGTCATCGTGAAGCATAAGTCGAACATCAAGCGCCTCCTCAACGGCACCGAGAACGGCTTCGGCAGTAAGCGCAAGACAAAGTAGGAAGTAGGCGGTAAGAAGTAGACAGTGTGCTTTGTGCCTTGTCATTCCCCTAAAGGGACCTGACATGTTCGCCTCGGATATAGAAACATGCAAGCATGTTTCTGCATCGCTCGGCTCCATTGTCATTCCACTTCGTGGCATGACAGCTGCGGCTCGGCAATAAGAATGAGTATACTCATTCTTGCTGCACTCGCCTTGCATGTCATTCCCGCGAAAGCGGGAATCGCCTTCACGTCCCACGTCATTCCGAGGCGATAGCCGAGGATAACCTCAAAAGGCGAGAGTCGCAGCCATACTCGTATGGATATGACCGAGCCGAAGAGGTTGGGGCTTGCCCCATTCAGTAAAGTTTCATATTGCCTGTCCTTCCCGCGAAAGCGGGAATCTCCCTTACATTTTTTGAATAATGATGGCTGCAATTCCGTAAAATATTGTAGATTATATGCGGCAATGATTTTTGGCAATGTGAACCATTGGCAAAAGACTATAGACTATTAACTAGGAACGAAATTATGAAAGTTACAGTTTTAGGTACCGGTGGCTGGGGTCTGACCCTCGGTCAAGTTGTTTACGAAAACAAGAACGAACTCACTTTTTGGACCAATTCTCAAGCCGAAGTAGACCTTCTCTCGACTGAACACCAGTACAAGGACAAGCTCCCTGGCGTTATTTTCCCGGCCGATTTCAAGTACACGACTGATATGCACGCCGCTCTCGAAGGCTGCGATATGGTTCTTATCGTTGTCCCGTCCCAGTTTATGGCTGGCGTTGCCGCAAATCTTGGTTCCTGGACCCCGGCAAAGGGCAAGGAACCGATCGTTGTCTGCGCCACGAAGGGTATTCTCGAAGGCACGGACCAGCTCATGAGCGAAGTCATCCTTGAAAAGGTTCCTTGGCTGACCGAAGACAAGATGGTTGCCTTTAGCGGCCCGTCTCACGCCGAGGAAGTGAGCCGCCACGTGCTTACCGCCATTGTCGCTGCCTGCGTGAACGAAGAATCTGCAAAGATTGTGCAGCAGGCAATGAGCTGCTCTTACCTCCGCGTCTATACCTCGACTGATATCGTTGGCGTTGAACTCTGCGGTTCCGTCAAGAACGTGATTGCAATTGCTTCCGGCGTGCTTTATGGCCTCGAAGCCGGTGGCAAGTTCAAGATTGGCGACAATACCCGCGCCGCAATCCTCACGCGTGGCCAGGCCGAAATGTGCCGCCTGGGCAAGGCTCTCGGCGCAAAGCCCGAAACGTTTGCTGGTCTTGCCGGTATGGGCGACCTCATCGTGACTTGCCTTTCCCAGCATAGCCGTAACCGCTACGTGGGCGAACACATTGGTAAGGGCGAAACGCTCGACCAGGTGCTTGCAGGCATGAAGATGATTGCCGAAGGTGTGCCGACTTGCCGCAGCACGCGCGCTCTCGCCAAGAAGCTCGGCGTAGAAATGCCGATCGTCGAAGCCGTCTATCAGATGTTGTTCGAAAACCGCAAGGTCGAAGACGTGGTCAAGGAAATCTGGGGCCGCGAACTCAAGGCTGAAAACTGGGTTTAACTTTTTCCCATATTTTAAAAAAGCTTTCAAAAAATCCGTTGCATTCGCAGCGGATTTTTTACTTTTAGAAAATGCCGTTTTTTGCTCAAAAACGCCATATTGTATACTTTTATTATCAGTGACTATTCCAAATTGGACTAATGAAAGTTAAAAAAAATATACACGTGATAAAAAAATAAGCTAAAATTCAGAATGTAGAAATGATTCTACACAAGGAGAAAATCAAGAAAAGGGAGCTTATTATGAAAAAGTCACTTCTTGGAGTTGCGGGCTGTACCGCTCTTATGTTTGGTCTCATCGCATGTTCTGGCGAAGACGGAGCTAACGGTGTGAATGGTCTCAATGGTGCTGATGGTAAGGATGGAACCAGCTGCGAAGTTAAATCACTTAAGAGTGGCGATGGCTACAAGGTGCTTTGCGGTGGTGACTCTGTCGGTGTCTTGCTGAATGGTAAGACTGGTGCCACGGGTAAGACCGGTGCAACGGGTAAGACTGGTGCAACTGGTGCAACGGGTAAGACTGGCGATGGCTGCTATGTTACCCAGCTCGATGATAAGTCTGGCTACAACGTCTATTGCGGCACTGAAAAGGTCGGTGTCTTGAAGAACGGTGTTGCTGGTGAATCCTGCTCGACCACCTCTACCGATGACGGTATTCAGATTACCTGCGGTAGCACGGTTACTAAGATTGACAGATGTACCGCTACCACGGTTTCCAAGAACGGTAAGTCCGGTCTCGAAATGACTTGCGACAACAAGGTTGTTGGTACCGTTTGGGACGGTGAAAACGGAACGAACTGCACGGCCAAGAAGGTCGATGACGGTCTTGAAATGTACTGCGCTGGCGAACTCGTCGGAACTGTAAAGAACGGTAAGAATTGCGTCAGCGAAGACAATGGTAAGGGTACCGTGGTCGTGACCTGCGGCGATGCTGATCCGGTCGAAATCACCAAGGCTATGTGCGGTGCCGAAGCCTATGACCCGGCAGACAAGTTCTGCGTGCTTGGCAAGCTCTATGACAAGTGCGGCAAGGACAAGAAAACCTACAAGATCAACGCCCAGTATTGCGAAGACGGTAAGGTCAAGGATATGTGTATCATCGCAAAGCGTGCTGACGTCAATGGCTTCCAGTACGAAGTCAAGGGTATGCGCGCTCCTAAGGATGACGAATTCTGCTGGAATGGCTTCATTATGCCGAAGTGCGGTGGCAAGACGTTCACCGAAACGGAATTCTGCGGCAAGACTCAGGATAAGTCGAAAGACTCTATCATGACGTATTGCGCAAAGAGCTACGTGATTACGGAACGCTTCGATGAACTCCAGGAACTCTTGGAAAGTAGAATCCAGCCGGAAGAAGTCGACGAAGATGAAGTAAATTACTTCGGTGACTTCATTGCGGATGCCTCTGTTCTCTACACCGCTGAAGAAGTGACCTCGTACTTCAAGGATCTCGATGCCTACAAGATCAAGGCAAACCAGTTCTGCGAAAATAACACAGTTCAGGAAAAGTGCGGTACGCAGAAGTATGCCATCAAGGATCAGTTCTGCGACAAGCGTGATAACCATGTTTACAAGAAGGTTCAAATCAACGGTATTTGGTGGATGGCCGAAAACCTTGAATTCGAATACTCCTTGCCGAAAACTACCGGCACTGCTCAAAATCTCAAGGCTGTCGTGGCTGGTTCCGACATCACGTTTGCTGACACGCTGTTCCAGAACTACGAAGGTCCTTCCGGTCGTTACTACACTTGGAACTCTGCAATGGGTATCGGTGACGTCAGAAGATCCAATAACGGTGGTGTAAACACTAATGCTCTTCCGACCAACTTCTACCAGGAAGCTTCCGATCCGTCCAAGGATCTGCGATTCAAGACTATCGCTGGCGCTTGCCCGGATGGTTGGAGATTGCCGACGGATGATGAACTTCAGGACCTTATTACTGATCGTGTTTTGACGAAGGAAAAGCTCTTCAACGTGACGGCCTCTGGTTACTACTACATCGAATTCAATACGGTTGAAGAAGAAGTGGTGATGACCAAGACGCTCAAGAACGAAGGTGATGCTTACCTCTGGACTTCTACGGCGGTTGGCTCTGTCAACAGCGGTACTCAGGCTCAGGCATTGCTCTACCCGTACGGTGCTGAAGATGTGTCGGAAGCTACTCTCGAAGCCTTCAGCAGAACATTTGCTCTCCCGATTCGTTGTGTCGAAAACTTGAATTAACCTTGTCTAATAGCTCCAAAAGGCATCCGGCTCGCCCCGGGTGCCTTTTGCTTTTTTTATCCATTCAATCTTTAAAATCAAATACTATATTTCTAACGGTTAGTACAATATGGGAGCTTCTATGCGCTGTTTAGTTACAGGTGGTGCCGGATTCTTAGGGAGCCACCTTTGCGAAAGACTTTTGAATGATGGTCATGAAGTCATCTGCCTGGACAACTATTTTACAGGCCGTATGATGAATGTGGCCCATCTGCGCGATAATAAGTGCTTTGAACTCATCCGTCACGACGTTACCGAACCGATTCTTCTGGAAGTCGATCGCATTTTCAACTTGGCCTGCCCGGCAAGCCCGATCCACTACCAGTTCAATCCCGTCAAGACCATCAAGACGAGTGTCATGGGTGCCATCAACATGCTCGGCCTTGCAAAGCGCGTGAAAGCCCGAATTCTCCAGGCGAGTACTAGCGAAGTGTATGGCGATCCGGCTGTGCATCCGCAAACCGAAGACTACTGGGGAAACGTGAACCCCATCGGCATCCGTAGCTGCTACGACGAAGGCAAGCGAGTCGCCGAAACGCTCTTCATGGATTACCACCGCCAGAACAAGGTCGATATCCGCATTGTCCGCATTTTCAATACGTACGGTCCGCGCATGCTCCCGAATGACGGTCGTGTCGTTTCGAACTTCATCGTCCAGGCGCTCAATGGCGAAGACCTCACCATCTACGGTGACGGCAGCCAGACACGCAGCTTCTGCTACGTGGATGACCTCATCGAAGGCTTTGTCCGTATGATGAAGCAGGACAAGATCATTGGACCGGTGAACATCGGCAATCCAGGTGAATTCACGATGCTCGAACTTGCCAAAGAAGTCCTCGACCTTACGGGATCCAAGAGCAAGATTGTCTATAAGCCGCTCCCCGGCGACGATCCCAAGATGCGCCGCCCGGACATCTCGCTTGCCAAGATGGCGCTGGGCTGGGAACCGACAATTCCCTTACGCAAGGGGCTCGAAAAGACAATCGTTTATTTTGACAACCTGCTCAAAACGAAATAATCGTTTTATCTTAAATATTTGTCATTCATTCTTTACTTTAGGGGTGTCGTCAAGACTCCTCTTTAAATTTTTACGATAAAGTTTTAACTTTAAAAGAAAAGAGTGAAAAATGTTTTGCAAAATATTGTCTTCTCTGTTATTGTTGTCTGTAACCTCTTTTAGCGCGCCCTTATTTTCTGAGCAAACCCAAACGCTTCCCGAAGATTCTATCAATGTCGAGTATTTTATAACGAATACGACGTTTGAAGATACCCTTGAAGTTGATGCATTGAATAAACCCAAGGAACTTTCTCCGTTTATTGTTTTAGGAGAAATTTTAGGATTTAACGGGTTTATCTGGGCTTGGGACCGTTACGTTCTCGATAAGGATTATGCGCGTACAGGGCCTAGCTACTGGAAGCGTAATTTCGAGGAAGGTTGGGATTGGGATCACAATCATTGGGCTATTAATTTTTACGGACATCCTTATCAGGGTTCCGTTTATTACAACCTTGCGCGTGGTGCAGGTTATGGTTTTTACGCAAGTCTCCTGTTCACCGCAATAGGCAGTTACACGTGGGAAATGTTTGCCGAAACGGAATATCCGGCGCCCAATGACCTTATAGCGACATCTATCGGCGGTGCCGTTTACGGCGAAGTCTTGTACAGGCTTTCAAGATTGTTCTATGGTGTTGATGAATCTTCCTGGTATAGGCAGGTGGGGGCTTTTGGTGTTTCTCATTCCGCTTATTTGCAAAGAAAGGTATTTGGCAATCGAGATGGCATCATAGGGGATAGCCCGTTGAACCTGTCCATTTTCTTGGGAACGGGTTCGCACTTTGGAAACATTTATCGCTACGGTGGCCGCAATGAAGATGACCTGGACCAGCGTTGGGACGATAAGCATATCATGTACGGTGCCGAAATTGAATACGGCAAGCCGTTCCGTAAAGTAAAGCGTCCGTTTGATTACTTTAATTTGTTCACTCGTGGCGAAGTTGGGCCCGATGGGACGCTTTTCCAGCTTGACGTGACTGGCAAACTTATGAATGCCGGTGTTCATGGCCGTGGACATTGGGTGGACTTTGCAACGTATCTCGACTATTGTACATTCTATGGCGACTTCGCAACGGTCGGCACGATTTCTATTGGAACGGGCATCGATTTTTCGCTTTGGCTTTTGCCCTCGTTGCGGTTCCGTATGTATCACCAGATTTATTTCATATTGCTCGGTACGACGGATATGGGCTATGACGACTTGATTAGAGAAGCCCATCCGGAATACGAATCGAATATGGATAATTACCAGTACAATATGGGGGCAAAGTATGTTTTGGGAATTGAAGTTTTGGTTGGCAAAAAGCTGCGCTTCAAGAACAAGACGATTGTCGATGCGCTGCATACGATTCCGGGTTCGCTACCGCACTATGGCGCCGATGGCTGGGATATGTTGCTGATGAACCATACTTCGGCTGAATACGATTTGACGGATAGAATTGCTATGGGTGGGCGCCTGGATGCTTATGCCAAGATTGCGGCCTATTCCTCCGAGTTCTTTGAACCTATGAGCCGTGGCGTCTTTGCGTATACCCTGTATTTCTGCTATAAACTATTCTAAATGTTCCCTCCTTATTGTCATTCCGACCTTTTTTGTCATTCCGGCCCCTGTGCCGGAATCGCCTTCTTGTATTAAAAACTTACATCCTGCCTCGTTAATTGACGGTTCACAAACTTTTTACTAAGATATTGATATAATGACGAACTTTCCTTTAAATAAAAATGGAAACATCCGCACGGCGGATTTTTCGATGTTGAATGCCTTGCGCGAAGTCAGCATGCTGCCCGATAAGATTGCAATGTTCAACAGTTTCAAGGAATTTGGACTTGAAAATTATGTTAAGGTACAGGCAGCAGTGCTTCTCCTCGTGAAGCACGGTTCTGTGGATGTTGAACTGGACCTCAAGACTTATAGGCTTGATGCGGGTTCCTTGTTCATTGTTTTCCCGGACCAGGTTTTAAAAGCCAAGAAGGCTTCTGCTGATTTTGACCCGATATGCATTGCCTGTTCCAAGAATATGATCGAGGAATTGATCATCCGCTTTGATGACAATACCCGCTTGATTTTGAAGTTGCGCGAGAATCCTTTGCATAAGCTGGAAAAACTGGAATTTGAACGCCTGAACACAAGTTTTGAATTTTTGAAGAAAAAGTTCGAAACGACGGTGACTAATTCCTGTCGCTTGCAGGTTCTCAAGAATCATTTGATTGCGTTGCTTTACGAATGCATCGGGGCTATTAACGAACCGATCAGTTCGGATGTTTCTAAGACGCGCGGTCAGGTGCTGTTCTCGCAGTTCATTGACCTCGTTGTCGAAAAACATCGCGAACAGCATTCCGTGAAATACTACGCCGATGAACTCGGTATTACGCCGAAGTACCTCTCTGCCGTTGCCGAAGAGCAGACTGGCAAGAATGCCAAGCGCTGGATTGACGAACACATTGCACTCGATGCAAAGGTGCTGTTGCGCTCGTCATCCCGAGACATCCAGAAGGTCTCCAAGATCCTGAACTTCCCGGACGTTTCGTTCTTTGGAAAGTTCTTCAAGCGCCTCGTCGGAGTCTCTCCCAAAGCCTACCGCAAAACAACGGATTGATTTAGACGAAAGAACGCTCGCTCTGCTCGCTACAGACGAGAGACGAAAGAGTTTATTCTGTAAAGTCAAAAATTTTATTATTCCCGGCTCGCCCGGGAATTTCCTTTTTATTTACGATAATTTGACTGGTGACTTGTAATCAAAAGTTATCATATGTTGTATATTACTTAGAAAGTGCCATCCTGAGTGAAATCGAAGAATCTATGAAATTGAGAAAACTTATCTTATTTGCTTTGCTCTTTGCCTCCATTTCGCTTCTCGCCGCTTGTGGCGAAGAAGAACGCAAGGAATATTACAATCGAAATTCGGTTAAATCCATTACAACATATCGTAAAAATATCAAAGAGGGCAAATACATCTCTTATTATTGGGGCGGAGAAGTAAAAGAGACGGGCTTTTATAAAAATGACAAACCGAATGGCGTGTGGAGAACGTGGCACATAAATGGACAACTTGCTTTTGAAGGCTTTTACCATGAAGGTATGCGGGATAGCGTTTGGAGATGGTGGCATAGCAATGGACAATTGTCGAGAGAAGAATTTTATAAAGGTAAAATGTATAATTACTGGATTCAGAATTGTCATCGACTTTCGGGTTGCTATGATGACTTTATTCGAGATAGTGTAAGTAGAGAATGGTATGCGAATGGAAAAATAGAATCAGAAGAACATTATAAGAACGGAGTGCGAGAAGGAACTAGTAAACGTTGGTTTGATAATGGTCGATTGCATTCTGAAATGTTTTATAAATCAGGGAAAATAGATGGCATCATGAAAATTTGGCATTATAATGGGCAAAAGCTTTGTGAGCATGGTTATAGATTAGGTCGAAAAGAAGGGGCGTGGAAAGCATGGTATGAAAATGGTTTTTTGGAACTCGATGGAATGTACAAGTCTGATAAACGAGAAGGACCTTGGAAATCTTGGTATTGGAACGGACAATTGGCTGAAGAATCTTTTTATGTATCGGGTAAAAAAGATGGTGTTAGTAAAAAATGGTTTCATGACGGCAAGTTGAAAGAGATAATTTCGTATAAGTTAGGAGAATATGATGGCCCTTGGAAAGCGTGGTCCGAATACGGACAATTGAAAGATGAACGATTCTATAAAAATGGTAAGTTCGAAGGAACTTGGACAGAATGGTATATAAATGGTCGTCTGAAATCGAAGGTCATTTATAAAGATGGTAAACGTTATGGAACTTGGAAATGGTGGTATGAAAATGGGAAAATGCAATGGGAAGATAATTATGTATCAGATAAAGCCCATGGCGTATGGAAGAGATGGTATAAAAATGGAAAATTGAAAGCCATGTTTTATTATAAAGACGGCAATTTAGAAGGCGTTCGGAAAAAATGGCATGAAAATGGGAAAATCGCCGAGGAGGAACATTATAACGAAGGAAAACTCAACGGCGTTAGAAAAACGTGGTTCGAAAATGGACGTTTAAAGGCTGAAGAATACTATGAGTTAGACAAGCCCATTGGTGTATGGAAAAAATGGAATGAAAACGGTGAACTGATTGAGGAAGAAACTTTTAAAGACGGATTTAAGACATCCGTCCTTGATAACCCTGTTCGTCGCGATGATGACAAAATGAAGGAAAAGAGACGAAAGTCTGTGCCGACAATTCCTGTACTAGAGAGACTGCGAACTCTTTATGTTGATGATTCTTTGAAAGCTCGGCAGTCTATTACAGACGAACCTGTTTGGAAGAGAAAGTTCGATTGATCCGCCTTACAATTATTAAACTTTCATCGCATCGACTTGATTGACTATGGTCGTCACGGCTTCGATGTACTTGTTGATGTTTGCGACAATTACATCGTTGTCCTTGGTCATGTTAGGAATGCGCACGCCAGGGAACATCTCGTAAACTTGTTCGTGGTTTTCGGGATAGTTGCCGGTCGCAAGGAAATAAACGCCGTAAAGCAACGGCAAAAGCGTCGGCATGGAGCGCACATAAATTCCATGAGGATGGCGATCTTCTTTGATGTAGAGGAACGCACGGCGCAAATGCACTAGCAAACCGCGCAGTTCGCGTTCGCATTCGATACGCAGTTCCGCAAGATTCGGGCTGAAATCTGCGAGCGGCGTTTCGCCACAAAGCGTGACGTTCTTGCTCTTGATATGCAAGAATTCCAGCGGGAACACATCTTGCGACGACTTGATTTCAAAACGCGAGAACACGTGATTGAATTGGATGTTGTCGTACTTTGCCTTTTGCGTGAGCTTCTGCAGCGGCAGCATGTCCTCGACAGAATTGGACTTGAGAATAAAGCTGATGGTCCACGGGGATTCCAACGCAGAGAACCCTTCCATAAGGCAATCGCCATGAACGAATGCCGATACGAGATTGTCGCCGAGCGCTTCTTCAAAAAGCTTCGGCCATTCCGAGTTCTGTAATTCCGCTACGCTTAAATTCTTCTTCATAAGGGAACCTCTAAATTACCAACTTCCGCCGGAGCCGCCGCCACCAA
>Ga0310786_10013345_pt1 | contig 10135 bp, 8 predicted proteins | sample AusTroGonzalo_MG_FD_203881 | JGI IMG/M metagenome (GOLD analysis project Ga0310786, IMG submission 203881) | Bovine rumen microbial communities from tropical cattle in Woodstock, Queensland, Australia - Gonzalo_03 (v2) (version 2) | ecosystem: Host-associated > Mammals > Digestive system >... | reverse complement strand
CGACTGTTCCACGGCAGCTGGGAGACGAGCGACACGTCCGAGATCGTGTAGCCGCCGTTGTTCGGCAGCGCCGCCTGCGCCACCACCGCGCATCCAATCAATGCCATGCTCAAAAACTTTTTCATGTCAGTTTCTCCTTCTCAATCAATTCATGACTAACCACTAGCCACTAACCACGAACCACGAATCACTGAATATCAAGCGTCAGGGCAAGGCGGCAACCGGTGTTGCCCAATTCTCCACCGCCATTTGTACGTTGACCGAAACGATAACCGGCACGAAAGACACGTTTGGCGGCGCCCCCTGGATTGTAATGCGAACCACGGGAAATGCGATAGGGGTTGTCGTATGTGGGAATGCCGCCAGTCGGATCGGTCGCATCCTCGTGCTGTATGCGCGCGGAAAGATCGTCTGAGGTACTCGTGCGCGCTGAAGTGGTTGTCCACTGATGGCAGCAGCCGATTAGATCGTAGAGTCCCCAGGGATTCGGTTTCTTCGAGCCGACGACGGCGTTGCCGTCGAATGCCGCGTATTCCCGAATCTGGTTGTCGAGGTTACCGCTCTCCACGAAGAAGTATTCGCCCGTGGAACCGGCGCGATAGGCGTATTCCCACTGTTCCTCAGAAGGAAAGTCGAAGTCGAGATGCGTCCGGGCGCGTAGCCGCCCGATGATGGAATTCGCGTCAACGGCACGATTGGTCGGCCAGCACCAGCCGGTCGACGTATCGGCTCCGCGCAAGATGTTGTAGGAGACCCCGCGGACGGGCACTGCGTTCGTGGGGAGGCCGGCGCTCAAACTCCCGCCCAGCCCGGCGTACTGCGCGCGCGTCAGCGGGAAGACTCCCATGAAGACACCCTTTGTGAGGCGGATGGTCGCTTGCTTTTCTATATAGACATCGACGTCGGTCATCCCGAGTTCCGTCTTGCGCGAGCCATCCGAACCAATGCGGAAGGTATCAACGCCGCCGGTCATGTCGAGCCACGTGGAGGAGACGGTGGCGGGAATGTAGCGGAAGGCCATGTGGGTGGTCTTGTACGTGGTGGTGTTGACCTCGTTCGAGAAGGAGAGCGGCTTGTAGCACCAGGAGCCATCGTCGATCTTCACCACGAGGTAGCCGAGCGGCACGTCCTCCTCCAGCGTACGGAAGGAGAGCTGCACGGTCTTCATGTCCTGTCCCGAGAACTGCGTCATCGGGTTCCAGACGAGGCGCTTGCGCCCCTCGCCGAACACGTAGGTGTCCGAGAGCGTCGCCGCGTCCAGCACGGTGGAGACGCCGCCGACGGTCGCCGTCACCTCCACGCGCGCGCCGAGGCGCATCGACTGGCGTCCGGCGGGCTGCTTCACGTCGAACTCCACGTCCACGAGCTGGTTCCACGGCCAACGCTGGATCAACGTCACGTTCGAGAACTCGTATCCGGCCGCCTGCGCCACCACCGCGCACCCAACCAAAACAATACTCAAAACCTTTTTCACGATCTTTTCTCCTTCTTGCTCACTTGCCTGTAATTATTTTGGAAACAACCGAAACAACTTGTAAAAACAACATCTTCTTTCTCGCCGCGCAACCGCGCGGCGCTCTTGAAACCGGGCGCAGTTGCGCCCGGATGACAAAAGTTGTTTTTATCAGTTGTCATGGTTGTTTCCTTGTACTAGCCACTAACGAAACAGGATCAGCACCCCTGTCAGGTTGGAGATCTCGCACTGCGCCAGCCGCGTGCTCCATTCATGGATCGAGGCGCGATACGTTGCCCTCGGCAGATAGCCCCTCGGCACAGGCAAGAAACCGTAAGACTTATTGAGATAGTTATTCCCGTTATTCGGCGGGCCAATCAAGGGCGCGCTTGGATCATCCAGATTCTTCCACTGGATCCATGTGATTTTATTGGTCACGCCGGTGAACCAGTTCACGTTGTAGGCGAACGTGGTCGGCAGCTCGAACTTCCGCCACGCCGCCGAGTTCGTCTCGCACGCGCGGACATGCGCCCCGAACGAACCCTCGCGAATCTCGTACGTCACCGTGCGCGACGCCCTCAGCTTGTCGGCGCACGGGAAGGAGAGCGTCACGTCCACCAACGTGTCGGCGTTCGTCGCGAGGAGGTTCCCGACATCACCGATGTTCCACGTCACGGACGAAACGGCGCGCCCGACGACATTGCTTAAAAACAGGCCCCCTCCCGTCTTCCGCACGGTAAGGGTTGCTTCCTGGGCTGCGGGCGGAACCCAGTCCCAGCTCCAGTCCCAAGAAAATGTCAGTTGATCCGTGCACACGCGGCGCGGCACGTCGGACTGTGCGTCCACGACGATTCCCGCCTGCGCGGCGCAAACCGCCATCAGCGAAAAGACTGTCAAAAGCGATTTCATCATGTCTCCTCTACTTTGCCCGAAAAACATGTACATATTATCTCATATTCCGTCACGAAAATCATTGTACCAGACGGCCAAAAAAGTGTACAATTCGGTCAGGCGACAAAAAGGCATACAACAGAATCAGTTACAAGCCCACCAACCGCGTTGTACACAAGAATGTAAATGAGGATAACTTTGGAAGTGGTTGTAAGACCCGATGTGGCAAGGGCGCCCTCGCCCTTGCGGCAAGGCCGAGGCGGCCTTGCTACATCGTGCATACGAGGTTTTGCAACTACCTCTCTGATGACTGCTTTCGCTGCTGGGAGATTGGGAGATTCGGAGTTAAGGAGAAAAATTATAAAAATTCTCCAAGCCTCCTAAACTCCAAAACTCCCAGTAGCGAAAGCAAGTGTAAGAGGAACCCCAATGAAGTTATAAACTGGCCAAACGACGGAGCGAAACTTGTCCAAACGACGGAGCGAAACTTGTCCAAACGACGGAGTGTGCTTGCGTCCACCCTGAGATTGCGAATCCGTTACGAGGCGTGGAAAATGGACAGGTGTCCATTTTGGTAATCACTGAAATGGATAGGTGTCCATTTTGGTAATTGACGTACACCGTCTGGTTTGATAGAATCACGCCATGCCAGCAGATACCAGAAAGCGCGTTTACGAGGCGATTGTCCGCGAACATCTTGCGGAAAACCGTCAGATGGTGTTCCTGTCTGGGCCGCGGCAGTGCGGCAAGACGACGCTTGCCGAATCTTTTGCCTCCAACTACCTCACGTGGGACGATGCAGACGTGCGCGCGGCCATCGTGGCCGGGCAGGCCGAGACGGTCCGACGGTTTGGCTTGGACAAGCTCTCGTCCGGCCAGCGGGTCGTGGTGTTTGACGAGGTACACAAATATCCCAGATGGAAGGGTTTCCTGAAGGGGTTCTTCGACGTGTACGGTAAGGAGATGAAGATCATTGCCACGGGTTCAGCCAAGATGAACGTCTACAAGCGCGGCGGAGACAGCATGATGGGGCGCTATTTCCCGTACAGAATGCACCCGTTTTCCGTCGCCGAGCTTCTGGACGCCTCGCTGCCAGGTGAATCTCTTGTGCGTCGTCCGTGTCCGATAGACGATGCCGACTGGTCGGCACTTGTCGATTTCGGAGGATTCCCGGAACCGTTCACGCGCCGAAACAGGCGTTTCTCGGTTCGATGGGCCACTTTGCGCATGGAGCAGTTGATGCTTGAAGACATCAGGACCCTCACGCAGGTTCAGGAACTCGAGCAGATACGCATCTTGGCAGAACTTCTCGCCAACCGCTCCGGCGAGCAGATCGTATACGACTCTCTTGCGCGAGACATCTCCGTCGATCCCAAGACGGCAAAGAAATGGACGAATGTCCTGAAATACCTTTACTACGGATTTGAGGTTCGTCCCTGGTTCAGCAACGTCGAGAACTCGATCCGCAAGACGCCGAAGTGGTATCTGCGCGACTGGTCGCGGATTGAAGACGTCGGCAAGCGGTGCGAAACAATGGCGGCCTGCCATCTTCTCAAGGCCGTGGACGCATGGACTGACATGGGGTACGGGGATTTCAAACTTCACTATTTGCGAGACAAGCAGAAGCGCGAAGTGGACTTCCTCGTGTCCCGTGACGGAACCCCATGGTTCATCGCCGAGGTCAAGGCGTCGGACACGCATCTGACGTCGAATCTCTTGCACTATCAGCGCACGACAGGCGCGCGCCATGCGTTCCAAGTTGTGTTTGACGAGCCCTTCGTCGAAGCGGACTGCTTTGCGCGAACGGATCCCGTCATTGTTCCTGCCAGAACTCTCTTCTCGCAGCTAGTTTGATCCAAGGGAGGCATACACCATGACGGCAACGGAACGGAAGAAACTGCAACGCGATTTCCTGCGGCGCGTGGGGCCGAACGCGGAGACGTTCAAGGCCCTGTTCGACACACTGCCGGACGCCACATTCTACATGATGGACGACCAGGACCGCATCATGGCGTACAACCGGCGCAACTGCGAGAACTCCAACATCCGCAGCGAATCGGAGATTGTCGGCAGGAAAAGCTCCGAGGTGTTCCCCGCCGTCCTCGCCGAGGTGTACATGGCGCGCGATCGCGAGGTGCGCCGCACCGGGAAGCCCATCCTTAACCGCGTCTACGGTCACGGCGCCGACCGCTCCACCGACCTGCGCGTCGTCAACATCTACCCGCTGCGCGACGCCGAAGGCACGATCATCGGTACCGTCTGCCTCTACCGCACGGTCGCCTCCGGTGAATCTAAGCCTGACTGGTACGGTGCAATCAAGAAGGCCGTCGCGCACATCGACGCACACTTCGCCGAGGCGCTCACGCTTCCCGCGCTCGCCGCCGTCTCCGGCATGAGCGAGTCGTCCTTCCGGCGCACCTTCAAGCAGGTAATGGAGATGACGCCCGGCAACTACATCGCCACCATCCGCATCAACCACGCGCGCAAGCTTCTCGCGACCACCGGCATGAAGGTTCTCGACATCGCAGAGAAGTGCGGCTTCTACGACCAGAGCCACTTCATCCGCACGTTCAAGCACCTCCGCCGCCAGACTCCCGCGCAGTACCGCCGCGCCCACTTCGCTGGATGAAGCAACTCAGGTCGCACTGTCTTCAAAGCATTCTTCATGCGTAATTCCGACATGGGCCTTGCCGTTCATTCGTAGCGGAAGGTCCAGAACTGCCAGCGGAGGCGGTTGGATGTCCATTCGTCCTTGAAATCTTCGGAATATATCCACGTGCCGCGGAAATTGACGTTCGCCATCTTCGGGAGGTAGCGCGCGATGTCGCCAAGCTGGTCCCGCGGCTCGATTGCGACTTCGTCCGCGCCGGTTTCAAGAATCTCCAGCGCGGCGAAGAGGAAGTCCGCCGGACCGATCTGTGCGCCGCCGACGTCTATCGAGACAGGGAGGAACCCCTCGGTATTGATGGCCGCAGCGGCACGCCGCACGTCGGCAGCCTTCACGATGCACCGCTTCATAACGCCCTGCGGGGCGTACAGGAACCCGTGAACCTTGCCGGGCTCGAATCTGGTTCCGCCGCCCAGGAACGCCACCGCCGCGCCGAAGACATCGGCAATGCACCATTCCCCGGGACTGCGCACGGGGCCGAGGCTCGTCCGGAGGGAGGCGCGTACCGCCGGGATGTCTTCGCGCGTGATCGCGCGGCGGGGCTTCTGTTCGGCGTACAGGCGTTCGCAGTCAGTGATCTCGAAGCGCTCGTCCGCCTTCAGCTTGCGGACGAACGCCCGCAGCCGGTCGTAGTACACTGCCGTGTCGGCCGGATCCCGCGCCTGCGCGAAGGGCCACTCGCCGAACGGATAGTTGTTCCCGCGCTTGAACACCCAGTCCCAGTGCTGCGTACAGACCGCCATGTGAGGATGCATGTAGAGCGTCGCGACCTTCTGCCGCGCGAGAGCATCAAGCGCGGCATCGACATTGAGGGACTTCGACCGGCCGGGCAGGAAACTTTCAAGGTGCAGGTTGTAGGCGTAGTTGAGATGGCGCTGGTTGCAGTACCACACGTCACCGCATTTGGTTTCGTCCTCGTACATGCCGGTCCCGCCACCGAAGAAAGGAATCCCGAGGTCGGCGTAGAGGTACATCGCGACGATCGTGTTGCCGTTACCGGGAAGCACTGAACACCACATCTTGTCCTTCCCGGTCGCCGCCTGGAGCATGCCGATGGCGCGGCACTCCTCGTCGAAGGCGATCTCGCGCGCCCTTGCGTAGTCCTCGATGTCGGTCGACTCTGTAATGTTCGGATGCAGCGAATGGTAGAGTGTCTGGGTGCCGACGAGATGCGGCTTGAGCGCGTCAAGGACGTCCACGCGACGCCAGTCGACAAGCTTCTTGCCGAGATATCCGACCATCGCGAAATGCCCTCTCACGCCTTCCGACGCAAGGATGTTCGCGATGTCCCGGATCGCATCCGCGCTCCGTGGCTGGATGAAATCCTCCGTGTCGAAGAAGAAGGTGACCTTCGTCTTCGCCTCGCCCGCGAGAACCGCCGCCGCGACCAGCATCGCAACGGCCGCCCTCTTGATCTCAACTTGGATTTTCATTTGCCAATTTCCCATATCAAGAATTCGATTCTTCCCCATCAGATCCCGAGCAGCTTCCTTCCGGAAACGATTGCCGAGAAGAAACCGCTGGCTTCGACGACGGGGGCAAGATGCCCGTCGTAGACGAGTGCAGGGCGCTTGCTCATCCCCTTTCGCAACGGCAGACGCTTCATCCTCTCCATGACTTCATCCTCGATCTCCGGGCCGATTTCATTCCGTCGCTTGACTTCCACCACATACGCTGTTCGCGGCGTCTGCACGAGAAGGTCGATCTGGCATCCCTTCCGAACGCCTTTCTTGTCGCTGCGCGTGTTTCGGTAGGGTGCAGCCGATTCTACGGTCGCATTCCCGATTCCGAGAAACCGCACCACCTCCATCGCGTTGTTGACGATCAGGTTCTCGAACTGCAGACCCATGACCGCGTTCCAGTCGGGAAGTGCGGCTAGAGAGACGAACTTGTACGACCCACGCTTGATCATGCCCTTGCGCGGCTCGATGTATTTCAGGTAGAACCGCGTGTAGTTGTCGCGCAGACGGTATCTGGAAATGCGGCTCTCCTCTCCCGTCTCCGGATTGAGACCAGGATCGGGGTCGATGAAACCTCCCTCTGCAAGCTCCTTAAGCCGGTCACTCAAGTCGCCGTTCCGCTCGATGCCAAGCCGTTCGGCGATTTCGGCACCCGTTGCGGGGCCGTCGGCCAAAACCTCCAGCATCTGACGCTTCACCTCCGTGCCGCTCCCGAATATCGGATCGAAGATCGCGTCGAAATCCTTGAACAGAACGCCGTCCTTCTGGAAACAGAGCCGTCGAATGTTCTCCTCGGCCGACAAGCCCGGGTCGACCTCCTCAAGATAGCGCGGAACGCCGCCCGTCACCGACAGCACGTCCAGAATCTCCCGCGCATCCAGTTCAGAGGCAGCAGGCTTCCAGAACTCTGCGCACTCAGACAGCGACAGCTCCGTCAACACGTAATCCCGCGAAAAGCGCCCGATAAAGCCGGTGCTGCCGAGGATGTTTTTCTTGATCCACGCCGAGACCGATCCGCACACCACCAGCACAAGCTTCTCGTGCCGATGGAAATACGTCTCCCACGCATTGCGCAGCACGGCTGGGAAATGCGGGTCCTGTCCGCCCATCCACGAAATCTCGTCAAGGAGAATCACCGTTTTCTTGCTGTCGTCTATGGCGCGGTCCAGCCAGAAGAACGCATCCTTCCAAGTCGGCAGCGACAGAATGGGAGAGTTCGTGTACCGGGCAAGCGTTGCCGCAAACTCGTTGAGCTGGTCTTCGTTGGTCACGGGACGTTCCGTATCTGGTGCCAGACCCTCGAACTCCATGTAGACATCGGCCGTGCGCTTGGCGAACTCGCGGAAAAGCGTCGATTTGCCGATCCGCCTGCGACCACGGCAGGCGACAATCGACGACGTGCGCTTCCGCCACAGCGACTCCAAGTCGTCCAGCTGCTCCTTGCGTCCTATGAACATAAATCCTCCTTGCCGAAAGGCGGGAACATTATCCCAAATTCCCCGCCTTCATGCAAGCGCGAAATTAGATAATTTCCAATTTAGCGCGGATTACATCCGCCCGAAATCCGCTCGAAATCTGGAATATCGCTTTTACGTGCCATTTTCCCATCCCAAAATAATTGGCACCTAAACGCATATCGTGCAATTAGGTGCCACAGAAATCGCCGCCCGGTCCGTTGAATCCACCCGATATAACTATTCATTTCTTCTCACACACACGGGAATACGCCACATTCGTGGCATGCCGTCAAGCGTCACGTCACGAAATGGGATGTTCAAGACGTTGAATATGTCACGAAATGGAATGTCTATCATCTTGGATTTGTCACATTCCTCGTACTCCGTGAACTGCAACGTTTAGGCTCACGGGAGGGTGAGGCAGAGGCGGGCCCGCGCAGTACCGCCGCGAGCACTTCAAGCCGTGATGCGGTGCCGCTCGAAGCCTTCCACCACGATCGCCGGAAGAGGGCGAGCCGGGCACAGGTGCTCGCATGCACCGCAACCGATGCATTTCGCCTCGTCGATCTGAGGCACCTTCGGAGATGCCTTGTCCGCCGCGACCGTAGGCACTAGCTTTATCGCGCCCGCTGGGCAGTGGCGCTCGCAGGCGTGGCATGTGACTCCCTCCGCCGCCGCAAGGCACAGTTCGCTGTTCCAGACGGCGTGGCCGACATGGTGCTTCTTCTTCTCCTGCGGCGTGACGCGTCCGATGGCGCCAGCCGGACACACGTCGCCGCAAGCCGTGCATTCAGGACGGCAGTACCCGCGCTCAAACCCCATCACGGGCTGAAGAACCTCAAGCGGCGCGCCCGGATGGCGCGCCTTCAGCGGACGAAGCACCTGGTTCGGGCACTGCGCCACGCACAGCTGGCAACCTACGCACCGGCGGGCAAAGTTGCCAAGCCCTTCCGCCCCTGGAGGCACGAGCGGCGTCTTGCGCACGGGCATTCCCGGCGGCGAGACCTCTGCATAGCCGCCGTCGGTCAGCTTGTCGTCATCGGCCAGCACGCCGGCCGCCGCCGTCGCCGCGGCAGAAAGGAACGCCCTCCTGTTCACCTCGACCATGTCAGCGCTCCCTTCTTGCAGACGGCTCCGCAGTCGAAGCACGCGACGCACGTCGTGCGGTCTATCGTGCCGCTCGCGATGTCGATGGACTGCGCCTTGCACGCCCGCTCGCACATTCCGCACTTCACGCAATTCGCAAGATCGATCTTCGGCTTGAGCAGCGACACTTTTGAGAGGCAACCCAGCACTGTTCCCACCGGACATACCGTGTTGCACCAGAACCTCCCCCTCCAGACGGCCAGAGCGAGAATCAGCACCAGCAGCGCGGCGGAGAGGATGACGAGGAAGAGCGGCGGCGCAATGACCTCCACGACATGGAACGCGTAGCTGCCGTGACGTTCGGCCCACGCCGCTAGGTGGTTGTTGCCGAGCCTGACGAGCGGCGCCGCAAGGCCCGTCGCCATCCGCCCGTAGATCGCGTACGGCTCAAGCCACGTGAAGTGCAGGCCAAGGAATCCGCCAGCAAAGAACACGAGGGCGATCGCATAGCGGACGATGTTGCGCAACGTGGTAACACTACTTGCAACGGGCGAGACGCCCGTTGTCCCAGTAACGCTACGGCGGCTTGGGACAAGCCGCCCTACCATACGACCGAGGCTTGGGATAAGCCGCCCTACCATGCGGCGGAAGAAATACGCGAGGTCCTGAAGTATGCCGAGCGGGCATACGACCGAGCAGTATATGCGTCCGAAAAGAAGCGTCACGACGAGAATAGCGACGGCGGCAAGGCTCAGCGCGAGCGCGGCCGGCATCAGCTGGAGCTTCACGGTCCAGCCGAACCACTTCGCGGCCGTGCCGGTGAAGTCGAGGAAGCAAGCCGTCACGGCGAGCAGAAAGAAGGTCGCGATGACGATGCGGATGACGCGGAGCTTACGCACGGCCGTTCCTCCTGAGCTTCTCGACAAAGTCGTCCACCTTCCGCAGCATGGCCGGTATGTCGATAGATTGCGGACAGTGCGGCGCGCACCGGCCGCAGCCGATGCACCGCTGCGCCTCGCGCAGGCGCGGAATGGTGCGCTCGTAGTCTATCAGGAACCGGCGGCGGTTCTGCGCGTATCCGGGATCGCCCGGCTCGTCAGGCAAGCGGTCCTCGACCACG
>Ga0310786_10013344_pt1 | contig 10135 bp, 7 predicted proteins | sample AusTroGonzalo_MG_FD_203881 | JGI IMG/M metagenome (GOLD analysis project Ga0310786, IMG submission 203881) | Bovine rumen microbial communities from tropical cattle in Woodstock, Queensland, Australia - Gonzalo_03 (v2) (version 2) | ecosystem: Host-associated > Mammals > Digestive system >... | reverse complement strand
ATGAGGAGTTGGCCCGATGGAAGAATGTCGTGTTGGAAGAATTGAAAAAATATCCCGGAATTTCAGATGTAGATTGCAACTACAAAGAAACTACCCCGAAATTCTTTGTAAATGTGGATAAAGACAGGGCAGGGGATCTTAATATCTCAGCAAAAACTATCGGGTCAACCTTGGAAACCATGCTTGGATCGAAACAAGTTACGACTTATATCGACGGCGGAAGGGAATATGACGTCATTCTTCAGGCAGATCGCGAAAGTCGTTCGGATATGAACGATGTTTCGAACATTTATGTTCGCTCGAAAAGTAATTTGTTGGTGCCGTTGGATAATCTTATAGAGATAAAAGAGTCGGGAACTCCGCGGTCTTTGGCCCGTCATGACAGAACAAGATGTATAACTTTTTCGGGGAATATTAGTCCGGGGTACGCGATGAGCGACGTACTGAACTACGTCGAAACTAAGGTAAAAACCAAACTTCCCGAATATGCGCAGATGTTTTACCGCGGACAGTCCAAGGATTACAAAGAATCTGACGGAAGTATGTTGTTTATCTTCTCGCTGGCGGTTTTGATTTCGTATTTGGCATTGGCTTCGCAATTTGAAAGCTTTAAGCATCCTTTGATTGTCATGCTGAGTGTCCCGCTCGGAGGATTGGGTGCTCTGACGGCATTGTATTTTCTCGGATATACCATGAATATCTATTCTCAAATCGGCTTAATCATGTTGATCGGATTAAATTCGAAGCACGGCATTCTTATTGTGGAATTTGCGAATCAATTGAGAGAATCAGGTATGGGCATGAAAGAAGCTCTGCTCGAGGCGGCTCGTTTGAGATTGCGTCCGATTATGATGACGGGAATTTCAACTGTAGCCGGGGCAATTCCTCTTATGCTTGCGACAGGAGCCAGTTGCGTAAGCCGTCAGAATTTGGGGATAGTCGAAGTATTTGGGGGAATTAGTGGAATCTTGCTGACACTGTTAATAGTTCCAGCCGGATACGTGCTTTTGAATAAAGAGAACTATCAGAAAAATAAATAGTACTTGGAATCAAATATTATCCACAAATTTGAAGTATTTTGCGAATAATATGTACGTAAATATCCAAATCCCAACAATCCAATTGATGTAATTGTTGTGCCTACTATTCGTTTTATCATGTTACTTCTCCAACGTTGCTTTATTTCAGAAAATCTAGATTAGAGAAAACTTTCAATAAATGAATTCACATGAAAAAAGAACCTTATTTCTCAATCCGCCTGTAAAAATTTTTAAGATTTATATTGTTTTGTTGAGAAAACTTGTTATTATAACTTCCGTTATGCGGGTGTAGCTCAGTGGTAGAGTACAACCTTGCCAAGGTTGGTGTCGTGGGTTCAAATCCCATCGCCCGCTCCAGTTTTTTTTCGTCAGTTGAGTTTTTTTTGTTGTTTCCTGATTTTTGTTTTGTATTGAGATAAAATTTTATTAGAATATAGGATGTATGATGAAGGGAAGGAAATGCAAACAGAGAATGTGCTGATCGCGAGAATATGTCATGACTTAATAACTCCTTGTAACGCTATCAATTTAGGGCTTGAAGCTTACGAAATGTCAGAGGATAAAGGTTTGTTGTCATGTATAAAGGATAGCGCAACAAAGGCGAATGTTCTTTTAAAGTTCATGCGCGAGCTTTTTATGAAAAAAGACGATAACTACTTGTACTCAGTTGAGTTTTTGCGCAATTTGGTTGCTGAGTTTTTAGAAGTTTACAATATAGGAAGTGATTTCGTAACAGATTGTGGCAATTTTAATTGTTCTCTGGGACGGATAATTCTTTGTAATGGCGCAATAATGAAGGAGCTTATGCCGATGGGTGGAAAAGTTACTTTCAAAATGAGTAGCGATTGTATAGAAATAATTTGTTCGGGAAACGGAGTTATCGAGCTGGATACTTCTATTCCCCAGGAGCTTACATACAAAAATGTGTTACGATTTAAATTGTTAGAACAGCTGAAAATTAACGGGTTTTCAGTCGTTTCTTCTCTTGAACACGGGGAAGGAAAGATAATAGAATCATGTATTAAATTAAGTTAAAATTTTTGGCATTTAATGACTTTTTAACTTTGCCGAGTTGTTATAACTTTTTTTCTGTTGAGTTTTTATTAATAATTTTGTAGCCTTTTCTTGATGAGTGAGAAAAGGTTTTTTTTCATGAATGTAGATTTAGTTATTGTAGTTTTGTATTTGGTTGTAACTCTTACAGTAGGAATTCTTGCTGGACGGAGTGTTAAAAGTATGAAAGATTTTTCGGTTTCGGCGAAAATTTTTCCTACATCGGTTTTGGTATCTACGATTTTTTCTACCTGGATGGGCGGAGATGATCTTATTGGGGTAAGTGAAAGAATATATAGCGTTGGTTTGGTTTTTTTCACTATTTCGTTATCACAGATTTTAAGTATTTTTTTTCATGCATATGTTGTTGCTCCGAAAATTCTCAAAGGATTTTCAAGTAAGATTTCTGTAGGAGAAATAATGGGTGATTTGTATGGAAAATCCGGGCAACTGATTAGTGGTGTTTCCAATGTCTTATTTTCTTTGGGATACATAGCGGTTCAAGTCAAAGCAATTGGCTGTATTTGTAATCTGTTGTTTGGAGTTTCCGACGTTTGTGGTGCGGTTATCGGTAGTCTTATTGTGATTATTTATTCTTCTTTTGGAGGAATAAGATCTGTTGTTTTTACTGATGTATTACAGTTTGGTATTTTGATAATCGGAATACCTCTAATGGCTAATGTGGCATTGGAAAAAGTTGGTGGTTTTGAGTATTTGTTGTCTAATCTGCCTGCGCAACATACGGAGCTGTTTACTTACCAAGGATCTTTTTCCTTATTTCTTGTATACTTCATTTTTTGCTCTTTTCCTTTTTTCAATCCGATTCTTGTTCAGAGAATTTTAATGGCGAAGGGGGAGAAGCAAGCCTCTCAATCCTTGGCGATTTCCGGTATTTTGTATATTCCTTTTTATTCGGTGATATCAGTTATAGCGCTTAGTGCTGTTTTGATGTTTCCGGGGATAGATCCTAACAATGCTTTTTTGAATGTGTTGGATTATTCCCTTCCGACAGTTGTAAAAGGAATAGCAGTTTCAGGAGTGCTTGCCGTTATTATGTCTACAGCAGATTCATTTTTAAATGTTTCGTCTATTGCTGTAACAAGAGACGTTTTTGCTGTATTGTGCCCGTCTAAAATAAATGATAGATCAGAATTGATGCTAAGTAGGATGGTTACAGTGTTACTTGGAATTATATCTATTTATGTAGCTACTATGTTTTCTAGTATGATTGATTTTGCTCTGTATTTTACAAATTTCTGGTCGCCTACGGTTGTTGCACCGATGATTTTATATTTATTTAATTTAAAAACAGATGTAAAAACTTATTGGATTAGTGTAGTGATAGGGTTTTCTTCTATCGTTGCTTTTAGGCATTGTGTTCCTGAGGATTATGCGGTTGTAAGCCAAGTTGTAGGAGCGCTGGTGACATTATTTTTCATGTTTACGTTGGGAAAGTTCTGTAAAAGATTGAGTGATTTTAACGATAAGGATTTAGTGGTTAGTAATAGCTAATCATCCGTTTTGATGATGCAATTGCGAGGAGTTTTCTCATGATAGATTTGGTCATCGTAGTTCTTTATCTGATTGTTACTCTGGTTGTTGGATTTTTTGTAGGTCGCAATGTCAAGAGTATGAGGGATTTTTCTGTTTCAGCGAAAATTTTTCCTACCTCTGTTTTGGTATCTACTATTTTTTCTACTTGGATGGGAGGAGACGATCTTATCGGAGTAAGCGAAAGAATATATGGGGTTGGTTTGGTTTTTTTTGTTATTTCGTTAGGTCAATGCGTGAGTCTTTTTCTCCATGCGTACATAATCGCTCCTAGAATAATCCGTGATTTTACAAATAAAATATCAATTGGTGAGATAATGAGAGAGTTGTACGGAAAGCCCGGACAAGTTGTAAGCGGTGTTGCAAATGTGTTGTTTTCTGTGGCATATGTGGCGATTCAGGTAAAAGCGATCGGATACATTTGTAGTATGTTCTTTGAAATATCTCATTTCCACGGAATAATTATTGGTAGTTTTGTAGTAATAGCATATTCATCTTTTGGTGGAATACGTTCTGTAGTTTTTACCGACATGTTACAATTCGGGGTTTTAATGATAGGTATACCTCTAATGGCAAATGTTGCTTTGGAAAAAGTTGGTGGTTGGGAATATTTGCTTTTTAATTTGCCAGAACATCATGTAGAGCTAATTTCATACCGAGGTTCATTTTTATTGTTTATTGCCTATTTTGTTTATTGTGCGTTTCCATGTTTTAGTCCGATGTTAATTCAAAGAATTTTGATGGCTAAGGATGAAAGACAATCCGCCCAATCTCTGATTATTTCAGGAATTTTATATATTCCATTTTATGCTGTAATAACAGTTATAGCTCTTAGCGCTGTTTTGATGTTTCCGGGAATAGACCCTAATAATGCGTTTTTGAATGTATTGGACTATTCTCTTCCGACAGTTGTAAAAGGAATAGCAGTTTCAGGAGTGCTTGCCGTTATCATGTCTACAGCAGATTCATTTTTAAATGTTTCATCTATTGCTGCAACGAGAGATGTTATAGCTATATTATGGCCCTCAAGAATAAATGACAAGACAGAGTTAATGTTGAGTCGGATTGTCACAGTGTTATTAGGATTTGTTTCTGTATATGTTGCGACAATGTTTTCCAGTATGATTGATTTTGGATTATATTTCTCGAATTTTTGGACACCAACTGTGGTAGCTCCTATGTTTTTATATTTGTTTAATTTTAAAACGGATATAAAAACTTATTGGATCAGTGTAGTTATAGGGTTTGTTTCTATCATTATTTTCAGGTATTCTGTATCTGAGGACTATGTTATTATAAGTCAGATCGTAGGAGCATTGGTGACATTTATTGCTATGTTTGTATTGGGGGAGTACTTTAGAACCTTGAGTCATCCTTATAATTCCAAATTAGTGGTTAGTAGATCTTGAGTCGTTGTTGGTAGTGATGATTGTATATCTGAAACGATTGCTGGATAATTTGGCCGGTATTTCTGAAAAAAGAGTAGAAGAGTATGGGGCTAGATATATTGCCTTCGGTGTTTTTTCTACTGTTAATTATTTGATACCTATGTATATGTGGTCAGAATGGCATGCGAACGATACTTCGGTTTACATCGTAAGAATAATAGCTATAGTTTTAAGCTTTATGTTGACTGTTTCGGATTCTTGGAGTAGTTCCCTGAAAAAATATCGTCCATTGTTTTGGCATTTTACGGTCATGTTCTGTCTGCCTTTTTTAGTGACATTCATGTTGTTGTTTGATGGTTTTACCTTATATTGGATTATAAATATAAATATTGCTGTACTTTTTGGAATTATTTTATTGGATTTTGAGAGTTTTTCGGTTATATATTCTGCCGGCATTATACTAGGAGTGTTTGTGTCATATTTGTTAGGACATACTGTAAATGCTGAGTTACCGAAATATTTGATGTATCCATATTTTTATATGTTAATATTCGTTGTTGGTATATTAATAATATTTGCTCGTGATCTTAGTAAGAAATATGATTTGCGAATGAAAGCAATGAGAATGTTAGCTGCTTCCATTACTCATGAGATTCGAACTCCGTTATCGACTGTTTCTCTTATTTTACATGGGTTGGATTTTGAAGGTGTTCCGGAAATAAAAAGAAAGAAACAGTTAGAAAAAAGAGAGATGGCTTTGAAGGAAGTAAATTGTATTTTCAATATAATAGATATTACTCTTACGAAACTCGCTTTTAACGACAACAGATATGTAAATCAAGAGGAGATGAGCGCCGGAGAATGTATAGAACAAGCTATTCGAGAGTATCCATTTTTTAGAAACGACAAAGACCTTGTTCATGTAAAAATCATTAAGGATTTTTATTTTGTTGCAAGCAGAAATTTATTTTCTCACGTTGTATTTAATCTGTTGCAAAACGCTTTATATCAAATAAAAGCTGAAAGAAAGGGAGAAATTTTTATTACTGTAAATAAGACGAAAAATCGCGCTTTCATTTCCATAAAAGATACAGCTTCAGGAGTAAAACCAGACGATATTAATGATATCTTTAAACCATTTGTTACTTCTAAAACCGAAGGTACTGGGGTAGGACTTTATTTTTGCAAAACAGCTCTTCGTTCGATGAACGCAAACATCTATTGCAGGTCGGTCTGCGGGAAATACGCTGAATTCACGATTTTATTTGATGAGGCTTGGTAATTATTCTTTTAAATTAATTATTCTGAAAAGAGAATTGCCTAACTTTCGTTCGACCAGGGAATTTGTTATGGAGGACAGATCTTCAGTACGAGAAAAGTCCTCTTCTGTTATAATAAAAGAGCTTTTGCTTATCCAATTTCTTTTATAAAGCTGTTTTATTGTTTCTTTTATAGAAACCATACCATACGGCGGATCCATGAACACAATATCACAACGATTGTCTCCGTTAAATTTTTTTATTTTCAAAATATCTGTTTTTAAAATTCTACACTGATTTTTCAAATTTAATTTCTGGACATTTTCATATATTGAATTAATTGCGACTTGCGAAATATCGACAAAATAAGCAAAAGAAGCCCCTCTAGATATTGATTCAATTCCCAAGGCTCCAGAACCAGCAAAACAATCTAACACTATCTTATTTTTAAAAAAATTTCCTGAATTTTCGGAATTCAAAGCAAATCCAGATAAAATATCAAACAGAGATTGTCGAAATCTGATCAAAGTAGGACGAGCAGAAGATGGAACTGCTAACCGAGTTTTCCGAAATAAACCTGATAAAATCTGAATAGACATTAACCAACCTAAAAAAAAGCCCCTTCGAATAAACGAAGGGGGAGCATAATTAAAACCTAATTACTTTTTATGATTAACAACCTCTGGAGTTCCGTCTTCATTGAATTTTTGAACCTTATATTGATTCTCCAACTTTGTCAACAATTTATCCATCTCCTCTCTCAGAATCACCTGAGACAACAAAGGCTTAACTTCATCGAACTTACCAGGTTTTGAGTCTCTCATATCTACAACTTTGATTACATGATAAGTATCTGCAATTTTGATAGGCTCTTTTGTAACTTCGTTTTTAGCAACTGAATTGAATTTCTTTTTCAACTCTTCAGGCATCCTCAAAACAGGAATATAACGATCGCTATTTTCTGACGAAGCAAGCCCTTTTTCTTTTTGCAACTTATCGAATGAAGCTCCTTTTCCCAAAGCTGAAATAACTTCTTTCGCTTCTTTTTCAGTACTTAAAGCAATAGTAGATACCTTGATCTCCTTTCCAGATTTGAATTCCACCAAATACTTTCGATAGTACTGATCCAAAGTCGTTTTATTTGAAGCTTTTGGTTCAAGCTCTTTGACCAAATAACTTTCAAACAGAACTCTTTCTTTGAGTTTATCAATCTGATCAATATATGCCTTTTCTCTATCCATACCAGCTTTTTTAGCTTGCTCAACTACTAGGTAAGTCATTAACTTCTGACGCTTCATAATATCGAACAATTTGTCTGCAGGAGTTTGGCTTACCAACTGCGGTGGCAACAGCTTCATCTCTGCTAAAATCTCGTCACGATGAATTTCTTTTTTTCCGATCCTGTAGATAACAGGATTTCCTTTTATTTCTTTTGGAGCCTCCTGCTTCTTTTCTTGAGTATTCGTAGAAGGAGCTATTGTATTCGCTGATACTTCGCTATCATCTATCTTTGGTCGTTCACTACCTGAACCGAATTCCCCCTCCTTGCTCTGATCAACGGTTGTAGATTTGTTTTTCGTAAACGAATCTTTCAACGCACCACTACATGCTGTATCAAAACACAAAAACATGAGAACTGCCGAAGCACACCCTAATTTAAATTTCATATAACCAATCTCCATTCATAAGTTTCCAATTCTAATGCGTTAGTGTAACAAAAATGTTTTGATAATAAAATCAAAATCTTCCGATATTATCAGAAACACACAAGACTGAAATAAAAATAGACTAACCAGACACGAAACAGGATCAATAGAAACCTGGCGTCCCCTAGGTACTCCTGTTAATTAGATATTGTTACTCAAATTTTAGGCTTTATAATTTTGGGTATCTAGAAAGTACCCCACAAAGTACCCCTTAAAAATTGAAGCTATGCCGCAAAATTTTTTATGAATTAATGTGTATTTTTTTAGACGAACACAGACTTATATCACGATTCTTAACATTTTTCGACCCTAAGTTTTATTTAGGCTCAATTCTGTATCACTCTCAGCCTGCGGCTGATTACTGGCTAAGAAGAGAAAAGATATTAATTCTGTTCACATATACGAAGTAATGCCTCTCTTATTTCTTGAGTAAGAAGCGCATATATGGCGTCTCTGTTGCCCAAGGCGGCTATCTCGTAACACAATTTCTCGGGAAGCTTCAACATCTCTTTTCTAATAATTTTCCCCTTGCGTTCCAAACACTCTTTCACCTCAACTAAATTACTCCACATTTTGAGCTTCCTGCCAATTTCCGAAAGATGCTGATTTTATATTTGTGGCTATAGCATTCAGAGCTTCATTCAATTCATCCGGAGTAGATGCACTGTACAGATAACTTGATGAACTGGCACAACTATCTACAGTTGTATAATCATGAGCCGTAGCAGTTGGATCCTTATCCGCATACGGGAACGAATTGTATTTCTCCTGTGCTTTATATTTAATCACGTAAATTCGCAAATTATTTCCGTAAGTATTCTTCAATTTTGTACAAGCTGCCGCCGTTACGTCAGATACCGCGTTCGTTGGAGTTTCTCCCGACGACTGATATCCGTTTGCTGTCAGCACTCTATTCTGAGAAACTGTGAAATTCGTCGAGATTAAATTCGCAGTGTTATTGTATGTTGCCGAATTCGGTTGCAATTGGCTGTAGGTTCTTGCCGAATCACGTTTTTGTTGCGAAAACAGCCTCGTAACTCCATTCAAATAAGAAGAAGTTCTCGTATATTCAGGCATAGTTATATTAGCTAACAACGGGTATCTCGCCTCTAATACCGCAGATATGTCTGACGTATACGGATGAACCGATGCATATTTTCTATACATAGTCGGGCTACAACTGCTTGTGTCCAACTGGTGATAACCGAACCCTGTGTTATATTTCGAATAGGACGACACTGACAATCCCGACGGAATTCCCAAAGTATTATCTCGCCAATCTAAGTTCAGGGAATTTCCAAAGCCATACGGATACAACATCTCAGGCTCATGATAAAATCTCAAATACAACAGAACATATGAACTATCATAGTTCCAGTTATAATAATATCGTCCGTTGCTGTGGGTCATTGATGTTTTCTGAATCGTTGATGTTTTTATCCCTGTGGTATCACTCGTTAAAGAATAAGCCCATCTGAGATCAAATTTTCCTCGATAATTCGAGGATACATTCGGCGCTCCATTCGCAACACAATATCCGTTATCCGTTGTATATGATCCTGTTGCTTGCAGTATGCCGTTTTTCCCGGCTCTTTCTCCCGAGTTAAAATCTATCAAATCATCGACTGTCATAGTCGAGTTATAGTTTGTTATCGCGGCTCTAATTCGTTTGTATCCGGGATCAATATTCACATCGACATAATAATAACTACCGCTTTGAGTTAATTCCGACGCGGCAATTGTAAATACCGTTCGGCTTGTAATTTGTTGCGGCGTACGGCTTCCTATCTTTACCTGAAAACGATCTGATTTATATTCACTTCCTGATAATCTCGGATAAAAATATCTTAAATAATAATTGTAACTGTTTGTGCTGGTGTAACCGTAATAACCATAAATTCCGAAAAATCCATTGAAACCATAGCAAATATCATAAGTATAACAAGTATAATTGAAATTAAACGCTCGATTCCAGGTAGATCCTCCGTCAGTCGAGATATTTATACTATAACCATAATAATCGGTAGCTAAAAATCTGCCGTTTCCGTAACAAACATTGTAGGCATTATAAGAACGGAATGTTGTACTGCCGATTTGAGTCCAAGATGAACCATCGACAGATGAATATAATGTCGAGC
>Ga0310786_10013343_pt1 | contig 10135 bp, 5 predicted proteins | sample AusTroGonzalo_MG_FD_203881 | JGI IMG/M metagenome (GOLD analysis project Ga0310786, IMG submission 203881) | Bovine rumen microbial communities from tropical cattle in Woodstock, Queensland, Australia - Gonzalo_03 (v2) (version 2) | ecosystem: Host-associated > Mammals > Digestive system >... | reverse complement strand
CTTTAGAGTTGGTTACCATATAGTTGTTCATTTGTTCGTCACTACGGAAATACGTACCCTCCATGGTGCGTTCAGGGGTTACCACACGAGAGTAGACCGTGCTATAGAATTCGTGTTTCACACCATCCCAATAAAGTTCCTCGCTGTTGTAGCGAAGTCCGTTCATGTTGCGGATGTAGACCCGTCCACGCAGTTTCCAAAGCCGCTGCTGATCAAAGTACCAGGCCGTGTCGGCCTGAATATAAGCCTGTACATGAAACTGTTCGTCGAACTGCTCAAAGAAGATTCCTTTCATGAATTCCCATCGCGATGGCTGCCGCTGGTTGTTCACATCCCAGCGCTCAGTAACGATGCGGTACTTGATGACACCGGAGTCGCTGATGAGCGTGTTCACGCCGTATGAAGTCATCACCGATGCCGAGTCCTCCGGCAATACAGCGGGGGCGGTATGTTCATGCGCCTCGCTACAGGCGAGGCTAAATGATAAATGATAAATGACAAATGATAAACTCAGCAGTTTACCAACTCTAAACGACCATTTATTAGCACCACTCATGGTGTAACCTTTATCATTTATCATTTGTCATTTATCATTTAGGGCACAGCCCGCCTAATCAATCCTCCATTTGGCAAACCATCGTTCGTTGAACGTCAGGCCAAGATTCAACCTGAAAGTGTTCTCAGTAATGAAACCGTCGGCAGCCGCATGAACCCACTGCGCACTGATGTTCAGCACAGGACGCATATTGCCGCGCACATTCCAGATTACCTTCTGCAAGGGAATACCGAAACCTGCACTGACACTCAGTTCCCTGGGACCGTCCTGACCATTTATTTTATAATAAGGTGAGGCATAGCCCACACCAAAGCGATAGTGGGTGCGCTTAATGAGGTTGCTGGTGACGTTGCCTGGCACGTAATCAGCTCCCAAGGAACAGCTGAAACGGTCTTTCAGCAGTCCCGACTGCAGGCTGTAGCCCTTGGCCGTAGCGTCGTAGGCAGGGAAGTCTATGCTGCCCCATTTCTGCAATGAGACGTCAGCACCGACAAACAGTTTCTCTCCACGGTTCCAGCCCAGTCCCACGGAATAAGTCATGGGCAGCTTCAGAGCATCAGACACGACAAACTTAGTCGTGTCGATGACGTAAGTAGACGAGTTGGTGTTCAACAGCAGACATTCGGCATCTGCTCCTAACTTGTGCCCCAACCCCACAGTGGTGCCTAACGTCAGCTGATCCTTTCGGCTCAGGGGCTGCTGCCACTGCAGACCGAAGGAAAGGTTATAGCTACTTACTGATGAAGTATAAATCTTTGTCAGAGCATTGATGCCCGATGCACTACTCGTGGAAGCCGTGCGATTGTAATCACCCCAAAGGTAACCCATATTGACACCTATGGAAAGAGGCTTCAATGCCCTCCAGCCAACACCTACGAACACCTCACGCAGGCCACCACTGCCCTTATAAGACTCTGGAATTGTACCGGTTTTACTGTCCACATAGGTGCCTGACGTGTAATTATAACCGATGTTGGAGATAGGCAGGATGCCGAAACTTACGCCAACCCGTGGCATCATCCTAAAACAGCCTACCGCATACTCAAAATCGGCGTTTCTGGCATTGAGGCTCTTTCCACCTTCCTTGAAGTTCGTAGCCTGAGCCGAAAAGCCGGCGTCGAAAATCATGGTGAGCGAGTCAATGGCCGAGTAGGAAGCCGGGTTAAGTACATTGACGATATTGCCCTTCCGCAAGCCTAAGCCTACGCCGTTCATACCACGGCTGAAGCCCTGCGACTGGTCGGCTAAGGCACCGAGTCCATATTGCGAGTAGGGCGAGTTAGTACCGCTCTGCGCCATGGCAGCCAAAGCCATCGTAACAGCAAAAACGGTGTTAAATAGTCTGCTATTCATGTGTGTTTGTTTATTCAGCGTGCAAAATTATTAAAAAAAATCGAACTAAACACGCAGAAAGTGGAAAATATAGCGTAATTTTGCATCGTGAAACAATTCGAAAACATTTTTAGGACAATTTTCCTTGTTGTTGTGATGCTTTACACAACCGTTGTCGCCTCGGCTCAAAACTCTTTACAGCTGGCAGCAATGGATAGTGTGGAGGTAGGATTGCTGACTTGTTCGCCACACGACGAGGTGTACAGTCTCTATGGCCATACAGCCCTCTGCTATCACGACCGGCGATATGGGCAGGAAAACGACATCGTGTTCAACTATGGGCTTTTTGACTTCCGCAAGCCCCATTTCGTACTACGTTTTGTCTTTGGCCTTACTGACTACGAGTTAGGGCTGGCCTCCTTCGAGGGTTTCTGCCATGAATACCAGCGCTGGGGCAGCGAGGTGACTGAACAGGTGCTCAACCTGACACGTGAGGAGAAATGGCAACTGACATTAGCACTGACTAAAAACCTGCAAAAGGAAAATAGCGTCTATCGCTACAACTACTTCTATGACAACTGCTCCACACGACCTCGGAATATCATTGAACAGTGTATCAGAGGCACCGTGGTCTATGACGATAACGACCGAGGAGATTTGTCCTTTCGACAGATGATACACCAGTATACTGCCAAATACCCTTGGGCCACTTTTGGCAACGATATTCTGTTGGGCATAAAAGCCGACCTCAACACCACACAACGTGAGCAGGAGTTCTTGCCCGCCCATCTGCGTCACGACTTTGACAGAGCCATGATTGACCGAGGCGACGGCCGTCTGATACCGTTAGTAAAGGAACGGCGCCAGATAGTACCTCCTAGTGTACAGATGCAGAAAAAAGGGTTCCCTTTGTCACCAACAGCCTGCTCACTACTGTTGTTAGCCCTGTCGGTGCTTATCCTCGCATGGGAATGGCGCCGTGGCAGGACGCTTGTCTGGTGGGACGTGATACTGATGTTGCTGACAGGGCTTTCTGGTTGCATCATCTTCATCATGCTTTTCTCGCAGCATCCTGCCACAAGTACCAACCTGACCATATTCCTGCTCAATCCGCTCCCACTCCTATATATATATAAGGTGGCACGCCGACGCCATACCTACTGGTTCAAGTTGCAGTTTGCCCTCGTCATACTCTTCTTTATCGGTGGTCTCTGGCAGCATTATGCCGACGGTCTATACGGTGTGGCACTATGTTTGCTGTTACGTTACTGGAGACATCTACATGACAAATAAATATCTCTACATAACGCTGCTATCCCTACTCGGTCTGACTGCCGAGCATTTGGAGGTCATCGCCCAGAAAGGCGGTGTGCCGCGATTGGTGGTTAACATCACCATCGACCAGCTATCAGAAGACTATCTCGAAGCCTTTGCACCTCTCTATGGTGACAAGGGCTTTCGTCGTCTGCTCAGAGATGGACTGGTTTGCGAACATGGCAGCTATGCCTTCTCACCTGTAGACCGCGCATCGGCCATAGCAGCCTTGACCACCGGAACTACCCCCTATTACAACAGCATCGTTGGTCTGCAGTGGCTTAACCGTGAGACGTTGCGACCAGTAGGCTGCGTGGACGATGAGCGGCATCCCGGCCTGCTCACCAGCGAGACTGCCTCACCTGCAAAACTTGACGTTTCCACTCTTGCCGACGAACTGAAAGTTGCTACTGCCGGACAGGCTTTGGTGCACTCGATAGCGCCGTGGCGTGAAGCAGCTGTGCTGGCAGCAGGACACTCTGCCGACGGGGCCTGGTGGATAGACGACCATTATGGAGAATGGTGTACCTCACAATATTACACGAAGCTGGTTCCGCAGTGGCTCACAGCTCATAACAGTTCCAATGCACCACGCCTGAAAGCATACGAGGGAGAATGGGAACCGTTCAGCCTTCAAGCAGCGTCGTTTAACCACTACACACAGACCAGCATTGAAAAACCCTTCAAGCATAAGTTCTCGGGCGATTATCGCCACCAACAGTACAAACTGAGTGCCTTAGTCAATACCGATGTAACCGAACTGGCTCTTCTGTGTCTGGCCAGCACGGCTTTGGGCAGCGACAACATTACTGACCTGCTTAACCTGACCTACTATGCCGGGCCGGCTATGGGCATGTCACTGACAGATTGTCAGCAGGAGCTGCAAGACACTTACATGCGCTTAGACCGCGAGTTAGGCCGCCTCATTGACTATGTGCTGCAGATGTTAGGTAACGACGAGGTGCTGTTTACTCTTACCAGTACAGGCTATGAGCAGGCTGCCTCCGTTGACTATTCGTCCTATCGCATTCCCTCCGGCCAGCTCTACATGAACCGCACGGCTCATCTGCTGAACATGTATCTCGGAGCCATCTGGGGACAAGGCAACTACGTAGAAGCCTCCTATCGCAACCATCTGTTTCTGAACCACAAGCTTCTGGAGACCAAAAAAATCAGTATGGCCGAAGCATTGAGCCGCTCACAGGAGTTAGTGGCCATGATGTCCGGCGTGCGCAATGTCTATACCTCACTACAACTGCTCACTGACCAGAACCAACAGCTGCAGAAGATTCGCAACGGCTATAACCCCTCCCGTTGCGGCGACATCATTATTGAGCCGGCACCGGGGTGGCATGTCATCAACGAAGACACTCAAGAGGATTTCCTTTGGCGGGCACAGTTCACACAGTTCCCCATCATCTTTTACGGAGCTAACGTCAAGGCAGGACGTATCGACACACCAGTCACTACAGACCGCATTGCGCCCACCATTGCCCACGCCATCCGAATCCGTGCCCCCAATGCCTGCCAGACAGAACCGCTGTTTTAAACCCCATATAAAACTCATAGGACTCATATAAGTCCCATTAAAGCCATCAAATAAACATAAAACAACAAAATAACTCATGAATTTCATTAATCTCATTAAGTCGCTGTTTGGCGATAAGTCATCACGCGACATGAAACTCATCCAACCCTTCGTGGAGCAGGTGAAACAAGCCTCACCCGCCGTTGAAGCACTCAACAACGACGCCTTGCGTGCAAGAACGCAGGAAATACGTCGGCAGGTACAAGCTGCTGCTACGAAAGAGAAGGAGGAAATTGAAAAACTGAAGTCCACCATCGAAGGTACCCCCATTGACGAGCGTGCCGACATCTTCGCCAAGATTGACAAGTTGGAGAAGGAAGCCCTTGAAGTATATGAGAAAGCTCTCAATGAAGTGATGCCCGAGGTGTATGCCATCGTCAAAGAGACCGCTCGCCGTTTCGCTGAGAACGAAGAAACGGTAGTCACCGCCACCGATTTCGACCGTGAACTGGCTGGCGACCCACGCAAAGACTTTATCACCATTGACGGTGATAAAGCCATTTACCACAACCACTGGACAGCCGGTGGCAACGACCTAAAGTGGGAAATGGTCCACTACGACGTACAACTCTTCGGTGGTGTGGTGTTGCATCAGGGAAAGATTGCTGAGATGGCAACTGGTGAAGGTAAGACACTGGTGGCCACGCTGCCTGTGTTCCTGAATGCCTTGACAGGCAACGGTGTTCACGTCGTCACCGTGAACGACTACCTGGCCAAGCGTGACTCAGAGTGGATGGGTCCGCTCTACATGTTCCATGGACTTAGTGTTGACTGTATCGATAAGCATCAGCCTAACAGTGAGGCACGCCGCCGCGCCTATCAGGCCGACATCACCTTCGGAACTAACAACGAATTCGGCTTTGACTATCTGCGTGACAACATGGCCACTTCGCCTGCCGACCTGGTGCAACGCTCACATAACTACGCCATCGTCGACGAGGTGGACTCTGTGTTGATTGACGACGCCCGTACACCTCTTATTATTAGTGGTCCCGTACCGAAGGGCGAGGTACAGATGTTCGAGGAATACCAACCCTTGGTAGAGAAGCTCGTAGGTGTGCAAAGACAGTTGGCCACTCAGTACTTAGCCGACGCCAAGCAGAAAATCGGCGAGGGTCAGAGATTGATGGAACAAGGTCAGAAGAAAGAAGCCGAGCCACTACTTGAGCAGGGATTCCTCTCGCTCTTCCGTTCCCATAAAGCCATGCCAAAAAACAAGCCTCTTATCAAGTATCTGTCAGAGGAAGGCATCAAGGCCGGTATGCTGAAGACCGAAGAGACTTATATGGAGAACAACAACCGCCGCATGCCAGAGGCTGTGGAACCCCTCTTCTTTGTTGTCGACGAGAAGCTCAACTCTTGCGACCTTACCGACAAGGGCACCACATGGCTGGCCAATGAGGTAAAAGATGCCCAGCTCTTCGTGTTACCCGATATTGCCGGACAGATGTCGGCTCTTGAAGTAGAGCAAGGACTCACCGACGAGGAGCGTGTCACCAAGAAGGATGAGCTGTTGTCTCACTATGCCATCCAGTCAGAACGTGTACACACCTTGCAGCAACTGCTCAAAGCATACTGCATGTTCAACCGCGATGATGAATATGTGGTCATTGACGGCGAGGTAAAGATTGTGGACGAGCAGACAGGACGTATTATGGAAGGCCGCCGCTGGAGTGACGGACTGCACCAGGCCGTGGAAGCCAAGGAGCATGTGAAAGTGGAAGCCGCCACACAGACCTTCGCCACCATCACCCTACAGAACTATTTCCGCATGTACCACAAACTGGCAGGTATGACAGGTACGGCCATCACCGAAGCCGGTGAGTTCTGGAACATCTACAAACTTGACGTGGTAGAGATTCCCACGAACCGTCCTGTGGCCCGTATTGACATGAATGACCGCATCTACAAGACTGCCCGCGACAAGTATCGTGCTGTCATTGAGGAGATTGTGAAGATGCGTAAGGCCGGAAGACCTACCCTTATCGGTACAACCTCAGTTGAGATTTCCGAGCTGTTGTCACGTATGCTTTCCATGTATGTTGACCCCGAGACTGGAAAGCGTGAGGGTATTCCCCATCAAGTACTAAACGCCAAGCTGCACCAGAAGGAGGCCGACATTGTAGCACAGGCCGGACAATCAACCAACGGCCTCGGTGCCGTGACTATTGCCACGAACATGGCCGGTCGTGGTACCGACATCAAGCTGTCACCCGAAGTGAAAGCCGCTGGCGGACTTGCCATCATCGGCACTGAACGCCATGAAAGCCGTCGTGTAGACCGTCAGCTGCGAGGTCGTGCCGGACGACAGGGTGATCCAGGCTCCTCTGTATTCTTCGTATCACTGGAAGACAAGCTGATGCGTCTATTCGCCAGCGAGCGTATTGCATCTCTCATGGACCGCATGGGATGGAAGGAAGGCGACATGATTGAGCACAAGGTGGTGTCGAACAGTATCGAACGTGCACAGCGCAAAGTGGAAGAGAACCATTTCGGTGTCCGTAAACGTCTTCTGGAATATGATGATGTGATGAACAAGCAACGTACCGTCATCTACGAGAAGCGCCGCCATGCCCTCATGGGCGAACGTATCGGCATGGACATTGCCAACACCATCTGGGACCGCGTCAGCCACACCCTGGAAACCCAAGACTATGAGGGTATCAAGGAAGACTTCATCCGTCTCTTTGCCATGGAGGTTCCCTTCACCGAAAATGAAATGCAGAGTCTGAAAACCGATGACTTAGCAGAGAAGGCATTCCAGGCTGTCCTGGCTAACTTCAACCGCCGCATGGATCACATCACTGAGGTCGCATGGCCCGTTATCAAACAGGTCTACGAGGTACAGGGGCAGATGTATGAACGCATCATGGTACCCCTCACAGACGGACGTCGCATGTACAACATCAGCTGCAACCTCAAGGAGGCTTACGACACCGAGGCCCGCTCAGTGGTAAAGGAGTTCCAGAAGCAGATTCTACTGCATATTATCGATGACTCATGGAAGGAAAACCTTCGCGAACTCGATGAACTGAAGCACTCTGTACAGAACGCCAGCTACGAGCAAAAGGATCCGCTTCTTATTTTCAAGCTTGAAAGTGCCAAGGTATGGGACACGATGATCAACGAGATGAACAACCGCACAGTATCTATCCTCTCGCGTGCCTCCATTCCTGAAATCCAGCAACAGGAAGTGCGCGAGGCTGGACCTGAACAGCACACCGACCGCCGACAGTATCAGGAGCAGAAAGGTGATACGCCCAACGCTCCTCAGCAGGAACAGATGGTAGACCAAAATCAGCAGGCCGCAGCCCGTCAGGACACCCGTGCCCGTCAGCCACAGGCTCCTATCATCAAGGACAAGCTTCCTGGCCGTAATGACCCCTGCCCCTGTGGCAGCGGCAAAAAGTTTAAGAACTGTCACGGACGCGGACTGGTATAAGACCTCATAAGACCTATAAGACCCATGATTACAATAACAAACCTTAAGAAAAGCTTCGGCGAGACAATGGCCTGCAACATCCCGTCGTTCATAGTGAACGACGGCGATGTGCTGGGCCTCGTAGGCAACAACGGCGCAGGCAAGACCACCCTCTTCCGCCTGATGCTCGACCTACTGAAGCCTGATGAAGGAACAGTAACACTTGACGGCATTGACCCGTCAAAGTCAGAAGAATGGAAACCCTTCACCGCTGCCCATATCGACGAGGGGTTCCTCATCGACTACCTCACGCCTGAAGAGTATTTTGCATTTCTTGGAAAGGTATGCGGTATGCCACAGCAGGAAGTGGACGAGCGGCTGAAAGCCTTTGAGCATTTTGCCGGAGGTGAGGTCTTTGGCCAGAAGAAACTCATTCGCAACCTCTCTGCCGGCAACAAGCAGAAGGTTGGCATCATCTCCGTGATGCTACGCCAGCCGCGTCTGCTCATTCTTGACGAGCCCTTCAATTTCCTCGACCCCACCAGCCAGAATGGACTGAAGCACATGCTCACCGACTATGCTAAGCAGAGCGGGGCCACTATCCTCGTCAGCAGTCATAACCTTCAGCATACCGTTGACATCAGTACCCGTATCGCCCTTCTGGAGAAAGGCTGTATCATTCGTGACCTTGACAATTCCAATATGGCCGCAAGCCAGGAACTGACCGATTACTTCGGCGACTGAGTTTCCGGACTATTGCAAAAGATTTCCATTGCGGATAACAAATCCTCAAAGCAGTCCTCTCTACTTGCAGATGAACGGCATAACGCTGTCGATGAGTGTTTGCTTACGCTCCTGAAGGGTAAGAATCTGCTGTTCAAGGGTATTTTCTGAAACGAAGCGGTAGACGAAGACGGGCTGATGCTGTCCGATGCGGTGGCTACGGGCGATGGCCTGTTCTTCTGCCGCCAGGTTCCACCAGGGATCAAGCACAAAGACATAGTCGGCAGCAGTCAGGTTGAGTCCCACGCCACCAGCCTTCAGGGAAATCAGGAAGAACTGACAGTCGGTATCATTCTGGAAATGGTTTATCACTTGTTCTCTCCGCTGCGTCTGCCCTGTCAGCAACTCATAACTCCATCCACGTTGCTCCATCTCGCCACCGACTGTTTCAAGCAGGGTGACGTATTCGCTGAAGAGCAATGCTTTGTGATGAGTGCCACGCAAACTCTCTAAGCGTTCAAACACCACCTGCATTTTGCCTTCGCCATTGGCAATGTGGCGCAGCCGCTGAAGGGAATTGAGAATCGTAAACTGGGAGTTATGGTTTGAAAGCTGTAGACCGGAATTCGGATTCTGCAACAACAGATATTCGTTGCGTGCCTTCGAGAGTTCCTCTGCGTAAAGGACGGCCTGGTTTTCTGTCATAGGACATACCACGACCTCGTCCTGTCGTTCAGGCAAATCGCTGAGTACCTGATCCTTAGTACGCTTCAGGAAATAGGGTGCAATGAGGCGTTGCAGTACCTCAGCCCTCTGCTGTTCCATCTGACGGGCGATGGGAGCCACGAAGTTTTGCTGAAAGGCACGGTGACTGCCTAAGAGATTGGAATTGAGCACGCTCATCAGGCTCCAGAGTTCATCAAGGTTGTTCTCCACGGGCGTGCCACTCAATGCAAGACGGTGAAGTGAAGTAAGGCGGCAGACAGCCTGATGTATCTGCGACGAGGGGGTCTTAAAAGCCTGACTCTCGTCGAACACCACGATACCAAACTGCAAAGGCGCCAACTGCTCGATATCATTAAGGAGTGTACGGTAGGTGGTCACCACCACGTCCCATTTCGTCAGCGTCGTCCGTTTGACACGTCTGGTGGAAGTGTCTCCTGTGTAGTTGCAGACCAACAGTGAAGGGGCAAATCGTTGC
>Ga0310786_10013342_pt1 | contig 10136 bp, 7 predicted proteins | sample AusTroGonzalo_MG_FD_203881 | JGI IMG/M metagenome (GOLD analysis project Ga0310786, IMG submission 203881) | Bovine rumen microbial communities from tropical cattle in Woodstock, Queensland, Australia - Gonzalo_03 (v2) (version 2) | ecosystem: Host-associated > Mammals > Digestive system >... | reverse complement strand
GCACGAGGCAGCGCTCACGCTAGGAGACAAAGCTATATTAAATAAGGTGGAGCCAATCATAAGAGAGGTGGCTGCAGCAAGCGAGAAGGGACTGCAGTCCGATGGGTCAATGGTCTATGAAGGGGAGCCCGACGGTTCGCACTTCGACCGCGACCGCCACTGGTGGGTACAGGCCGAAGCCGTTGTGGGCTTCTTCAATCTCTATCAGCACTTTGGCGATGAGGCAGCTTTAAATAAAGCATTGCACTTATGGCAATACATCAAAGATTACCTTATCGACCACGAGCACGGCGAGTGGTACTGGAGCATACGCGAAGATGGCACTGTCAACATCGATGACGACCACGCCGGTTTCTGGAAATGCCCATATCATAATGGACGTATGTGCCTTGAACTCATAGAACGTATCGACGAAATGCTCGGATCATAGTTTCTCCTTGTTTATTGTTCTATTATTTTAACCGTCGCCGACACTTTTTTAGCCGAGTGTCAGCGACGGTTAAAATAGTATTATCCACAATCGCTCATTATCCCTTTCTTTGTGCCGGAATAACTAAAAACGACTAATTATAAGCAACAGATGAAACAGAAAATCAACCTTTTAATGATGATGCTCCTTACAGGTATCGGGAGTATAAAAGCAGGGGACATTGATTGGAGCGATGGTCCTGCTTCAACAGACAATTGGGCAAACACTATTTATTATACCTCTGCAACGGCTGAAGCTGGAGGCGCATTAAAGGTCTCGTTGACAGCTACGGACGGAGCCCAGATACAAATCTGTGTCAGTAGCCCTTGGGGGACACTCACGAGTGGAACTTGTCAGGATGCTGTTACAGGTGATTACTATTTCATATTCACAGCTACAGAAGCCGATAACATCAATAGCAGCAAACTAGCTATTCAAGGAAAGAATATCACAGTAACTGCTTTGTCCATTCTGCCCCAATCTGAGGTTTCCGCATTATCTGGAAGTTCTACGGAGCTTTTCAATACACAAACAGAAATTAGCAATTGGCACCGTGCCGAGATCACAAACAATCTTGCAGACAATGCTTTGCAGTCTGTTAAAGTGGGCGACCAAATCAAGGCAACAGTGACAGCCTCTGAAGATGGCAACTACACGATTCAGGAGAGAGTTTATTATCGTACTCTTGCTTCAGGTTCCACATCATCTTCTACAACAGAAATCACCTACACCGTGACAGAAGAGACCATGGGAATCATTCGCAAGAACGGTGTGGATTTCACTGGTGGCGGCACATACACAGTGAACAAGGTAGAACTGATTTCTTCACCCGTCGGATATCCTAGCCCTGCCAAATATCTCTATGGAACTGTTTGGGACAGCAATCAAGATTCATATAGCGACAACGAATCTGTCGGCAAGTTAGTTGTGTACAAGCCCATTGTCGCAGGTGTCAACTCAATCTGCTTGCCCTTCGAGACTACAGCTGAGGCCATTGCCGGCGCTGGGGCCGTGGCCTACGAATTCACCCATGCGACAGCCAGTATTCTGTCATTCACTAAGGTTGAAACAATGACTGCCAATACGCCCTATCTATTGGTTGCGACAGCAGCAAAAGACCTCATAACCGTCAACAACGTCACGTTGAAGACAAAGGCTCCCGCAACAATTACGCCCGAAACAGGCTTCAGCATGATAGGCAACTATACCCACGATTTCAGTATGCAGGACAAGTGGGGCATCAATGGAAGTGGCAATCTGCAGAAGGGCGGTTCAAGCGCCAAGCTGTCGTCCTTCGGAGCATACTTCACAGGCTCATACTCCGCTGCCGGGGGTGCCGTCAAAGCTCTCTTTGTAGATGACGCGACAGGTATCACAACGATGAAGGAGATGAAAGGTAATGGACTCATATACAATCTTGCAGGTCAACGCGTCAGTCATCCTACGCATGGCTTCTACGTAGTCAACGGAAAGAAAATAATGATTAGATAATTCACGCTAAAAGGACAAAGACATGAAAAAAACATATATTGTACCCAGAACAATGACGGTACATATACATTCCACGCATATGTTAGCTACAAGCACATATAACATAGACGTAGTTGAAGGCACATACGAAGGCACGTTTAACGCAAAAGGCAACAAATCCCAAAACTACTCGGTTTGGGATGACGACTGGAGTAACGAATGAGATTTTTTACTTTTTCTCCACTTTGTTTTGTCGTATAAACGAAAACAGCTACCTTTGGCGCGTCAACCCTTATAAGCCACTGCTATGTCCCAAGATGTAACCCCGTCGGCACCTGTCATGCGTGAAATCACGCCCCTATCTGAGCGCGATTGTTTCTACATCGCCGACCGCCACAAGTCAGCGTTCGATTTTCCCTTCCACTGCCACCCCGAATATGAATTGAACTTCATCGGTAATGCAGCCGGCGTGCAACGCACGGTGGGTGATCATAGCGAGGCGATCGGCGACTACGATTTGGTACTCATCACAAGTCCCAATCTGGAGCACGTGTGGGAGCAAGGTAGCTGTCAAAACAAGAACATTCGCGAGATTACCATCCAATTCACTTCCGATATATTGCCAGAGAGTCTCTTGAGCAAGAACCAGTTCCACTCCATCCGTCTGATGCTGGAACGTGCTCAGTGCGGCCTCGCCTTCTCCCTGTCCACCATTATGAAGGTTTATGGCAAGCTGGACGAGCTGGCGCGCCACGGGCATGGTTTCCACGCAGTGTTGGATTTCTTGGAACTGTTATACGAGTTGTCATTAGCCGAGGACAGCCGTACGCTCTCCAGCTCATCGTTTGCCCGCATCGCGACAAGCAGCGAGAGCCGTCGTGTCAATAAAGTACAGCAGTATATCGCGAGTCATTTCCATGAAGAAGTGCGCTTAGACACGCTTGCCGACCTTGTTGGGATGACTCCCGTTGCCTTTTCTCGCTTCTTCCATCAGCGTACAGGCCGGACGTTGTCAGATTACATTACACAGATTCGGCTGGGTTCTGCTGCCAGATTGTTGATAGACACTACACATACGGTCGCAGAGATTTGCTACGACTGCGGCTTCAACACGCTGTCGAACTTCAACCGTCTGTTCCGCAAGTACAAAGGCTGCTCGCCCACGGAGTTCCGCGAGAATTTCCACAAGAAAAAAGTCATCGTTTGAAGCTTGGTGCTACGAATGGTTAAGAAAGTGTCATAGTGAAACACACGCATGTGCGTATCTTTGCAGCGCATATTTCCCTTTTTACTTGCACAAAAACGATGAAGAGGCTATTGATTATCCCGTTATTTCTGTCTTTTTGCACCTTGACAAGTGCCGAACGGACAACGACTCTCTGCAATCCTAACGCCACGGAGGAGGCTAAGAGCGTGTTTCTGGTGCTGAATCAGCTTTATGGCGAACGGACAATTAGTGCTACTGTAGCAGACGTGAACTGGAACATCGCCGAGGCCGAGAATGTCAATAATTGGACAGGCCACTGGCCAGCTATGAATGTCTTCGATTTCATTCACGCATACGCAGCCAAGGACGTGAATCCCGACGGTTGGATTAATTACAAGGACACGAGCGTGCCACGTTCTTGGTGGCGTGCGGGCGGCCTCGTCGGAGCTATGTGGCATTGGAATGTGCGCACCAACGACGGCACCGGTTGGACCTGTACGCCAGGTGCGGCAGATGGTGAAACCAGTTTCGATGTTTCCAAGATTAGCGATACTTCGTCAGAGGAATACCAACAGATTATCAAGGACTTGGATCAAGTAGCAGGCTACTTGAAACTGCTACAGAACTATAAGATTCCTGTGATATGGCGTCCGCTACACGAAGCTGCCGGCAACACATACGAATATAGCGGCGGTAAGGCGTGGTTCTGGTGGGGAGCAAAAGGTGCAACGCCCTATAAACAGTTGTGGCAACTGATGTATGATCGTTTCGTCAACCACCACGGGCTGAACAATTTAATTTGGGTATGGACCAGTCAAGTGGGAGATAACCTATGGTATCCCGGCGACGAGTATGTGGACATCATCGGACGGGATAATTACGGTATCACAGCAACGAAAGCCAAGACGGAGTTCACGAAACTGCAAACAGCTTATCCATCAAAGATGGTGGTTCTTGCAGAGTGTGGACATAGTAGTAGCAAACAGATGGCTCAGGTTCCAGGAATGTGGGACAAGGGGGCTAAATGGGGATGGTTCATGACTTGGTACGACCATGACTACAACACAGGCAAATCAGAAACCCATCGCCACACGGATGCAGAGTGGTGGCAGGCAGCCTGGGACAGCGGCGTCGTGGTGGATCGTGCGGAGATGAAGCAGTTGCGCAGCGAGGCCGTAGGTGTCGGCGAAGTGAAAAGTGAAAGAGTGAAGAGTGAAAGAGTGAAAAATGAAAGATTCAAGGATGTGGCTTTTAACATCGGAGGTCAGCGCATAAACAGCAAACAATCATCAAAGGGCATTTATGTGAAAAATGGAAAGAAAATCCTTATCAAATAGGTTCTATATGAGAAACGTTGGAATCATTATCATATTGCTGCTTGTGCTTTCACCCCTACGTGCTTGGGAGGGGCAGGTGGCCATCAAATCGTCCGATAACCAATTGTCACTTCATACACAGCCCCGTGACCAACTGCTTCAGCGACTGCAGCGTCTGCAGGAGCAAGGTGTGATGTTCGGACATCAGGACGACCCGTTCTACGGCCTTGGGTGGAAGTGGGAACGTGGGCGCAGCGATGTGCGTGAGACCTGTGGCGAGTATCCAGCCGTGCTGGGCATTGACCTTGGCGGCATCGAGGTGGGCGACGAAAGGAACCTTGACAACGTGCCATTCGACAGGATGCGCGAGGAGATTTTGGCGCATATCGCTCGTGGGGGAATCGTGGCCGCTTCCTGGCATCCTCGTAACCCGCTGACAGGCGGCAATGCATGGGATGTCAAGGATTCGACGGTGGTGCGCAGCATCCTGCCCGGAGGCAGCCAGCATCTGAAATTCCTCACGTGGATGAAACGCCTCTCGGCTTTCCTGCAGTCGCTGAAAGATGAGCACGGCCGTCCCGTAGCCATCATCTTCCGCCCTTGGCACGAGAACAACGGCTCATGGTTCTGGTGGGGGCAGCGCCTTTGCTCCGACGACGAATACCACGCTCTCTGGTGTATGCTTCAAGACCACCTGCTCTCTGATGGTCTGACGAACATTGTGTGGAGCTATTCGCCCAACGTGATGGGCTTCGACGTGGCTACCTTCCTGCGCCGTTATCCGGGCGACGACCGTGTGGACATCATCGGATTGGATGCTTACCAACAGCCCAATGGTGAGACCGACTTCATCCGCACGACCAATGCCGACCTCGATGTGCTCTGTAAGTATGCACTAAAAGCGCAGCGCCTCGTGGCCTTGACCGAATGTGGCTATGAGTGTATCCCTGATTCCACGTGGTGGACGCGCGTATTGCAGCCCATCCTTCAGCACCACACGCTCAGCTACTTCCTCGTCTGGCGCAACTTCAATAGCAAACATCACTTTGCACCTGCGCCCTCTACCAAAGACGCTCCAGACTTTCGTAAGATGGTCCATGACAATCGAATACTCATGCTTAAAGATGTTGAAAAAGTGAATAATGAAAACGTTTCAAGATAGACTACAAAACCTACGTGAGGCGCATGAAGCCTTGCTGACTCGCAAGAACAGACCTGTGGAAGGTCTAGGTAATGGCATCTACGAGAAATACCAGTTCCCGATTCTGACTGCCGAACATACGCCGCTGGAGTGGCGCTACGATTTCTCGGAACAGGACAACCCCTATCTGATGCAGCGCATCATGATGAATGCCGTGCTCAATGCCGGTGCCATCAAGCTGAGCGGTCGTTACCTGCTGGTGTGCCGTGTGGAGGGAGCCGACCGCAAGAGTTTCTTTGCTGTAGCTGAGTCGCCCAATGGCATTGATAACTGGCGTTTCTGGGACGAGCCCATCACTATGCCTGAAGATGTCATCCCCGCCACGAATGTTTATGATATGCGTCTGACGCAGCACGAGGACGGCTGGATCTACGGCGTGTTCTGTGCCGAGCGCCACGATGATTCGCAGCCTGGCAACCTCAGCGCCGCTACCGCCACCGCCGCCATTGCCCGCACCAAGGATATGAAGACGTGGCAGCGCCTGCCTGACCTCATCTCCAAAAGTCAGCAGCGTAACGTTGTGCTCCACCCTGAATTTGTAAAGGGGAAATATGCTTTCTACACCCGCCCGCAGGACGGCTTCATCGACACCGGCTCTGGCGGAGGCATCGGTTGGGCGCTGGTGGATGACATCACCCATGCCGAGGTGAAGGAGGAAATCATCATCAATGCGCGCCATTACCACACGATTCAGGAAGTGAAGAACGGCGAGGGCCCGGCACCCATTAAGACCTCAAAGGGCTGGTTGCATCTGGCTCATGGCGTGCGTGGCACGGCCGACGGCCTGCGCTATGTATTATATATGTATATGACAGCCCTTGACGATCCCACGCGCGTCATCGCACAGCCTGGTGGCTGGTTCCTCGTGCCCGAGGGACAGGAATACGTGGGCGACGTAATGAACGTCGCCTTCTCCAACGGCTGGATTCTTGACGACGACGGCCGCGTGCTCATCTACTATGCCTCGGCTGACACCCGCCTCCACGTGGCTATCAGCTCTCTCGACCGCCTCATTGACTACTGCCTGCATACGCCGGAGGACGGACTCACCACCGCCGCCAGCGTGGAAACGATCAAGCGGTTGATTGCAAAAAATAAGAAGTCCCACCCATGAGAAAAAGTTCAACCAGTCAAATACATTCTGCTCCCTCCCTACAAGGGAGGGCGGGGGGAGAGTCCGGATTGACAAAGTATATTGGTTACGGCTTCGGCGATATGTCATCGTCGATGTTCTGGAAGGTGTTCTCGTATTATTTGCCCTTCTTCTACTCCAATGTCTTTGGATTGAGCTTGGTGGATGCTGGTATCCTGGTACTCGTTACCCGCATCTGGGATGCAGTCAGCGACCCCATGATGGGAATCATTGCCGACCGCACGCAGACCCGCTGGGGCAAGTATCGTCCTTATCTGCTCTGGGTCGCACCATTCTTCTCTATCTGCGGCATCCTGCTGTTCACCACCCCCGACTGGTCGTATGGGGCCAAACTCATCTATGCATACGTCACCTATATTCTGATGATGACCGTTTATACAGCCATCAATGTGCCATATGGTGCTATGCTGGGTGTGATGACAGACGACTCGGAGGAGAAAACCGTTTATTCTTCCTTCCGTATGTTCTTTGCCTATAGCGGTTCATTTATCGCTTTGGCAGCATGGGAGCCGCTTACAAAATGGATAATGGATCATGGAAAATGGAGTACGGCAGATGCTTGGCAAGGGGCCATGATGGTTATTGCCGCAGCCTGTTTCGTCCTTTTCATCCTCACATTTTTGCTGACCCGCGAGCGCCTGAAGACCGTCTCAACAGTCAGTATTGGCAAGGATTTCCGATCTTTGCTGTCCAACCGCCCCTGGTGGTTACTCATCGGCGCCGCCCTGTGTTTCAATCTCTTCTGCACGGTTCGAGGAGCCACCGTTGCCTACTATTTTGCCGATGTCATCGGCTTTGATGCAAAACTTGATTTTTCACTTTTCTCTTTTGATTTTTCACTATTATTCTATGCCGGTTTGTTCCTCAGCGTTGGCGAAGTTTCCAACATGGTGGGCGTAGCCTGCACCGTTCCCCTCGCCCGTCGCCTCGGCAAGAAAACGCTGTTTATAGGCGTCAATACTGTCCTCATGGTGTTGAGTATCGCCTTCTTCTTCATCCCCGTTTCTCCTGCGGGATTCTGGCTCATGCTCCTATTCCAGATTCTCATCAGCATGCTCACGGGTGTGATGTCGCCGCTCGTCTGGTCAATGTACGCCGATGTCAGCGACTATGCCGAGTTGCGCTACAAGACAGCCTCCACAGGCCTCATCTTCTCGTCCAGTTCTATGGCACAGAAATTTGGCGGTGCCATCGGCGGTGCCGCTGTCCTATGGCTCCTTTCCGCCTGTGGTTATGTACCTCGCACCGATGAGCAGATGGCCACACAGGCACTCATCTCCCAGCCCGAATCGGCGCTCACCTGCCTCCGTATGCTCATGTCCTTCATCCCCGCAGCCGTAGCGCTCATAGCCATGCTTACCTGTCACTTCTATCCCTTGACAACCGAGCGCGTGACCGACATCAGCCGCCAGCTAAAAGAAGCCCGAAACGCCGATGTTTACGTCAAAAACGATAAAAAGTCCTTGCGAGATAATTAAATTTATACCATTATGAAGCATCTGATCTTGTCTTGCACGCTCGCCCTCCTTGCGACTACAGTTTTCTCTACGCCCCATATTCAGGAGATTCGTATCACCAATGCCCTGCAGGGCAAGCAGTTCGACGGTATTGGAGCGGTAAACGGTGGCGGCGCCACCAGCGTACTGCTGAAGGATTACCCTGAGCCGCAACGCTCGCAGATCATGGACCTCGTCTTCAAGCCCATGTTCGGCGCATCGGTCAGTTCGATGTTGGTGGAGATTCCTGGTGACGGTAACTCTACGCAAGGTTCCATGCCCTCCCACAGCCATTACCGTGGCGACTTCAATGCGCAACGTGGTTACACCTGGTGGGTGCTACGTGAGGCGAAGGCGCGTAATCCGCAGCTCGACCTCGATGCTACGGGCTGGAGCGCTCCGGCTTGGGTGGGTAACTTCTGGAGTCAGGACATGGCCAACTACTATGTGGACTGGCTCAGCGGACTGCGCGAGGTGCATGGGCTGGAACTCAACGCCTTAGGTTGCCATAACGAAAAGGGATGGAACAAGGACTTTGCCAAGATGCTGCGCAAGACGATGAACGAGCGTGGCTTCGAAAAGGTGTTGCTGCACGCTTTCGACAATTGGGGGAAGGACAAAATGGAGTTCATGAAGGCCATGCAGAGCGACCCCGAACTGCGTGATGCCATTGATGTGGTCAGCGCTCACACATTCAGCGAGATACCGCTTACTGCCGAGCAGCGCAAGATGGCCGAAGACCTGGGTAAGCCTATCTGGAACAGCGAGGACCACAACTACAAGAAGGGCTACGAATGCCTCATCACCATCGTGAAATGCTTCAATGAGAATTACATCGTCAGCGGCGCCACGAAGGTCATCAACTGGTATGACATCGGTGCCACCTACCCACTGGAGCCTTATAGCCAGGATCCACCCATGTTGCTGGCACAGGAGCCTTGGAGCGGGCACTACAGCATTCGCGAAGCGCTTTGGGGCTATGCCCACTACGGTCAGTTCACTCATCTGGGTTGGAAGTACGTTGATGAAGGATGCCTGAAGCTGGAGGGCGGCGGCTCGATGGTCACGATGCGCGACCCAGAGACGGGCGATTTCAGCATCATCATCGAGACCAAGGATGCGAAGGAAACGCAAACAATCAAGGTGAAGCTGCCCAAGGGTTTGAAGGCCAATGATCTCTGTGCTTGGCGCAGCAATGCCCAAGAGCAGTTTGTGAGACTGGACAACATCAAGCAGAAAGGTCGCACCGTGACCTTTACCTTAGAGCCCAATAGCGTCTATTCCGTATCGACGACGACGGGACAGCTGCACGGCGCGTATACAAATATCCCTGCATCAAAACCATTCCCCATCCCCTACTTTGATGACTTCGAGCAGTACAAGAATCCTTCCGAGTGGGGCTATCTGCCTCATTATCTGGCAGATATGATTGGGGCGTTTGAACTAAGCCCCCTTCCAGCCTCCCCCAAGGGGGAGGGGCTTTGCATCCGTCAGACGGTGGGTGAGCACACGTTGAGCTGGGCACCCGAATGGCATCACTACACTATTCTGGGCGACTCAGCATGGACAGACTATGAGGTGAGTGCCGACGTGTATCTGAACCCGCAGGACGAGGCCGCAGTAATGGGACGTCTCTGCGATGTAGGCTCAGGCTACGGCATCTGGGCAAAAGGCTACTATCTGAAGCTCGACGACCTGGGTAACTGTAAGCTGGTCATCACACGTGGCAAACTGGACCAAAAGGAACTCATCGGCGACAAAGAACAGCAAGAAGCCATCCTCGCCCGCAAGGACGTGGAGATTGGCGGAGAATACGTGTTGGCA
>Ga0310786_10013341_pt1 | contig 10136 bp, 14 predicted proteins | sample AusTroGonzalo_MG_FD_203881 | JGI IMG/M metagenome (GOLD analysis project Ga0310786, IMG submission 203881) | Bovine rumen microbial communities from tropical cattle in Woodstock, Queensland, Australia - Gonzalo_03 (v2) (version 2) | ecosystem: Host-associated > Mammals > Digestive system >... | reverse complement strand
TTTACGTCTTTGTAGTGAACTGAGTTGTACTTTCGGCGTGACATTATCCTCTGATATCGCTTCAGTCTCTTGGCATGCTGGCGTAGAAGCTTATCGTTAGCTACTTGCTTGCCGGTAGACAGCTGCATCAGCGTCTTGATACCCATGTCTATGCCGACAAGGCCATTCTCAGTTGTGCCATATTCTACATTGATGTCATCATACGTATACGAAATAGACACATACCAGCAATCATTACTTCCCTTAGATGCTACGAAATTATTGATTTTTCCATGCAAACACTCTTGCTTGACTGGTTCAGCCAGTCTAACTGGAGTAGGTATTTTCGGCAGCTTGATATGGTATTCATCAATCAACTTCGCCTTGTCGTTCTCAATATAGAACGAACGCTTAGACTTGTATTTCTTGCGTTTAGGAAAACCAAACTGGTCTGGATTCTCATAATGACGCTTCTTTGCGAGTACAAAGTTCTTAATAGCTTGATCCATCGAACCCTTCGGACTATCGTACATCCAATCGGTCTTCTGTTCGTTAAATTCCTTGCGAAGCTCTGCACACGTTACCGATTCTTGCCCAGCTTTCTTCTTTGCAAACCAAGTGTCCCTTGCCCAGTTGTATGCATATCGAGCACAACCGCATGCACGATTAAGCGTGCTGGCGGTCTTCCTGTCTACGATAAGCATTATTTTCTGGGCGGTCGTGATCATACACATAGGAAATGCCCCGAAGACACTTAGTGTAGGATTTAGCATCTTCAGGGCATCTAAACTCTGTAACCGAACCGAAGAAATCCTACTAACTTCAATTCATAAGTAAGTTTATATAGTTTCAATTGTATTTATCGATATGTTCATATACATTTCTGTATGAAATTTTGGACTAGATACTAGCTCCGCAGCGAGGGCATGTCGTGGTCACCTCGTGGCCGTTCCAGCCGTACTCGCACTCGCCGATCTCGGTGATTTCGGATTCCTTGACCTTGATGGACGGATCGAGCTCGACCTCGGTCGTCGTCACAGTCTTTTCAGTGACCTTGAATATCTGCACGGCAGTAGCTTCCGCCATGCTCCAAGTACCTCGGTCGATATCCAGAGCCAGCGTAGTATGAAGGAAATCCAACAAGATTTCCTCGGTCGCATATCCATGAATCACGTCTTCCGGTCTCGTAGACCAGCCGTAGTCGCTCGGCATGCCACGGCGAGCTGTATTGCTGAACCAGAAATAGAGGTCTCCAGTGCCGCTCTCATTGCCGCTGGCTGGCAGCATTGCGTAATAGAACTCTTCGACATGTTCCTTAACCTTCGGTGTCGCCATATTCGTCTCCTGATAGAAGTTTGCTCACGGCGAACACGAACTCGTTCTCGGCTTCCACGAGTTCGCCATCGTTCGTAATCATTGCGTCCCAAGGTTTTCGCACCTCGAAGCAGTTAAACTGGCCATCCTCGTCGGACTTGCGCTTTTCCCAAGTATTCGTGTCGCCATTGCGAGCGTTCGCACGTTCACGGCGGATATCTTCGCTCGCAGTGACATAAATTACTTTCAAGTTGAACATGTCCTTGAACTGGAGGCAGTAGTCGTAGCCGTTCGGATCGATCGTGTAGAAGATGGTGTCGCCATCGAGCCGGTTAAGCATTTCCACAGTCGAGCAGTAGCGGAACCCAGTATCTCCGATCTTCGTGTAGCCGAACATCGTCTCGCGCTTCATGAGGTCGTCGAACGCTTCCTTGGTGAGGAATGTATGTTCTACGCCGTCAGTCTCGCCCGGTCGCATCGGCCTATCCGTGTAGGACGGAACCGACACAATGTTGTACACGTCCTTGAAAACTTCCTTGGCGTGGCGGATGAGAGAATCCTTGCCAGCGCCAGAACGTCCAATAACCAAAATCAGATTTTTCATCAGGCCCAGTCTCCGGGTTCAGTGTGAGAGGTTCCAAGCCAAGCTCGCTTGCTCGGACTGTCTTTCACTGGTTCATAACCATCGAGTTCCGAGAACAGCACGGAGTTGTACCAGCCGTCCACGCCAGCAAGCTTTACGAGCGTATACCAGCTGTTCACTTCTACATTCTCGACTTCATATTCATTGCCAGCCACAAGGCCAGACGGATTATGCCCAACGCTCATAGGGTCTTGGTGGTTACGTGTACACACAACTTTTCTCGGCTGTGCATTCCAAATATCGAACTCGGTTGGGCTCGGATTGCAGATGCTAATTTCTTCGTTCATTTTTTACCTCGTTACGACGGTTCGGGTTTGGATGCCCAGGTTTGACATTGGGCACACCGAGGCGGTGAGCCTTTTGGGAGACAGCGGAGACGCTGATATTGAACAGCTTTGCGATCTCGGTATAGGTCATTCCTTGCGCAATGTAATTCAGCAGACGCTTTTCCTTGATGGTCGTCCAAGTATCTTGCCTAGACGTGTCGAACCCAGCCTTATGCAAGGCTCGCTGGAACGTCTGCGGAGCAACATGGTACTCACTAGCCAGACTACGCAAAGTACCCTCGCCGTTGCGATATTTATCAATCATTTCTTCAAGTATTTCTGGCGTAGCGTGGATCTTGGTAGACTCGCCGCTATACCCTAAAATCTTACGGATAACCCCGATGTCAATACGTTTGATTTCCGGGTATGCCGCCAACGCCGCCTTTGCTTGCTTAGTGGTTCCACGGAACAGCGGGATAATTGAAATGAATTGTTCTTCAGTCATTTGTATCCTCGTGATAGCCAATATAGGGGTTTTTGTCCGATGCGCCCTTTTCTGGACGCATCATGCACTTGTTCACTATCCGCTTAAAATATTCCGGCTTATCGCCACGTACATAAGAAATATACGCAGCGCACTGATAAGTTGGAAAATGGTCAGAAATGTAAGTCGCACGTTCCTTAATAGTCGGCATGGTAGCCTTGATGAAGTCGCCAGTCGATACGATATCGGCAAGAATCGCATTATACCGTTCCACGTACAAATTCATCTGATGGTGGATATCGAACAGTTCTTCCGGCACGACAAGCGGCTCATCGTCAATGTAGCGGTAGTTATGCTCGGCATCAAGGTTCGCATGGAAGATATTCAGTACTGGGTCGTACGCTCTCCATAAGTACTTGTCCGTACACTTCTCGTAGAATCCCATCAGCGTCAAATAGGCATCGCCTTTCATCTTGAGCTTGAATCCGCTAGGCCATGTAAGGACAAAGCCTTCGTGATCGGAAGGAAGTGTCTTACAGATTTCAGAAACCTTGTCCAATGAAGAGAACTCAAACTGTTCCGGCATATGCGTGCCGAACATTGCCGCGAAAGCGCTGCGCATGGATACTGAGCGAACTTCTTCGCCAGTGCCAGTCTCGATCGCACCCAAGTACACCATTTCGTCCTTGGGATAACGGATAGGATGCTTGTCAAGGTGCCAAACTATTTCGAACAAGTGCGTATGCGACTTGATAACCTTGTTGTAGGCGTCGTCGGCGATGGGACACTTGAGCGTCCTCATGTGGTCGTTGAGCCACATGCTGCCCCAGAGTGCTTGCGGAGAATGGAAGCTGCAGCCAGTGGTCACGTTCCACTTTCCACCATACCAGAACACGATACCGAGCGAGCCGTCGATCTTGTCGAACATCAGCGGAATTCCGTCCATGCCAAGTGGAAGGCCAGCCTTCTTGACCGCTTCCAGAGTCTTCTTGGCTAGTTCGTGTTCACCGAACAGCTCATGGTAGTTGAAGAACTTGTGCCACGGGCGGGCGACCACCTTACCAGTCGCCGTCTCGAACACGATGCCACGCGCATTGAGCGTGACTTCGTCCCAGTCCGCATTGGCGGCAGTGGCCTCGGTGTACTTGAAGCATACCAAGCGACCGTCGTCACTGGTATCGGACATGAGACGGCCAGCGTTGGCCGCCTCGTAAAAGCGTGACATGTGCGGAATTTGAATCATGACTTAAAATATAGTACATTTGGGTAAAATCATCAAGATGAACTATGTATAAGTGCTGCTTTCCTGGATGCAATTACGAGACGAATAACCGTTCGCTGATAGAATACCACCATATCCACCTCAGAGAGGCCGGAAACCGCCTCGGCAAGAAGGTGACCATTCCGTTGTGCCCAATCCACCACAACTTGATCTACCACGAAGACGCTACGGCTGGGCAGCATGCCGAAAAGCACCCGGAGTCAATGATAGTCAAACTCGTCACGAACACGAACCGTGGAAAGTGCGTCATCTTCGAGGACATGCAAGGCAATGAGTATAATATCGACATCGATACGACGCCTAGCAACACAATACTTTGCCTACATTGGGATCTTGTTCATGGAATAACTCACGACATGCCAGATGAGGTCGACGAGGTGCTACTACGACAAGTAGACGACTACGGATTCTGCGACGACGGTTCCAACGTCTACTACACAGAGGAATACGAAACCGTCGCAAAAGCATTACTATCCAAGCACATCGCATCATATATGGAAAAAACCAAGTCGGAGTTCGACTTGGCTTTGGAAAGGGCTAGACGTGACTGGAAAGCCTTGAGGGCTCGATGATTACCACGCGGAATCGAACCGTTCGGCACTGACCGATACATCGGTGTAGTCATGCCATTCGACTTCGTCTTGTTCTCCGACGGCCATAATGGTTCCCTTGACATAAGTCAGCGAGAACGATTCCTCATCAGCCGTAGACAAAGTTGAACGCCAAGGCTGTTCGGATATACGGACACGGTAGCGAGTCGTTTCTACTGGAGTAACGCCGTCATAGGACGTGATGTCAACTACAATTATGCCAGTGCAGCCAAACTTGTTCGCCTCTCGGTAGAACTGAAAGTCCTTCGTGTTATAGAACGAAAACAGAATCTCCTTCGGTTTGAAGTCGATATCCTTGATGTAGTTACCAAGGTTGTCAATCGACCAAGCCGACGTTTTTTCTGGGATGAACTTCACGCTGAACTTATAGCTAACAAGGAGATTAGTTGGGCTCATCGGAATGCTCGGCAGCCTCGGTGCTGGTTCATCTATGACGGTCTTGCGACGGTTGCGATAGTCGCTGTCGCCACTAAACAATAAATTAAAATCTGCGTCTCTAGTATCCATGCAAATGAAATTATATTAAAAGCCCCTCGGTCGAGGGGCTTGTCATTAGAAGCACGGCTTCGCGTCGGTAGGGCCGTAATCGGCTCCAAGAATCGGCTGCTTGCGCGGACACACTGATTCCGGAGTGAAGTTGTTATGGCTCGGAATTGAATCCAGCACGCCGTCGATGTAGTCCACCGGGGACTGGCCGTTGACGCTCATGCCACGAACCTTCGTGAGAATGTTGCAAACCTTCTGATCTTCCATATATCAATCCTTTGTATTGGTGATATACAGAGTTTATCGGTTCTTGCCCCAAACGTGAGAATATACGTAGCGACGATCAGCACGAGACAATCCGTTGTAGCGTCGTTCGGCTTCAGTAAACGGTCGCGACTTGTAATCCGGCCAGTGCTTCTGCATGAATTCCTTGGAATAGAAGCATGACGGATCTTCCAAGAAATAACCGACCATTGCGAACGGACTGCTTACTTCATACTTGTACTGGGCCTGGAGCAACGAGATCACCGCATTCCGATACTTGACCGCGTCGCCACAAGGAAGTCTGTACACGTAGTTATAACGCTTCTTCAAGTAATCAATCATCTCTTGACGGTCGTTGCAATATTTACCAGCATCGAGACGGTCGATAACCTCTTGCTTTGTGGCTGGCACATAGTCATCGTCGCCGTGGCCAGCCAAGCAACCATGCCCAGCTCCCAAGGCGCACGTAGCGCAATTGTCACAGCACGAAGAAAACATCATCATATCGCATACTCCTTTGACGCAGCCTTGCGGTTCTTCCCAATGAACTTTACCGCATAGAGCAAGTCCATAATTCCGTATGTGCAATCATTACATTCCTTGTTGCGGTGAGTCTTCATGATCGCATATACGTTGCCGATGTCGGCAAGCGTGATGACCTTTCTTCGCATGTACCAGTATACCGGACGGAACTTTACCGAGTCGTAATTGGTACGATCGCCAGCATCCTTTATCATGTTGAGTCGTTTACCGTAAATGAAAGACTGCGGCAATCCTATCTCGATAACTTCGTCGAACCTCTCGGAACGTTTGATGATGGCGTTAGCGAGTATCTTAGGATTGTTCATCGTTGCAATCAGAGTAAACGTCTTCCTAAAATTGCCGTTTTCATCTACGCCGCCAGGGCATTCACGGTGCAAGAAGTCGAAAAAGAAAATCAAGTTCTGGTTGGTCTTTCCGCTATTTTCGTCATCGGACATGAACTTGTCAAAATCGTCAAGCAAGACATAGATGTGCTTGTTGGCAATCGACGAAATGATACGTTCAAGGTAATTCCGGTACTCGAACGTCATTCCTTCATTGGGGAAGTTAGGCGTAATGACAGCGGCGTCTTTATTTTCCTTTACCAGCTTGGTCATGATGAACGTCTTTCCGGTGCCTGGAATACCAACAAGTGCATAAGCCCTAGAATATCCCATAGCGTCCGCATGGATAATCCTCTTTACTAGCGCATTGGTATTCTTGTCAAATATGTCGTTCTCAGCTTTCTTTGTAAATCTGTCACGGTCTTTGATCCCTACGCCACCACCAAACACTAAACAGTAGTACTTTCTGAAATCGACCATGGAGAACGGCAATCCTATGCACCAGTCCATGGTACAAGTAAACGACGGAGTATTATATTCCGGATGTTTTACTTTTTCATACAGACCATAGATATTCGTGCCGCTAACGCTTACTCGTCGGATAGTCAGATCATGACGGTCAGCGGTTGTATGAACACTCAAAAATATCTTCATGTCATACTCTTCAATCGCGGCTACTATAGCAAACGTAGAAACGGTACTACGGACAAAATAACCATAGTCATCTTGTTCCATTGTTGCATTGCGGTACAGCAGCTTGCAGTGGATTACATTGCTTTCTGACCCGGTTCGGTTGAACGCATCCGACTTCAGTTCAAGCACGGTTCCGACAGGATAAGTCGATACCATGACCATGAACATCCCAGCCATGTGGACGTTATAGTACGTATCAATGTAATAGTCGTTAATACGTATTGGACAGTCTTGCAGCGACTTCAAGCTTTGTGAAATCTTGGAATAATGGCTCAATACACAGCTGCGGTCAATCTTGTCTGACATGACGCCGATCATAGAGTCAAGCATGGCCACATTGCGTAGAAAGTGCGATATATTCGTAAACGGAGTCGTCGGCGCAAGAAGCGACAGCACTGTATCAAGCGCATATAAGTATTCTCTGCCATTGGAGGACACAACGCTATCCATCAAAGCCTTGGCGCCATACGTCTTGACCCGTTCTTTCAATACGGATACGCCAAACACTTCATCGAGGAACGCGGCCAAAGTCGGCTTTTCCAGCCAAATGTGCGGAAGCTTATTCAGCTCGTCCTTGACTTTCTGGATAGTGTTTGGATCGGCTTGCGGCTTTTGTTCGTCTATTTGGATAGGTTTCGCAGTAGATTCAGTTACTTCATTGCTCATCGGTAGACTTTACCTTCATATAGATAGCGACCAGGATACGAACTACCATTAATGCATAGACAACAGTCTTGATCTTCTTTATGCCTGACTTGACCTTACTGGAAGTCGTCTTTTCGCATTCCTTCAGCAGAAGCATGACAAAATGCCCGATAATAATCAGTCTGCACTTCACGCTAGGATTATTTATCATCTGCAATCTTTTCAAGACGGTACGTTTGCTTTGCATCAGGGTATTTTTCATGGTCAACCTCAGAGAGAAACATTTCTACTGGGCGTGCGTAAACGCCGTCCGTATGATTGGTCTTTCCTTCGTTACCAGAGCACTGGTACACTACAAGGGATTCTCCAGTCTCGGAATGCTTAGCCAATGTGATGACAGTCGCCGTAGTACCCTTGAAGTGGCGCCATACGCTGCCGGGTGTAATAGTTCTATCCATATTTAATCCGGAATGTAGAGGTTAGTGTTTGCGTCGGTCATGATATAGGAATCTTGGTTGTCCGGCTTACCGAATCGGTTAGTGAACACGTCCTTGCGGAAAGTAGACGTGACCAAGTGGATGCCGTGCTTGGACGGAAGACGGCAGTAAATCTTGGGGACGTTATTACGTTCGCCGCACTCTCCAACGATGAACTTCGCAAACAAGTCGGCAATAGCATCAACGTTATGGAAGCACGGATCAAGCGTGTTAACCATATCTGGATCGATATCGACAATCCACTTCTTGGTCTCGGACGGTTCGGAGCAAGTTGTGCCGAGCGCACTGCTATATAGCTTCTGTACAGACAAAAGCTTCGGTAACGTTACCTTAGTATTACCGCTGCGGATCATCTTGCGCATGATTCTGTTCACGTCACGCTGCTGAACCAAGCTTTCAATCTGGGCTTGAATGTTGGCGTCAAGCGTACTGCGCTGGTTCAGACGGATCATCGCACGTGCATGGTACTTATCGCACAGCTCTTTCATATCGACAAAGTCCTTGTCGAACTGTTCAAATGAGTGGATGTGGTAGTCACGAATCGGATAATCTTTCTTACTACCGTTGTCCTTTCCTCGCTGCATAACTTGGACGTAGTAGACATCGCCCTCGATCTCAAAATGCATCAAGTTCTTAATAGCTTCGCTATTGTCGACCATCTTATACCTCTTTTTTAAGTTCGTCGGATTCAATCTTCCAAGAATACTCTGGATCATCTTTCAAATAATCAAGCCGCCACTCAATTTCTTTCTCAGTAGTACTGTCTGGCGGTACTATAATCCGGTAATGCTCTGTTCCGACGACGTTGCCGTTAACCAAAATATTAACGACAACCTTTCTGAATTGTTTCTTCTTTTCTTCTGCCATGCCACCAATATAGCAATCCTAATGGATTATGTGAACTACCCACCGCATAAATGCGGTGAGCTTCTTGTCTTCGTTTCAGCGCAGCTACTTGCGCATAATATCTATAAAAGCTATTACCCGTAGTGGTAGCATTGCTCAACGGTGGGTTGTTCCAACCACACAGCTAGATTATGGGTTCTAGCCAGACCTCATAACTTCGTATACATCAAGCACTTACTCACTTCCATCAAGAATGTTAATCCAATCATTGTTTCAGTTGGGACATCCTAAGTTATCAAAGACAGATTTCTTTGCTCGACAATTTAAATATAGCTTATCTCTTTATGTTTGGCAAGCTCTTTTAAAATTATTTTGGCGACCTTACCCACGCCCTAAAGGGCGTGAGCTTGCGGTCGCCTTTTTGTCAATAAACTAGGGGCATGGTACGTTGTTTCCAAATCCTCTATAAAGACAAGAGAACCGCCGCATACGGCAGTTCTCCAGAAGTATACTCGTCACTCGAATCTCAACAAGACATTGTACGGTGGTACGAATCTAGGCATTCCTATGCAGCAGTCGTTTCCATAGTCGAGAAATCTTGCGACCCAGACTAGGTTCGAGCACATACTTTGCGAATGCGATAGTATAGTCGTCAATCTCCTTGGCGCTATATTCCTCGGTCTTCAGCCCGGACGTGCTGAACAGCTGAGTAACCTCTTCAACCAATCTTTCCGAGTACTGGAGGATATCGTCGTACTTCCAGCCGCCTTGCTTGATGTTGAGCAAGAAGTCTCGTTCTGGCGTACGATCGACGACGACCTTGTGTATCATTGCGATGTCGAGAGCCGTGAACAGCAAGCGGACGCAGTGCATCATGTTCTTGGCATCGTATCCTTGACCGTGCTGGATAGTCGTGTTGTACCTTTCCGGGTTGCGCTTCGCGACCCATTCCTTGTACTCGGCGCGTTCCTTGAACTCCTTGGAATATGCATTGCGGTTGAACACCATGAATCCGAGCACTGGCTTGCCCTTCGGAATTGAATTCAGCTGAATGTCTCCACTAGTTTCTTCGTTACGGACAATGCCGTACGCCCATCTCCATTCATGTTCATTCTGGCCGGGTATATCACGTTCATTTTTCGGCTGTCCGTAAATAGCGAACCCATTGTCGATATGGTCGATTGCGGCAATGGAATACCACTTCTGGTCAGATCCGTAATCATCGTCCTTATGAGTGTCGAGCCACTGCTTGACTGGTAC
>Ga0310786_10013340_pt1 | contig 10136 bp, 5 predicted proteins | sample AusTroGonzalo_MG_FD_203881 | JGI IMG/M metagenome (GOLD analysis project Ga0310786, IMG submission 203881) | Bovine rumen microbial communities from tropical cattle in Woodstock, Queensland, Australia - Gonzalo_03 (v2) (version 2) | ecosystem: Host-associated > Mammals > Digestive system >... | reverse complement strand
AAAATCTTGATGATCTTGTCTTAAAAAGAAAGACAATTTCTAAGATTTGTGATTCATATCGTTTCACTAGTAACGATAAAAATAGATTCAAATCTTTAAGATAATCTAGTTTTAAAATTCTTTCATAGAAAGAAAATAGACATAAATATTCATTCTTTGGAAGCGCTTAACAAAAAAGTTTGCTTTTATAAAATAAAACTACTAACTTATACATTAATATACGGTCGTTTTGTATATTGGCTCTTCCTAATAAGAAAGAGAGGTAGACCTATGAAATTCAAAAAATTAATTACTGGAATGGTGCTCGCTATGACACTTACCGTCGGTGTTGGTGTCGGTGTAGCATCATTAGCAAATAAAAAAGTTGCAGCCGAGCCAGCTGCTGCTGATTACAGTTCTACAATCCGTGTTTATGTGGATTTAACCGGTTTTGGCACTATTGACTACGTCCGTATCGGTAGCAAAGAAGACACTAACAATGCCGTTCTAACTTCTTCTAACGCTAAATACAATCAAAGTCTTGGCCAATATGTTTTCGATTTAAATACATCTTCTCACTACGATAAGATGGGCTTTTATTTTTCTGAATACAGCACATGGTGGCAATACGAATATGATGATGGATGGGTTTGGATTGACGGAGGATTCGACCCTGGTTACGAATATCAATTCAAAAACATTCAATATAAGAGCGGTGGTGGTCCAAAATACTTCAACTGTGAAAAATACAAAATAGGTGAAATCACTGACAATGTTTCAAATCCTACCGTATATTTTGTTGATGGCTATTCATGGCATTCTTCTGGCACTGTCTACGTTCACTTTTGGGGCGGTACTGCTTCTAGTACATATCCAGGAAGCGCGATGTCAGATACTGGTCTTAGAATAAAATGCTATGTTGGTGAAACTGAGTATTCAGGAATCCGTATATATAAGTACACCATTTCTGGCAGTGTTGCTTATGTCCAATTCAATAACAACAGCAGCAAGACTGGCGATTTACGACCTGTGAATAATCAAGTTTATTTCTATGGTGCTAGTGCAGAAACATATGGAGTGGTTGCCAACTTCTTAGTCACTACTCAAAACCAAATGGGCTCATACACCTATGGTGGAAGAACCTTTACCAATTCGATTTGTCATTTAAGTCAATCGCAAGCCCAAACATTTGTTAGCACATATGATAACTTAGATACAAATTATGGATCTGGTGTTAAGAGTTCTGTTGAAGGTTCTGCTATCGTTACATACGATCAACCAGAACAAAACAACACCCATACTGGCGATGTTTTATTGTCTGATATTCGTACAGCTCTATTAAAGAAATATCCATCACTTTCTGCTTCTGGTAGAATCAATCCAATCTTTGGCGCCGATGAGAAGTCAAGAAACACATTTGCAATTGTCGCAGTTGTCACAGCGATGTCTGTTACGGCGGTTGTTGGATACTTCTTCCTTAGAAAAAGAAGAGAAAACTAATTGTTAAATAATCTTAGATAGCCAACTCTTGTGGGTTGGCTTTTTCTTTGATAGAAGGTGAAAGTTGTTCTATCATTTTATCTTTACTAATATAGTATATACTATATTATTTAGTAAGCGCTTACACGCATATATAAAATTTTATTTTATCCTTGCGTGTACGAGAGTAAAATTATAATTGATTTGGGGGTTAAAAATATGAATAAAAAAGCTCTCGCGATGTTGCTAGTACCATTTTTACTCATGACTTCATGTAGTGGTGGCTCTCAATCTGGTAGTGAAGAATATGTCGACACTCCAGAAAACGCCGAAGAATATGATGCTTGGCTTAACTCATGGTCTAAACCAGGACATCTATATTTCCATTACAATCGTGGAGATAAGGGTGGTTATGAAAACTATTGCCTATGGTTATGGCAACACGCTCCACAAGACTTAGAAGGTGCCCTATGGGCCTTCTCAGGAAACACAAAAGTTTCTGACAAACTTACACTTAAACCAATGTCCAATCACTGGATGACTGTTGGTGAAACTGGTGCTAAAGAAGGCGATGCTACTTATTTGGATAAATATGGCGTTATCGCTGATGTCGATCTCTCCGCCGCGGGAATGGTCGATGGAAAGACCGGTAATCCAACAACCTACGAAGGTGCTTCGGAACTTGGTTTTTTACTTCCAAGACAAGATTCGATGGATGGCGCGACCAACTGGGTGTCCGATGGTGGCCGTGAAATCTATATCGAAGATTACGCTAACGCTTCAAACTGGAGAGAAGTCTCTGGTGGCAAAGCCATTCATATTTTTACCTCTACAGGCGCGCTTGATGAGTATACCTACTATGCAGGCCAAGGCGCTCCTGAAACCAAAGCAAATCCAATCGACGATGATACAACTGGCCAATATCGTTCTGATATCGATGCAGCTTATGAAAATGCCTTCCTCAATTCATTAACCTCCAAAGCATTCTATGATCGAGGAGTTGGCTATCAAATCTTCGTTGCTTCATTTAGAGATAGCAACGGTGATGGTATTGGCGATATCCGTGGTATCATCGATTCATTAGATTATCTAAAAGAATTAGGCGTTGATGTCTTATGGCTCACCCCAATTCAAGCCTCCGATTCCTATCACGGCTACGACATCAAAGATTACTACGCTGTTGATAAGAAGTTTGGAACTATTGAAGACTATCAAGAACTCATTTACAAAGCCCATGATAAAGGTATGAAAGTACTTATGGACTTAGTTCTTAACCATACATCCAAATCCAATCGTTGGTTCATCAATTCCCAATGGGGAATTAAAGATGAGGCCAGCGGTATTAACTGGAGAGACGTTTACTCCTGGAAGTATGAAACCGATAAGATTGAAAAATACATCGGTGGTGAATATAAAGAAATAACCGTCAAAGAAGACGCTGAAAGCTCTAACCCATCATGGTATAGAGATGGCGAATCCCATTATTACTATTATGGTAAGTTTGGTTCAGGTATGCCTGAAATCAACTACCTTAACAAAGTTACCCGTGATTTAGTCATCGATATGGCTAGATACTGGTTATCTTTCGGTCTTGATGGTTTCCGTCTTGACGCAGTCAAACATATCTTTATGCGAGATGAATGTTATCAAAAAGGCGATCAAGTTATTACTGACGTTGGTCAAGCGACATCATACGATACCGAAAAAGGTATTGATGTCACTAAAGACTATGACTATTCATCTAACTTAACTAAAAACATTATGTGGTGGAAAGAATTCGCTCACGGAGTGAAAGGAGCTTATCCAAATTGCTTCCTAGTGGGTGAAAACTTTGATGGATGGGGCACAAGAACCGCTCCATATTATCAAGCCTTAGATTCTCAATTTGATTTTGCGAACTATTATCATATTCCACTTCAAATTTATAAGAAAGATACCGATCCACACGCCTCTGACTACGTGAGTGGCCATCCAGGTGAAACATACAGCGTCTTTGAATCAGGCGAATATTTCACTCTTGGCGAAACTGGCATGTCAGTCCAAGGTGGTGGTCGCCTAGACTTCATCGATGGAAACTTCACCTCTAACCACGACGTTATGAGAGCGATTAACCAAGTTAACTGGTCTGAATGGGTTTCCAACACAGAATGCAAACCAAATCCAAATATTGATGGAAGTGGTGATCAAGTCAATCGTGCGAAAGTACACGCTGCAATCACCCTTTTAGGTCAAGGTGTTTCTTGGATCTATTATGGTGATGAACTTGGTATGTCATCTAACACCGTTGATCACGCTAAATATAACGTCAATCAAAACAACATTGATATTTGGTATCGTCAACCATTCCTGTGGAAAGATACCTCTAAACGTGCTAATTACAAAGCAGGTATGTTTACTTTTGAATTAGATAGCTACAACAAGACTCTCCCATCTATGGAAGATCAAAAGAACGATCAATGGTCAATGCTTCAATGGTATAAGGATGTCATTGAAATCAAGAAAGCATTCCCGAAAAATGCGAGAGTTGATTTCTATGCGAAAGGTGATAGCGATAATGTTTTAGAAGTTGTTGCTAGCCCAAGAGAATCGCATAGCGAAGATAAAACAATTTATGCCTACATCAATGTCGGTGCTGCTGGTGATTTCACTCCAGTGAATATTGATGTTGATAAAGTGTTCTTTAAAGGCACTAAAAATTCCGACAGCGATAATGTTGGTAGTAGACCTTACTCTGTAAGAGCCTACAGAGCAATGTAAGGAGGAAAAAACGATGAAAAAATCTTTATTAGCATTACTTCTTCCATTAGCGGTTGTCTCTCTAACTGGTTGCGTTAAATATAACGGCCGTAACAAAGATGGTTCTCCAAAAGGAAAACCTTCCACACCAACAAATACTGAAGCACCTACCGATACTCCTTCACCAATCGAACCTGGTAAGGATGTTACCTATTATCTTAATTTAGGTGAATTTGGTGTTCTAAACGAAACTGTGGGTAGCGAAATCGTTCCTACACCAGGCACTAAAATTGAAGCAGCTCACTTAGAACATGGCTTACAAAAAAGCGGAAAATCTGGCGATATGTTACCAGACAAAACTAAAGTTAAATCCACTCAATACAATGTTGAATTCAAATATTGGTTATTAAGTGGCACTCAACATATCTATACACAAGTACCAGATGATAATGGTGCTGTTCTAGTCGCGGTTTTCGGTGAAGTCGCTTCTTACGAAAGAGTTTCTAGAGAAAACGCTCCAAATATGGGCTATGGTTTCAAATTCAATAACAATACCTACTATGTAGGTTCTAAATGTGAAGCGGCCGAATCTGGTCATCAACAATATTGCATCCACAATGCCTATTTCCGTAAAGGTGAAACATTCCAATTCTTTGATTTTGGAACTTGGGATGAGACGACTGAGTCTTATGGCAAGGCTTGGGCTGGCGCAACTGTTGACCCATGGTCATTCGGTGGAGACGATCAATCAAAGTCAACCCTTTGGGCTAACTATTTCATTCCAGATGGTGATCATTACAAAGTTCTTAAAGATTTCACGTCTGAAAGCATCTATATCAAACTGATGTTTGAAAACGATCAAGTTTATTTCAGCAAATAATTATGAAAGATAATTTAGGGGTTTTATTTCCAGTAGGCTCTCTTCCAGGCCATCATGGTGTTGGAGATTTTGGCCGTTCATCCTTAAGATTCATTAGATGGTTATCTAATAATGGCTTTAAGTATTGGCAAGTTTTACCTCTAAATCCAATCGGTCCAGGTAATTCCCCATATATGTCTACTTGCTCTATGGCGTTAGAAGAAAGATATATCTCGCTTGATGAGCTTGTTAGAGAAGGATTACTTGATAATGTACCATTATTTAATCCAAAAGCTAAGAAGATTGATTATCAAGCCGTCTTAGACTTCAAAGAAGAATGTCTATATAAAGCATATAAGAACTTCATTAAGAAGCCGTTTAGAGGCTACTCCAAATTCAAAAAGGAAAACAAATGGTTAGTATCCTATGCTTTATTCACTTCTTTAAGAAAGAAATACAACTATCAAACTTGGAACACTTGGAAAAAGAAAGATCTCAAATTGTTTGATTGTAGTAGGGCTCCAAAAGCTTACAAGGATGAAATCGAGTATACATCTTTCAAACAATTCATTGCCTTTAGGCAGTGGAATAAGGTGAGAAAATTCGCGAAGAAATATGGAATCACTATCATCGCGGATTGCCCATTCTATGTTGGCATTGATTCCGTCGATTGTCTTATGAACAAAACACAATTCCTAATGGATGAAAAATATAATCCAACGATGGTGAGCGGTTGTCCACCTGATGCTTTCAGTGATGACGGACAACTTTGGGGCACTCCAATCTACGATTTTAAAAAGATGAAAGAAGATAATTACCATTTCTTAGTGGAACGTCTTGCTTCTTATATGAAAACTTGTGATATTCTTCGTTTAGATCATTTCCGTGCGTTTGACACGTACTGCGTCATCCCAGCGGGTGATGTTAACGCGAGAAGAGGCAAATGGGAAATCGGTCCAAGAGAAGAATTCTTTGATGCATTGTACAAGAAATATCCTGATATTAAATTAATCGCTGAGGATTTAGGCGATCTCTTCCCATCGGTACTTGAGCTTAGAGATAAATATAATCTTCCTGGCATGTTCATCGTGGAATTCACGATCTTTGACCCAAAAGCTGAGTCCACATCTAAAACGATTGTTTATCCTGGAACACACGATAACCAAACCCTTGTTGGTTGGCTTAAGACTCTTCCAGAAGAAAACATCAAATTCCTTAAGAATAAATTCGGAGAAAAAGCTGATTTGTTTGACTCCGTGTTTAGATATATTTTGGAACTTCCGTCATATATGACGATCTTCCAACTTCAAGATTTGCTTGGTCTTGATGATAATGCTCGTATCAACTGTCCTGGTATAGTTGACGACATCAACTGGACATTCAAACTTCCAAGCCTAGGTTGTTTGAAATCTAGCTACAAGCTAAATTTGCAAGGAAAAGAGGAATAGCTTATGAAAAAAGTCAAAAAAGTTATTGTGACTTTGCTACCATCTTCTTTCGTCCTCGCTTTAGTTCTACCAATTTCAATTGGTCTTAAACCTAAGATCGATGAAGCTGGTGAAGACACCGCTATTTATAGCGAGAAAGTGGAAGTCAAAGATTACAATCAACCTGATTTCCATCTTGGAGGCGATGACGATGATGACGATGATGAGCCATTCGTCGCTCCAGAAAGAGTTAGACTTCATTATTTTAATGAATCTGGCGTCACTGGTTCGACCATAGGCAAACAAAGAGCGTTCTACATCTGGGCAAATGGTGTTGATGGCATCGAAATCAACCGTTATGAAAATAACGTCTACGATCCTGCTGGAGAAGGTGAAGAAAATATCATCTATTCAGTCAATGAAGACGGGACAATGATGACGATCGATATCGATTACTCAAAACCAATCTTTGACCCATACAAAGGCAAGAGCTCTTTGATGTTTATCATCAAATACGAGAAGATTTCAGCATCCGATCTTAACTGGGGTGGTCAATCTGAAGATACTCAATTATCTTTTAGAACATATCCACCTGTAAACGGATTAACTGAAGTGTGGGCAATGTCTAGTGGTGGTAATGGTATTACTATCGTTGATAGTTATAACAAAACCCAAGTACATGGTGTTAAGAAAGCCGAATTCACCGATTGGAAAACCATTCACTGCGATGTCACAAACGACACGAAGAGAGTCGATTGGAAGCTTTATGCTTTCGATGAAACTTATTTCAAGATTAAGCCAAAGAAACGTGCTGATTATGAAAAGAACTACTTAGTCAAAGAAGGAACTAATTCTGGTTCTGAATTTGATATCACTTTGAAATATGAAGCGCATATTAATATGGTCTACTCTTTAGTGAGTCATGACCCTGAATCAGATATCGATCCAGATATGGCTCAACTTGATAAGACTGCTAAGATAAGCTTTGAAGACCTCTACTATACAGAAAAATTCCATACTTATTACGAAAAAACAAGCAAGCTTTATTCATATAAAGGTAAGAATCAAAACGCCAGACTTGGCATGATTTATTCGCCTCAAGCCACAACCTTTAGAGTGTGGTCACCAATCTCTGCTAATATGTCGGTTCTTATCTATGAAGATGGAACACCAGTGGAATATGGTGACACCCTTCATCCAGGTGATGATAAGGCAAAAGGATTCCATATGAATTATCTTCCAGGTGGAATCTGGGAAGTCACAGTCACTGGTAACTTAGCTGGTAAGTATTACAACTTACAAGTTGATAACGTTTTAGGCACTAATGTCACGATGGATCCATACGCTACTTCCTCTGGCGTATGCGGTGTCCGTGGCTATATTTATGATAAGAATTCAAGCGAATTTAAACCTGGTACTTCCGGAGAATGGGACAATTTCTTAAGTCACAATTTCCCAAATCCAGGTAATAAAGCAGTATTTACTCCTCAAGATTTATCAATCTACGAAGTTCATATTCAAGACTTAACCGATCACACCTATGAAGAAGGTGGAGTGAAGAAGAGCTCTTGGAACGGAACTTCTCAACCTGGCACCTACAATGCTTTCGTTGAAAAAGGCACTAGATTACCAGGAGATTCTTCAATTAAGACTGGTTATGATCATTTGAACGAACTTGGAATGAACGCAATTCAAATCACTCCAACATTTGATCACGATAATGATGAAAGACCAGCAAAGATGAAATATAACTGGGGTTATAATCCTCTTAACTACAACATTCCTGAAGGTGGTTATTCCTCTAATCCATATAAGGGCGATGTTAGGGTTAAAGAATTCAGAAATCTCGTGCTACAAATGTACAACACAGACGTGCATACACGTGTTATTATGGACGTTGTCTATAACCACGTCTCAAGTGCATCTGCATCTAACTTTAATAAGTTAATGCCACGATACTACTTTAGATATGCACGTGCAAACATCGTCTACGGACCAAATGCTGTTAAAGAAAAAGGCGATATTTACGATGGCTCTGGTTGTAGTAACGAAGTTGCTACAGAACGACCAATGATGCGTAAATTCATCGTTGAATCACTTTGCATGTGGGCCGAAGACTATGGCATCAAAGGTTTCCGTTTCGACCTCATGGGTTTGATTGACTTTGTCACCATGCAAGAAGCTCAAAAAGCTTTGTATGAAATCGATCCAACAATTTACATGTATGGCGAATCTTGGACAGGTACATCTTATGAACACACCAGCGACAACTTTGGTGGCTACCATGGTGAAGGTTCAAAAGAATGGTACATTGAAAATCCAGGAAAGACCGCGACCACTTTTGGTACTTTCCGTTACCAAGTCTTAAAAGAATGCAATGTGAACAACACAGCTGTATTCCCAGGTAAAAAAGCTGTCTATCTTGGCGCATTTAATGATAAGACCAGAGACGCTATGCGTGGTGAAAACAACATGTGGGGCGCACGCATGATTCAAAATGGTGATATTTCCTCGGATTATAAGCCAGGATCTGACCATAATCTTGTTAATGACGTTGCTCGTGGCCTTTGGGGCGAGAATCACACTGATAACGATTACGGTCGCTTCCCAGAAGGTTCGGTGACTTATTTAAGCTGTCACGATAACTTCACCCTTAGAGATCAACTTTACAATACCTTAGAAATGGGCGAACCAAATTACCCAGCTTCTACAGAAATGTTGATTCGTGCGACTATTCAAGCTCACGCATTAACATTCGCATCTAACTCTGCTGCTTTTATGCAGGGTGGTGAAGAGTTGCTTCGCACGAAAGAGTTAGACTGGGATCCAGAAAACCCAGACGAAGAACACAAGCAATGGCAAGTAAAACCATCCGATTGTGCCTATATGCATGGCCACTGGATTTGCCATAACTCATATAATACACCGTACTACATCAATGCCTTTGACTGGAGAATGAAAAAATCAGTCACTGTTGATGGAGTTACAAAAGATGTTTCGGCTTCAGGCATGAATGTAACAGGCGCATTTAAAGCGATGTTTTATATGCACACTGTTTTAGCGAAGAAACGCGGATTCACCGATGTTGAAAAGTGGGGCGATTTCAGTTTATTTAGTTCAACTGGTGATGAACAAGGTGTTGAAAAACCAGTTGATAACATAGTATGGGGCTATTGGAACTACGGTTCTGATCCAGCCACCACTTGTGGTATCCAAGTCAATACCGCAATTATCTATGCTTCATTTGGACATAACTATTGTTATCCAACAATCGATTGGCATGTCCAACCGGGTGTTGAAGCTCAAGATAAAAAATGGGACTTATTGTTCGAATACGGAACAGATGGACCTTGGTATGATAGTGAACACGATGCCTTAAAGCATCAATTTAAGAATCGTTTTGCAATCGCTATCTATAATTCCAAGAACATCTTTGAATGGTAGGAGGTAATGAAAATGAAGAAAAAAGTATTATTACTATTAGCGTTACCTCTACTGGTAAGCTGTTCTGGAAGTAAGACCTACGTTCCAAAACGTTCCTATCCAGGACCAGATCCAAAGCCATTTGATATGACGATTAACTTCTTCTTAGATTATTCGCATTCAACTGAATGGCAAATCATCGTCGATGAAAACGGCAAAGAAAAAGTCGTCGA
>Ga0310786_10013338_pt1 | contig 10136 bp, 5 predicted proteins | sample AusTroGonzalo_MG_FD_203881 | JGI IMG/M metagenome (GOLD analysis project Ga0310786, IMG submission 203881) | Bovine rumen microbial communities from tropical cattle in Woodstock, Queensland, Australia - Gonzalo_03 (v2) (version 2) | ecosystem: Host-associated > Mammals > Digestive system >... | reverse complement strand
CCGGAATATGTTCTTACCAAGAAATATTCCGCTATTCTTCCTATAGAAGATATAAAAGAGCGGATATTAAAGATGGAGCTTCCGGAAACAGTCATAGAAAACGAAAGCCTGACAGGGTTGGCATTTGTCACGGAATATAAAAACTGTGCCCTGTTCAGGGACGTATTATTACAGATCCTCTTATCCGTAACGGGACTCCCGCAGGAGTGCTTCATAAAAGATATCGAGGAAAATACATACTGTATAGATTATAACGATACTCTGTCGGTCACCATATCCGAGATGGGTGCAAACGCTCCCGCCGTATATGAATCTTACAGAAAAATAGAGGAAAAAGTAGGCTGGACTGAGTTTAAACAGCTCTGCCACGAGATACTTATGGTTTCTCCCGAAATAAAGAGAAACGGTATATTTAAAAGCTTCTTATTCCAGAATTTCCTTATATCCGTAAATGACGGCTGCGGCTTATCCACCGCTTTGGACGATTTTATGAAGCTGATATCGGATCTGGAGCTTTTTGAATTTGCCAAAAAACAGCCGGTCATCGAAATGCGGCTCTCATCTAAGTCAGAGCCTGACTCGATGACTATCCCCGAAGCATTGGAAGCCATATACGGTGATGATGAAGGCGGAAAACTCATCTGCTTTGACATAAGCGAATACCTTGAAAAGTCTAAGCATCATGAGTTAAAAAGCTTTTTAACCAAGCTAGTGGCATGGGAAGAGTCCTACATCTTTTTCTTTAGAATACCTTTCTTGGAGCCGGATGCATTTAAAAACATAAGAAAGGTCCTGGCAGATGTCCTTTATATCCGTGCCATCTCCATACAGCCTTTTAATAATGATGAGCTTAAAGAATGTGCTCTGAGAGCTGTAAAAGAAGCCGGCTATTCTACGGAAGACATGGTATGGGACGTATTTTTCTCAAGGATATGCGAGGAAAAGAGCGACGGCCGATTCTACGGTATACAGTCTGTTATGAAGGTAGTATACGAAATGCTGTGGCTTAAAGCAAAGTCAGATACGCTGGCAGATAACGATACTTCCGATGTGGCCAAGGACACAGTAGCCAGAAAGACCATAGTTCAAAACGATATCCTGGAGCTTTCACCGAGCTTTAACAAAAAGCTTCGTAACGGTTTTGACGAACTGGGTGAGCTTATAGGCATGGAAAAGATCGCCGAGAGGATAAGGGAGATAGTAGCTCAGGTTAAGATAGCCATAGAAAATAAGACAATGGAAAGACCGTGTCTGCACATGAGGTTTGCCGGTGCTCCCGGTACAGGAAAGACAACTGTAGCCAGGATACTCGGACAGATATTCAGGGAAAACGGGATATTAAGAAACGGCTATTTCTTTGAGTATTCGGCAAGAGACCTGTGCGGCGAGTATATAGGACAGACCGCTCCCAAGACCAGTGCCATATGCCGTGATGCGTACGGATCGGTACTTTTCATAGATGAGGCTTACGCACTTTACCAGGGCGATGACAGAAACTCCGACTACGGTCGTGAGGCGCTTACCACGCTTGTATCCGAGATGGAAAACCACAGGGACGATATGGTGGTGGTAATGGCCGGCTACAAGGACGATATGAACAAGCTGATGGAAGGAAATGCGGGACTAAGAAGCCGTATGCCTTTCCTGCTGGAGTTTGAAAGCTATGACCGTAAGCAGCTGTATGACATTTTTATGTCATTTGTAAAAAAGCATTTCACATACGACGAAGAGTTTGCGAACGCCGCTTCCGAGTACTTTGATTCACTGTCAAAGGATTATATGCAGTCCGCGGAATTTGCCAATGCACGATTTGTAAGAAACCTGTACGAGCGCTGCTGGTCCAAGGCGGCCATGAGAACATCAATGTCCGGCAGTCCCGCCATTACGTTAAAGAAGGAAGACTTCCTGGCAGCCTCGGGTGAAAAAGAATTCTCGGAAAAACTGGCGATCAGAGCAAAGATTGGTTTCTGATAAAAGAAAGGGAAAAATATGACAAGAGAAGAACTGAATGCGGCAACCTCAAGACTATTTAATATAAGCAGAGACATATTTGACAGATTGGCACAGAAGGATTCACGTATCACTAACGAGGAAAAGAACGTGCTTGAAGGTGACTTTACAGCCGATCCTTTTAATGTGCATGTGAAGCTTACCATATATCCGGAGAACGGACTTCTTTCATTCTTTTCACTGCTCCCGTTTGATGTGCCTCCCGCAAAATCAAACGAAGTGGCAAAGCTTGCATGTACTATAAACTACAACGATCTGTACGCAGGAAACTATGATTACAGCGTGGAACAGGGAAAGATACTGTTCAGGCTTTCTATACCATTCCGCAACAGCATACTTTCAAAAGACCTTATAGAAGAGTGCTTACAATATACGATTTCCACTGTGTCTAAGTATAATAACAAGATCTTTGAGACTATCAGAGAGTAATGAGGGTTATGAATATCCTTAGATCATCCGATATATAAAATGAGTCATAGCCTTCCCCTTGAAGGGAAGGTGTCGCCGTAGGCGACGGATGAGGTGTACATACTTCAAATGCTGGATGTTAGTGTTTGGAAGTCTATAATATTGGGTACACACAATTTAGGAAAGGATACCGCATGAAAAGAAAACCTTCAGATATAATAATACTGGCCATATGTCTTACCATAATAGGGCTGTTTTTCATAAACGGAGTACGCGGAGACAGTGACGGAGTTGTAAAAGCACAGGCTGCAGGCAGCTCTACAACACAGACAGTAATGGCTACACCCACTCCCAAGCCGGAGATGCTCTCGGCATCATATTCCGGACCTACTGTTATAGTGGGTGAAGAGTACGACAAAAAACAGCTTACAGTAACTCTTTCATACAATGATGGAAGTTCGGAGATCATAACCGATTATACTGTATCAACCGATACTGTCCTTAAGAGGGGCATGAACACCATTATAGTCATGTACAAAGACATGACCACAAAGGCATACGTATACGGCAGAGAACTCTTAAGCATAAGTGCCAGCCCTGTAAAATACGAGTACGGCATAGGAAATATGCCTGACTCAAAGGACTTTACGGTAATGGGAACCTACAGTGACGGCAGTATAGAAGTCATAAATGATGAGTTTACCATATCGCCTGAAAGACTGGAAACCACAGGTAAACAGGAAGTTACCATATCCTACGGCGGAAAAGAGACCACATGCTACATATTCGGTAAGGACTGCGGAAAGGTGCTTTCCATAAATGTTTCCTACAATCAGCCTACCATGGTCACCAATACGAAGATCAACCGCAATGATATCACTGTTATGGCGGTGTATAACGATCTTAGTACCGAGAGGATAACCACATATACATTAGAGCGTGACATATACTATGACAGCGGAAAACAGCCGCTGACAGTTACATACGGCGGCGTCACCAAATCTATTAATATTGAAGTAATAGAGAGATACATAGTCGGACTTAAAGCTGAATACACCGGAGGTGTGGTTGTAGTCGGCAGACCGTTCCGAGACGCAGACATGCATGTATACTTAGAGTATGTGGACGGTGAGTTTGTGGAAACCGATGACTACACGGTACATACACGTAAGATCAGGTATATAGGGAACAATGTGGTCACCGTATATTACGGAGATAAGTTTTCAGCCAATGTAGTGATAGAAGGCACAGAGCTTATAAAGCCAAACTTTGATTATGTATCCTCAGGAAAAGCCGGCAACGGTGAAGATACGCTGAAGATAAAGACGGCCATCCCGAGATATTTGAGCGAGGACTGCATAGAGATAACCGAGGTTACAAAGAAGCAGATCAAAAAGGCATATCGTAAGCTGAAGCTTAAATCCGGCGAGTACATAGCATTTGACTATGAGTTTGTAAATGCAGACGATGAACTGGAGCTTCCGCTGACCGCACGTATCACCATCCCGGAAGGCTACGATATGGAGCATACCTTCCTATATTATACTCCCAACAGAAAATCCATAATGGGACGTATCAACAAAACAGTCATAAATGACAGGACTTTTGAGTGTACGATCTTTAAGGCAGGCACGTATTTACTGGTTTATTCCGAGAGCCTGGTAGAGGAAGAATAGAAAGAATGGGCGAAGCCCGGCTACGTTAAATAGAATAAGATTATAAAGCTGCAACTACAGTACCGGTTTTAAGGTCGGATGTGTTGCAGCTTTTTATCGCTTATCTGACACATTGTACGGATAATACAGAAGTGAAAAAAAGATAAAGAAAGCTCAAATAAAATTTTCAAAAAATAATACTAATTTCATTTGATTTGTCATAAATATTCATTGACACAACAGGACTTAAGTTGTACAATTTTACTATTACAAATAAAATATCTGCAAACTGCCTGAAAGGATGGTGGCCTATCGTTTATGAAAGAAAAACTTTTGAGTATTGGTAAAAACCTGTTCCCCTCAGATAAGTCAAAAGGATTTTTCCTTTTCTTGGCTTTCTTTTGTTGGGAAGGTCTATTTGATTTGCTTTGTTCTGCCCAGATAATGAAAACTAAAATGCTGCTGGATGATGCAGCAATGGAAAGTAATGAAAGAAAAGTATACGTATTTTTCTTTCTTTTTATTTTCCTAACTTTCCTTGCTATGTCATCTAATAGTGAAAAGATCTGGATACGATTGCTAAAGACAGTTACTTCAGTATTCCCGTTTTTCTTTATGCTGGTAGTAACGTACAGAGTAAGCAAGAATTCAGTTTATGGTGCGGAAGCCGGGAATATTGAGATTTCAAAGGTGATATTACCGATTTTGCTTGGTCTGGTCTTATCGCTTTTACTAACTTTTTCTTTGTTCAGTGCGGTGGCAGATCTGCAGACCGGTTTGCAAAAAAGAGGACTGCTGTATAACCTGCTTACGATAATACGTCATCCGTTTGTTTGGGTAGGATGGAGTTTTTTAATTGCGCAGGTGGTGATCATTCCGCAAATTCTTATGATACCCGTTGCTGCGTATCTGATACCTAATATCCAAAACATTTTTCACCTGCTGATAATATATATAGCTATAGCCGTGGTTGAAACTGCCATAGCATTATTTGTAATCTGGCGGATGAAGAAGAGACTTCTAAAATGGTCTCAAAAGAAGCCTGCAGAACAGACCGGGGCTGCCGTTAAAGGTGTTTATCTGCTCGGGTGTTTTTCACCGATATACCTTATAATCTCCGTAGTATTCATAGTAGCATTCATCGGTTCACTTGTGACTATTCCTGATTATGAGGAAGAGACAGGAGAGGAAACGGTCTACGCGGCTATAGATGAACTTGCCTTGGAAGCATATAATGCCTTGTATACCGGTCAACTAGAACAGGCTCTCGTTTTTTCTGAAGCTGCCAATACCAGACTTGAAGGTTATCTGCATTATCTTCGAGGAGAAAAAGAAGAACTGAAAAGCTTGTATGAAGCCAATAGAGATGAAGTAGTGATCGCATGGCTTTATTACAACCAGACGAAAGACTTGGACAGTATAGAACAGTATGTTATTACGGAAAATCCGTATGATATTTCCTTCCATTACCTGCTTCTTACGGCATATCCCAATCTGAAAGAAAGAGATATGACGGAAGAAAGAGAAGCTTATCGTAATGAGCTGTTAGAAGAATGTATTTTGAAGGGTGATTACGGTGTTATATTACCTGAACTGCTTTCATCCGGAAACAAAGGCAAAAAGATAGCGGATAAGATGGAAGAAAAATATTCGGCACTCAAAGCTGTGAATACTTCTATTAATACAATGATCGCAGTAAATAAGAACGGGAAATACACGGTTCAGATAGCTAAAGATATTATCAGAGAAGCTGAGAATGACCCTGAAAACGCAGAATTACAATATTTTGCAGCCTTCATCGGAGCAAAAGCTGCGAGTGATGATTCCCGTGGGTATTACACAGGAGGACTTAACTGTATTCAGAGATATCTGGATTATTTAGAAAATGACAAAACCCTTTCCAGATCGGAGAAGGCACAGAAAAAACTTGACTGTGCGGACATTATGATAGCTATGGAAGGCTATGATCAAGCCGCTGAGTTATTGGAAGGTATAACCGAGAAGGAAGCTGGAAATCTGGCAGAAACGATCAATCTCATGAAACTCAGCTGTTATGAAAGCGCAAACAGAGGTGAGGACTGCTACAAGAGTGCTGAAGCGATGATCGAAGACGGTCAGGACGATATGGTAGTTTGGTATTATTACGGTGTAGGGGCATTAAAGGATAAGAACCCCGACAAGATGATAGATGCTATAAACCATGTTGCGGATATAATGCTCGGGAAAAAGCTCAGCGAGGATGACAGGCTGGTTGCAAATCTGTTGCTGCACACCATGGCTGAATACATGATCATCAATGATAGTGGATTGTATACTGGATATACTTACTCCATGTACAGAGAGATAAGCGATGCACAGAAAGATAAACTGTCACCTTTTGCAAGACATTACCTGGATGCAATAGAGTATTATTTTATTGACAGGAATAACGATCTTGCTTTGGAAGAAATAGAGGCTGTACTTAAAGAAAATGCCGAGCTTCCGTATGCTGTTTATTTAAGAGGTATCATATATTATTCAATAAATAAAATTGAGGAGTCTATAGCGGACTTGAACAAGGCATTGGAATATGATCCGGAGAATACAACATTCATGTATAATCTGGCTAATGCCTATAATAAGGCACAGATGTACGATGAAGCATTGTATTATTCAAATAAGGTCAGCGAATTACTGCCGTTGTTGAACCATAAGGATGACTGGTATGGTGTCAGCTGGCATAACGATCGTCTGAATGAATCTATCAGATACTATATGGGGAGGTGATGATACATGTTAACGGCAGTTTTACTGGTTATGATGATATTAGGACTGTATAGCTTATTTGTATTCGGCTATGGCGGATTTTGGACTGTACTGATAATAGTTGTGTCAATTTCGGGTATCGTATTAAAACTCCTGTTAAAAAAGCTCCCCGGAAAGATAATTAATGTGATACTTCTTGTATTTATTGTCGTCGGAGCATTTTCTATAACAAGGCTTGAAGCAGCAGAACCTGAGATAAGCATATATGATTACACCTACGATGTGATTGATGTGGAAGAGCAGGTAATATACGGAAAATCAAAAGCTGACAGCAACCTTAAAAAGCTCGAAAAGAAATACGGAGAAAATGATACCACTATTATGCTTCACGCATATCTGGAAGCACTTGACGGGAATATGGAAGAAGCATATGCCCTTATGGACAGCTGCAAGGATAAAACTACTATAGAGTATTATTCCAAGATGGAGACTATCCTGTTAATAGATCTGGAAATGGATAGTGACTCCAGAAATTTGAAGTTGTATAAGCTTTATTTAGAAGCTGCTGATAATCAGCCATATTGGGAGAGAGAGCAGCTGATGGCAGGTGCATTCCTTTTTGAAAAAAAGGAATATGATAAAGCAGCATATTATCTGCAAAGGGCCTACCTGCTTAATGATGAGAATCCTGATACTCTGTATTATCTGGGAGCTCTATCTTATGAAAGAGGAGATATAACAACAGCAATTAATTGCTTTAATGCATCTGTAGATTATGGTGCATCAGATGAGATTTTGTCAGGTATTGCCTGGTATGTTGATAGAATGGGCGGAGAGGAGGAAAATGATGAATAATAACAAAAAACGTTTATGTAAGTTAGTAGTTTCATCTATTTTAATCTTATCTATTTTTTGCTTGAGTATCGATTCTCTGTCTGTTAAGGTTTTCGCATATAATACGATCAAAAATCAAAATGAAATGACTTTGGCACCAGATGAATCCGGCGGGTATCTATCCTTAAAAGAAAAAGTTCAGATACAACAAAGAAAAGAACTTGTTGTTACTGAAGATATCAGGAAGAAAGCAATGGTATATCTGGCTGCGGTATCTCTTGAAAATGGAGGAGATGTCTCCAGCTTAACGAACGAGGAAATGGAGGCTATTAAAGATTTCGATATTAACGATATAAATTCAAATGACTTGTTTACTGCCTCGTCCGGATCAGCTATTTTTTGGGATAACGTTGGATTAGGTCAACAGTTAGAAAAAATAACTAAGGAAGCAGAAATTGCCGAGCTGACGGCTTATGAAAAATCATTTTCGGAGAATTATGGTAAACTTTTAAGTCAGGAAAAAAAATCAGCTGGTAAACAGCTTAGTAAATTAAAAGAGGCTGTGGAAAAAGCTAAAAATGGAATGGATAATATAGTTAAAAGATTTAAAATTGCTACTAATGATAAGACAATAAAAAAAATAATTAGAGACTCGCATGATGCTAAAGGTAAGTTGACGATTAGTAGTAAGGAACTTACAGCCGCAGAACAAAAAATAGAACAAACTGCCGGTACAAAAGCTTCGGAATTGGCTGATAAGGCAGCTGATGAAGCAAAAGCTGAAATTACTAAGACCGGAAGAACAGCAAAAGTTTTGGGGGTTCTTTTGGGATTATTGACTATTGGTTTAGATGTGAAAGATCTGGTCACAGGTGATATGGCTTCTAATAAGACCGGAAATAAGGAATTGATTAATGTTGAAAAATTTGCAGTAGGACTAGATGTTGTATTAGCAGCTATAGGAATTGCTGCTGTTTTAACTTCTAAGACTGTTATGATCGGAACAGCAACATATTCTGCAATTACTGTGTTTGGAACAACAATAGCTGTATCAGTTAATCCTGTAATAGCTTTTTTATGGCTTGGAACACTCTTGTTGGCACATACAGAAACCGGACAGAACATCGTAAAAGATACTACAGGTTGGATAACGGATAAAATATTAGGAGGATGGGATTATTTAGTAGGTAATAAATTTGGCGTTGACAATATGGGAGACAAGATGATTGAGCATATAAACGATAGCGCATATATGGAACAGTTATTAATAAAGTTGGCTAACAAGAATGCAGGTCGTACCAAACCTGCCAACGGCGTCGGTGCTCTGAAGCCTAACATTTACTTGTATCCTGAAGAACAGACAGATGTTATTGTAAGCTTTGATCATCCTGAACTATTAACTACGGTTATCCCGGATTATAGTGGTAATTGGAGTGTAACAGCTGAACCTGACGGAACCCTTCATTCAGAAGACGGACAGGATTATTCATATCTGTTCTATGAATCTGAAACACAGCCATTCTTCTTTGGAAATAGCGAAGGCTGGCTTATAGAAACGGATGAACGCGCAGAAAGATATACAGAGATCCTTAAGGAATATGGCTTTAATGATAAGGAAATCGCAGACTTTGTTGAATTCTGGGTTGAGAAGCTTCCTGAAGGTGTGGATTATATGATGTATCCGAATGTTACGGAAGTGATCGATAAAGCTATGCCGGTATCGTTCAGTACGGAACCGGACAGCATCTTCCGTATATGGTTTACATTTGAGCCTTATGACGGCCAAATAGTACCTGAGCCGGAAATTGACGAGATCGCCCGTGACGGCTTTACTGTAGTCGAGTGGGGCGGAGTAATATTGAACTAATATAATGAAGGAAGAATGGCAGCAGAAATGCTGCCATTCGCCTTTAGTTTGGGATAGAAAATAGTATTGGATAAACATTTAAACAACGGTAAAAATCTCTTAACATAAAAATATTAAAAAAACTGTTGACAATTCCCTTTTGGGGTGATATTATAATCAAGCGTGCTGAGGTAATCGGCAAGGTATGCGGAGTTGCTGGAATTGGCAGACAGGCATGACTAAGGATCATGTATCGCACAGATGTGAGGGTTCAAGTCCCTTACTCCGCATTAAAAAAGTGCCTAAAATACGGCATCGCAGGCATTTTGGTCTGCGACAGTTTCGTGATAATCGTTGTAAATTTGCGACACTATTGCGACATAAAAGAAAAAAGTGCTTCAGGAGATCCTGAGGCACTTTTTTTGTGAAAATGGGTCAGCCATAATTGATAGCGGCGTTAATGATCCTACATTTTTCTTCTTGAGGTCTGCGGTCTTTATGGTAGTACTGTTCTGTGGTACGACGATCAGTATGTCCGACCTGTCCAAGTATAAGACGGTCATCGACATGAGCGTCCAATAATTTGGAACAGACCGTCTTACGAGCTTTATGAAGTCTTCTGGGTACAATCCCAAGCT
>Ga0310786_10013337_pt1 | contig 10136 bp, 10 predicted proteins | sample AusTroGonzalo_MG_FD_203881 | JGI IMG/M metagenome (GOLD analysis project Ga0310786, IMG submission 203881) | Bovine rumen microbial communities from tropical cattle in Woodstock, Queensland, Australia - Gonzalo_03 (v2) (version 2) | ecosystem: Host-associated > Mammals > Digestive system >... | reverse complement strand
GATGTTGTAGAATTTTCTATTGCTGATAATAAGGTTATTGAAAATACTATTACACCAGTTGAAGAAGAAAAAGTTGAAGTACCAGTAACTGAAAATGTAGTTGAAGAAAACAATGAAGTAGGGGAATCTGTTGTTCCAGTAGTTGAAAATAGTGTACCTACTGAAGAAGTTACTGATTTAGGAGAAGAAACATCTATTCCAGATGTTAATAAGGATTTCTCATTTGATATAACAGAAGAAACTCCAACTGAAGTAGTTAATACTGAAGAAAATACTGAAGTAGAAAATCCTACAGAAACTGTTGAAGAAGCAGATCTTGAAAAGAGATTAAGTGAATTAAATGAAAAATATAGTGGAATTAATAATATGTTAAGTCAATATGAAAATAATAATGAAGTAAGTGAAAATACATTACAAGATGTATTTAGTAAGACAGATTTTAAAGTTGATAGTATTGATGATATAGATGAAGAAATAAAAGAAGATACATCTTCTGAAGAAGAATTAAATGATACAACAGTTAAAGAATTTGTAAATGCATTTGAAGAATTAAGACAAGAAAATGCTAATAAAGATCGTGAATTAAATGAAGCAAGAGTAATCATTGAAAAACAAAAAGATACAGCAGCTAAAGATAAAGCTAGAATAAAGAGTTTAGAACAAAAGAATGAATTAGCAACTTCTACAATTAATGATTTAAGAGAAGCACTTGCTAAACAATCAGCAGAAGCTGAAAGAGCTAAGAATGCAGCTGATATATATAAAGGTAAAGCTGATGGTTATAAATACGAATTAGCTGAAAAAGATCGTGAGATTGAGAGATTAAAATCACAAGATAAAGCTCTTGATTATATAAGAGATACTTTAGAAAGATATAAGGCAGCTAAAGATATAGATAATATATATAAAGATATAGATGGAGAAGATACTTATTACAAAGTAGCTTAATATAAGAAGGGAAGAGTAAAGAATGAAGTATTTGAAGTATTTAGGAATATCGGTTTTAACATTTGTATTAGGAATAGTAAGTGTTAATGCAGAGACAATTACATTGCCAGGTTTAATTGAAGGAAAAACTGCTGATACTAATGGAATATATACATTAGATAATGGAACACAATTAATATATGATAATGGCCCACAAAACAATTTGAGATTTGTTGGTGAAAATCCTAATAACTGGGTATCATTTGGTGGAGAATCACCAAGATGGAGAATTATAGGATTAATGAATGGTATTGATGATGGTACAGGAAAAACAGAATCAAGATTAAAATTAATTCAAACTGAACAAATAGGAAAGTATTCATGGAGAACATCAGATTATAATGTTAATGATGGTAATGGTATTAACGACTGGACTGGCGCAGATTTAATGAAACTATTAAATCCTGGTTATGAAAATAATGTTGATAATATTTGTTTTAGTGATTCAGATTGTGAAACTGGTAATTATATGCAAACAACTGTAAATAATAGTTTATGGTGGAATGCAAGCGCAGGTGGATGTTATATCTATAATAGTAGAAAAGCTGCAGGATGTAATTTTACTAGTAATGGTTTACCAGAAGCTGCAAAAGATATGATTGGTGATGCAGTTTGGTACTTGAATGGGCAAACTCAAGCTAGTTGGTCTGATATACCTAATAGGTATACACCGGCTATGTTTTATTTAAAAGAAAGAGGAATGGCAGGCCCTCCATATGTTGCTGTTGAAGGACAAGCAAGAACATGGACAGGTAAAGTGGCAGTAATGTATCCATCTGATTTTGGTTATGCTACGGCAGGTGGATCTAATATGAGTAGAACTCAATGTTATTCATTAGGTATTAATTGGGATAAGAATGGTGAATCAGCTGATTGTGTATATAATAATTGGCTATGGAATTCAAGCCATGAGACATGGACATTAACTCAAGCAATTAATGATTATGGTGTAATAAATAATGTATTTTATATTCCTAATGGTTCTATGAGTTATACCAACGCAACATATGCAAGAAATGTTAAACCTGTAGTATATCTTAAATCTACAGTTCAAATAACTGGTGGTTCTGGTACTGAAAGTGATCCATATACATTAACTAATGTAGTTAAATATAATGTAACAACATCTAGTGATAGTAATGGTAGTATTACTGCAAGTGCTGAAGTAGATGAAAATGATGATTTCGAAGTAGAATTTACACCTAATACTGGTTATGTAATAGATAAAGTATTAGTAAATAGTGTGGATGTTACTAATGATGTAACTAATAATACATTAACTATTGAAAATATTACTGTTGATACAACTGTAGCAGTAACATATAAAATGATTAGATTTGATGTAACAACAACTAGTGGTGACAATGGTACTATTACTGGTGGAGCTACTGTTAATTATAATGCTGATTATACAATTACATTAACACCAAATGAAGGATATGAAATTGATACATTATCAGTTAATGGTGTAGATGTAAAAAGTAGTGTTACTGATAATAAATTAGTACTTCAAAATATTCTTGAAGATAAAGTTGTAAAAGTAACTTATAAGAATTCTACTTATAAATTTATTTCAGGAATGGATCAAGAATTTGATGATGATGATTTAGTATTTAAGACTGATGGTCCATTAGGTATCGTTGGTAAAGTATATGTAAATGATGAAGAATTAGATTCAAGCAATTATACTTTAAAGAGTGGTTCTACAATAATAACAATTCTTAAAGATTATTTAGCTACTTTAAGTGATGCTACATATAACTTAAAGATTACTTATACAAATGGTAGTGAAGCTACAACAACATTCGTTGTTAAGGCTAAAGATACAGCTGCTGCTAATACAACACCAGCTACAAATACAACTACTAATACACAAACAACTAATACATCATCTAATCCAAATACTGCAGATACTATAATGATTAGTGTAATTATTGGATTAATTTCAGTATTAGGACTTGCTGGAGTAGTAGTATTCTTAAGAAAAAATTCAATTAAAGAATAATAAATAAACGCTAGATAGCGTTTATTTTTTTGTTTATTTTTATTGATTTTTATGTTAATATATAAGTGATTTTTAATTAACTAGTTTAATTAACTAGTTATATTTATATGAATTGAATAAATTATATAAATGGGGTGAAATTATGAATAGAGAGGATTTTCCTATATTAGGTAATGGAAAGATATACTTTGATAATGCCGCTACTACATTAAAACCTAAATGTGTAATAGATGCTATGGATAAGTATTATTTAGAATATACATCTAATATACATAGAGGGGATTATGATGCAGCAACTATTACTAATGAGAAGTATGATAACGTTAGAAATATAGTTAGTGAATTTATTAATTGTGATCCTAAGAATGTTATATATACTAGTGGAGCTACTCATTCTTTAAATATGGTAGTATTTGGATTTATGAAATACTATTTAAAGAGTGGGGATGAAGTTCTTCTTAATAAAGGGGAACATGCTTCTAATATATTACCTTGGATAATACTAAGTGAAGAAATAGGATTTAAGATTAAGTATGTTCCATTAAATGATGATTATTCACTTACTTTAGATAATATTAAGAAAATGGTTACTCCTAATACTAAAGTTATTAGTTTAGCTATGATTAGTAATGTTATAGGAGATGTAAGAAATATTAAGAGTATTGGTGAATACTGTAAGTCTAATAATATTATATTTAATGTAGATGGTGCTCAAGGTATTCCTCATATGAAGTTTGATTTTAAAGATAGTAATGTAGATTTTTTAAGTTTTTCAGGACATAAGATGTGTGGACCTACTGGAGTAGGTATATTAGTAGGAAGATATGAATTGCTTGAAAAGATGAAACCAATTATGTATGGCGGAGGAATGAATAGTGTCTTTGAAGAAGATAATTCATATGAATTAAAAGATATTCCTACTAGATTTGAAGCAGGTACTCCAGCAATTGCTGAAGTAATTGGTTTAGGTGAAGCTATTAAGTATTTGATGAATATAGGTATCGATAATATTCATCAACAGGAAATTAATCTTAAGACTTATTTCCTTGAAAAGGTTAAAGATATAGATAATATAATTATTTATAATAAGAATATTAATAGTGGAATAATTGCTTTTAATATAGATGGAGTATTTGCACAAGATAGTTCTATGTATTTAAATCATTATGGTATTGCAGTTAGAGCTGGTAATCATTGTGCTAAGATGTTAAAAGATGAAATGGATATAAAGAATACTGTTAGAATTAGTATGTATTTTTATAATACTTATGAAGAGATTGATAAAGTAATTGAAGTACTTAGAAACAGTAAAGATATATTTAAAGTTATTTTGTAGGAGGATATATGAATAGTGAATTAAAAAGAGAAATAATATTTGATAATTATAAAGAACCTACAAATAGAGGATTAGTAGAGGATTCTAGTTATTTAAAGACTAATACTCATAGTGATAGTTGTATAGATAATTTAGATTTTATGATGAAGATAGAAGATGGAATTATAAAAGATATTAGATTTGATGGAGAAGCATGTGCTATTAGTACTTCTTGTGCATCTATAATGATTAAATCTTTTATTGGTAAAAGTGTTGATGAAGTAAGATCTATTTTAACTAATTATATTAATATGATTAATGAAAAAGAGTATGATAGTAGTATATTAGGTGAACTAAATGTTTATGATGAAATTAGTAAACAACCTAATAGAAAAAATTGTGCATTACTTCCAATGAATGCAGTAGAGAAAATGTTAGATAGTTTAAAATAGGAGATTATATGGAAAATAGTTTGGTATCAATAAATAGAGTAAAAAGGGCAGAAATGAGATATTATGAAAGAAATAAAAATGGTGTAGCTGTACCTAATATTAAAGCTTATGCAATTTTAATAGAGGTTAATGGTGTTTATGTTAATATTGTGAAACCATTTAAAGAGTATAATGTTTGGGGAAGATTACCTTATACTAATTCAACTATGAGTGGGGAAGATTTTGGTACTAAGATAACACTATTAAGTGGAAAAGATGAAGATGGTGTTTGTTATGTATTAGATTCTGTGCTTCCTATGGAATTAATTAATTTAGCTATTGATGATACCAATAATATTTGTATTAATGATATATATCGTTATATAGCTAATTCAAATGATTTTTACTTAGATAGAGCAGAGTTACTTACATATAATCCGCGATTAGTAAAATATGGTATGGCTAAGAAGATTATAGATAAAGATATAGATATGCAACATAAATTCTTAGATGAGTTAACTTCTGGTGAAAAAGTTTATAAAAAAGCAATAACTAGTAAACTTGTTTTTTAAATAGTAATTTGATTTAGAAAAAAGAAAATTTGTTAAGGGATTTTCTTTTTTTGTGGAATTTTTTATTTTTAAAAATAAAAAATGTTGGTTTGCATAGATTTTTATTATTTATTAATATACCTCTCGAAAGGAGGTGATCTATGCTTAATCAAATTATTTTAGTAGGTAGGTTAACTAGAGATATAACTGTTAATAAATCTGAAAATGGGGTTAAGGTTGCTACTATATCTATTGCTGTTCCTAGAAGTTTTAAGAACGTTGAAGGTGTGTATGATACTGATTTTATTGATTGTATTGCTTTTGATCTTGTTGCTGAAAATACTAGTGAATATTGTAATAAAGGGGATATTGTAGGTATAAAAGGGCGTGTTCAATCTAAGAGTATTGAATTAGAAGATGGTAAAAAAGAAAATAAATTAGAAATTATATGTGAGAAAATAACATTTTTATCTAGTAAACCTAAAGAAGAAGAGTAATCTCTTCTTTTTTATTTATCTTTTTATATTATTTTGATATAATAAAATTGAAAAGTAGGTGTTAATATGGAAATAAAAGTAAGAGAGTATGAAAAACATGATTTAGATAGTGTTAATGATATACTTTATGAGGCATTTCGTAGATTAAAAAAGACTGATTTGTCTGAAAATGATAATTTTCATGAAGTAGTAGCTGAATGTAATGGAAGAATAGTTGGATATTTACTTCTTACTAAAGTATTAAATCCTATTAGAAATAGACATTATTATATAATTGATTACGTATGTGTACTTAGAGATTATAGGGGTTATGGTGTAGGAGAAAAGATGATGGATTATGCTGAAGAGTATGCTAGACATTGTGGTGGAATGTATCTTCAACTTACTTGTAGATGGACTAGAATAGAAGCTCATAAGCTATATGAAAAATGTGGGTTTGTTAAGAGAGAGTCTGATATATTTAGGAAGGAACTTATATGATACTAGATATAATTGATAAAAAGAGGTTGGGCAAAGAATTAAGTTATAAAGAATTAAGTTATTTCTTTAATGGCTATTTAAATGGGGACATTTGCGATTATCAGATGTCTAGTTTTTTGATGGCTGTTTGTATTAATGGAATGACTGATGAAGAAGTATTTGCTTTAACTAAAATTTTTATTGATAGTGGTGATTGTTTAGAGTTTTCTAATATACCAGGTATTAAAGTGGATAAACATTCTACTGGTGGAATAGGTGATAAAACTACTTTAGTTATTGCTCCTATAGTAGCTAGTTTAGGTATTCCTGTTATTAAGATGAGTGGAAGAGGACTTGGTTATACTGGAGGTACTATTGATAAATTAGAGAGTATTAAAGGATATAATATTAATTTAAGTGAAAAGCAAATTATTAAACAAGTTAAAGATATTGGTATTGTAATTACTGGGCAGACTCATGACTTGGTTCCTATGGACAAAGTTATTTATGCTTTAAGAGATGTTACTAGTACTGTTAAATCTATACCATTAGTAGCATCATCTATTATGAGTAAGAAAATAGCTAGTGGTGCTGATAAAATACTTATAGATATAAAAGTAGGTAATGGTGCATTATTAGAAACTAAAGAAGAAGCTAAAAAACTTAGTGATTTGATGATAAAAATAGGAAAAATATATGATAGAGAAGTCAGATGTGTTATTAGTGATATGAATACTCCTTTAGGTTATTGTGTAGGTAATGCTTTAGAAGTATTAGAAGCAATTGATGTGTTAAAAGGAGAAGAAACATCTAATAATTTTGTAGATTTATGTATTGATTTAGCCAGTGAAATGGTTAGTATGGGACTTAATATATCAAAAGATGAGGCTAAAGAGAAGGTACTTAATAGTATTAAAGATGGAAGTGCTTATAATAAGTTTATTGAACTAGTAGAGACTCAAGGTGGAGATATTAAAAGTATAAAGATTAGTAATAGAAAATATGCTATCAAAGCTAAGAATAGTGGTACTTTAAAAAAGATAAATGCTTTAGAAATAGGTAAGTTATCTTTAGGCTTAGGGGCTGGTAAATTAAATATTAAAGATAAGATAGATTATAGTGTAGGGGTTAAGTTAAATAAATTAGTAGGTGAAGAGGTTAAAAAGGGAGATGTTCTTGCGACACTTTATGTAAATAGAATAATTCCTAGTATTAATGTTGACGAAATCTTTACAATAATATAAAAAAATGTTTGAAATTATTGATTTTATGATATAATACAAGTATAAGGTAAGGTGATAAATTCGTGGAAAAATTTTACATGGAAGATAATAATAATCAGAGAGGAAAACAAAGCTCTTTAAATGGTAGTGTTATTCTATCATTTGCAGTAGCAGCATTTTCAATAGTTGCATTTGCTTTTATTGGAATAAGTTCATTACAAAATAGTGGTGTAAGTTATGCTGCAGATGTAGCTGATCAATTTCCTACTTCATTTACATTCAATTTATTAAATGGTGGAGATAAAGTTGCTGTTACTAGTTCAAATAGAACTAATCCATATTCTGTTCCATTATATGTTGCAGATAATGATGAAAAAAATCCATTATTCTGTATTGAACATAAAGCAGATGTATCAGATGATATAGTTTATACTGCTGGTGATGGTGAATCAGATGATGATTATGGATTATTATATTTATTAAACAATAGTTATGCTAATGGTGTTTCAAAGATTGATGCTAGTAATTCAGCAATTCAAGGAGCTACAGCTGAAGCAAAAGCAGCAAATGCTAAATATGTAAATGCATGGATTACTCAAACAGCTATTTGGATGTATTTAAATGATACTGCTGGTCCAGTACCAGATGGAGCTATTTCAGTACATACTATTGAAAATGAAGATATAGCTGATATTAAAGGAGCTACTAAGTTAACACTTGTTAATCAAGATGCTGGACGTTCAGAACTTATATATAGTGGTGCTAATCTATATGATACTTATGTTAAAGGATTAGTTGATGCAGCTAAAAAGGCTACTGATGTAGCAGTATTAAATGTTTCAAAAGCAAGTGATGAAGTTGCACAATCTCCAGATAAAAAGTTTTATGATTCAGCATTAATTACAGTAACGGGAGATCCTTCAAGTTCATTAAAGAATTTCGAAATTAGATTAAACGGAATTGAAGGTGCAAAAGCAATTGATGAAGATGGTAAGGAATTAACTACTAATGTTCTTCCAGGAACTAAGTTCTATGTTAGAATTCCTGCAGAAAAAGTTACTAAAGAAGTTCAAAAGGTTGTAGTAACAATAAATGCTAATTTTACTACATTAATTGGAAAAACTTATACTGGTGTAGTAAGAGATACACTTGGTAATGAAACTAGTTTACAAGAAGTTGTTATGGTAAAAGCTGGTGAAAGAAATGTATCAGATGGAACTGAAGTTGAATTTGTTGGTACTGAAGATACAGGTATGAATACAGTTCAAACAATTTACTTTATTGGTTTAATAGTATTATTATGTGGTGTTGGTATTGTTTATGCGAATGCTAAACCTGTTCAAGTTAAACAATAAGATTAAAAAGAGCCATGTCCTAATAGCTGGCTCTTTCTTTATTTTTATAGGTGCTATTACTTTATCATGGAGTTATCTAGCAAGAATTAAAGGCGATGTATATGAAGAAATGCGAATTGCTATGATGGATGATTCTAAAGATGAGAAAGTAGAAGAAACTGTGGTAGAGAATATACCTATAGCAGAAAAAATAGAAAAAAAAGAAGATACTAATAACTATGTAATTGATTATAGTAAATATTTGGGAGTACTAGAAATACCAAGAATTGGATTAAAAAGAGGGTTCTATAATACAGATTCAAAATATAATAATATACAATATAATGTAACTATGGTAGGAGGAAGTAATCTTCCTGATGTAGAAAATGGTAATCTTATATTAATGGCTCATTCTGGAGATGCTTATATTTCATATTTTGCATATCTATGGATGCTTGGTATAGGAGATCATGCTTATATTACATATAATGGTAGAAAATATGATTATCAAATAGTTAATATATATAATGTAGAAAAGAATGGCATAGCAGTCGTTCATAGAAATAAAGAAAGAACTACACTTACATTAATTACTTGTACTAAGGATAATGATTTTTCTCAAACGATTTATATTTTAGAACTTGTTGGCTAAGAGGGTGATAAAATGAATTTATCTTTAATTGATAAGATTGGAACTATATTTAAATATATATTTTCATCTTTTCTTTCTATAGAAATGTTCATTATGTCACTTCTTTTATTTGTAATATTAATATTTAATTTAAAAAGAAAAAATACACTAGTTCAGATGATAGCCATAGGTATTTATATAGGTTTTATTATAGGTATATTTATTAGTTATACTACTTATGTTAAAACATGTATAGATTCGTTTTTTAAGGGTGTTATGAATTATATATATTTTCCTTCAACTATTGTTTATTTCTTTATAATATTATTTGTAACAGTAATGATACTAATTACTTTATTTAGTAAGAAGTTAACTATATTTAAAAAAGTAATTAATTATTTATTCTTTAGTATGTTGTATTTCTTATTTATGTCTTTTATAGCATTAGGTGCACAATATGGAATAGATTTAGTTGATACTGCTCTTTTATATGAGAGTAATACTATATTATCTATAGTACAGGTTAGTAATTTCTTATTACTTATATGGTTAGTATATACAGGGTTTTATCATTTGTTTAAGTATTTTAAAAAGAAATATGATTAAAAAAAGATTGGCTTTACCAATCTTTTATTATGGTTGCATAATACTCTTCAAATGAAATATCATGTTCTTTTATATATTTTGCTATTTCAGTTCCTAC
>Ga0310786_10013334_pt1 | contig 10137 bp, 8 predicted proteins | sample AusTroGonzalo_MG_FD_203881 | JGI IMG/M metagenome (GOLD analysis project Ga0310786, IMG submission 203881) | Bovine rumen microbial communities from tropical cattle in Woodstock, Queensland, Australia - Gonzalo_03 (v2) (version 2) | ecosystem: Host-associated > Mammals > Digestive system >... | reverse complement strand
TTCTCTCTTTTCACGGTTATAAGAAATTACATAACCTTCTTTAGTTGCTTCTATAGGAGGAATATTAGTCCAGCCTACAGGAACAATAAATATATTCCTCTTTTGCAGCTTTGACTCAAGGGGATCCGTATAGGCTTCCCTCTTTCCCTCATATTCACCTGTAAATTCATTATACTTATATATAATCATTTCTTATTCTTTCAAAATTAATACTTAATCATAGGGACTAACTGATAATTTTTTACTATGTTTTCGCCATCTTTTACTGTGGCTGTGTTTTGAGCTGTATTACCAGATATACTATGAGTATGACTACTCTCAGGAGCACACTTACCAGTCCACGTATTCTTAGCGTTGAACTTCCACATGTTATTATCCCATTTATTATTAATAGTATTCCCGTTAACTACATTCCTCTTAGCTAAACTAAAAGCTCCGTAATCGGGGTGAGAATAACCTGACTTATAAACAGTCTCAAGAGCAGGGAAAGCTCCTGTAATATTATATCCATCTGATAAATTATTGCCACTTTCATGCCTGTGAGCACTACCTTTACCTGATGTAAAGTTTACGCCATGCGTGTGTTTTCCTACCTGACCTTCTTCAGCTCTATTAAAAGCAGAGCTTCCATCCCAGCACCTAATAAAATAATCTCTCAGCATAGGAATCTTAAACCACTCATTTACATTTATGTTTTGCTCGTCTGGATAAGCTTCATGAATTTCAGCTTCAGTAGGAATGCCATAAGCATCCCCTATTCTTGCATATAATCTACTATAAGTTTCTTTTCTCTTAGGAGTTCCATCACAGAATAACCATCCCTCTGGAATTGCTGCTATCGGATAGAAGCAAATGATACCTACGAAAGAAGAAGGGCCTAAATAATCTTCTCCGTCTGTAGCTGCTGAAAAAGCATTTGCCCCACCTTTAATAAGACCTGAAATTATACTTCCAGTTCCTGTACCTCCTCTTTCTACAGATAAGACGCCCCCAGTAATGTTATTTGCATTCAAATTTGAAAGCTGACTTCCATTCCCGTCAGGTCTTAAGTACTGCTCACCTTCGACAAAGTTATTTACATCGAGTACATTTACCCAGCCTTCTTTTCCTGCACTTGTACTCTTGTAATATAAGTTTGTAGAAGAAGTATCTAAGTAAAAAACTCCAGCTTTTGCCTCTACATTACCGTTAGGGTTAACGCTTCCTGTCACTATAATTTGGACATCCTTAGCTCTGTTAGGAAGAGTTATAGTACCTAAAACTCCTAAGTCATCATACCTTTGAAAAGTTATGTCCATAGGAGTTGTATTTATGAACATGTCGTAGTAAATTCTCTCTATTTCCATTAAATTAAAATAAAGAACACTTACTGCATTTATTAAATCTTCTTGAGTTCTAATTATATCTAAGTTACTGTCAGTCATGAAAATAAAACCTACTTTTTAATATTCATAGATATAATTTAATTAAAATTCTTGTAAATCTATTAGCCTGTGAAATCTCTCATCTTAACTTGTGAACATTGCTGTGAATGTACCGAAAAATACGACTACGTTTATATTATATTCTCCTTTTATTGTTGTGGTATTTCGCCATAAAAATCTATTGCTATTTGTTGTTTACATTCAATAAGAAATTGTTCTGTAACAACTCTATCTCTATGTTGTATAGGTTCAAAGCTTTCAACAAAATCAGGTTTTTCATAAGTTATAATAGGGTCTCCAATACTTAAATTGGGTTTCATGTCATATAAAAAATCTCTTGTCTCTCCTGTCGCTTGAACCATAACTTTACGTCTAACCCAACCTAAAGAAGTATTGAAGAAGTCCTCTCTCCACATACGTTCATATTCTTCTTGTTTTTCTTCTTCATAATTAGGGTTATCTATGATTTCGTTATCCATAAAAATAACCTTTCTGTTATCCTCTTTCCATTTGTCTATCATTTCTTGAGATGTAGGATATTGTTGTACTAAATCAGAGTAATCAATATCATAATCTATAATCATATTGTTACATACATTAAAATAGTGTCCTTCTGTCATTATGCCGTCCTTTTCCATATATTAACTACATAAGCGTCAGGTTGAACAGTCGTGCCAACGTGGTTTGTCCAAGTTACAGAGTGAGTATGAGCACCAGTTGAGTTTGTAGAACCTGTCCAATTATCAGAAGCCTTTAGATAAGCAGTAGCATCATAAGATTTTGCTGAACTGGCGTAACCTGTACTATTTTGAGAACCTGTTGCCTTAGAAGTCAAAGCACCTGTACCGTCTGTAAATGTGCCACTTGCAAATCTACCAGTACGGGTATTTCCTGTAATATCCATTGTACCTCTATTGTGTGTATGGTTTCCGTTGCTTTCTGCTGATAAAGTCGGTAAACTTGCACTAATAGTCTCATTTGCAGAGTGGTTTGTACTACTACCCTGTAAAACCCTATCAGCTGCAACAAGTTCCCATGTTCCTATTCCTAATGTAACCAAAGGACAAGTTGACATTGTACCTATATATATTGCCCCTACAGGATACATTAATTCTAATAATCCTAATATAGAAACACCACTTTGAGCATTTGCAGACCTACCGTCAAAGGTTTGGTCTACTGTCGGTATAGTAATTGATACATTACCATTTGCATCTGGAGAAGTACTATTAACAGAAGTTACAGTACCTGTGTTTGTTGTATATCCTTGTGCCTTAACAAAAGCAGTAGTGGCAACTGCGGTACTATTAGTAGAAGTTGCAGGAGTTGTTGCATACAAATAACCACTTTGAGTATATACAGAACTATTAGAATTTGATGTGCCAGTACTTTGTGCTGTTCTACCTACTAAGAATAATTTACTCGTTGAATTACCTGCACCGCATGTATCTTTCGTATCTGTCGTAGCAAAACCAGTTACAGTATGTGTATGCGTTCCGCTTGCGGTTACATGTCCTTGTGCATCGTACGTTACATAAGGAACTGCTAATGTCGAGCCACTTGTTGCACTTGATGTCCCTGCTGTCCCTGCTGTTACAGAGTTACTATGGTTAATTGCATTTCCTGTGCCAATCGTAATACCTGTACCATTTGCATAAGTCGTATCTGTAAATACAGCATTTGATGGTACAGATTTTGCAATAGTATAACTCAATGCTGTAGGTGTACCACCGTCTAAATAAATAGGGGTTGTTGTTCCACCTACGGTTGAAGAACCTAACTTTGTTGCAGTTGTTGCACTTGTAGCAGAAGTTGCACTTCCTGCACTCGTTGCATAAGTTGCCGTTGCAGCATTACCTGTACAAGAACCTGAACTACCACTACAATTACCTGTTACATTACCTGTTAAGTTACCGCTGAATGTTGCTGAAATAGTACTTGTACTTGGATTAACTTTTACATCACTTGCAAAGATACCAGTCTTAGCACCTTGATTAGCTGTTGCATTAGCAGTCGGACAGAGTAATATAGGATAAGTAGCATTTGTGCTTGATACATTTTGTGTCATTAAAGTATTTGTATCAGTAAATACTGCATCACTGGGTACACTTTTTGCAATAGTGTAACTTAATGCTGTAGCTGTACCATCACTTGCTATATACACAGGAGTTGTTGAATTACCTACAGCCGTAGAAGCTGTATGTGTTACAGCTGTGCTTGCACTTTGAAGTCCTGAGACTGCTTGTGCTACAGCTGTACCACTTTGAGCATTTGTACTTGTAGAACTGTAGCTTTGATCAACTGTTGCCCCAGCTGGAGTAGCCCATGTTCCGTCACCTTTTAAGAATTTTGTATTATCTGTAGCAGCTGGTGCCTTTACTAATCCTGCTGTACCTGCTGTTGTACCATTAGCACCTGTAAATACAGAATATGTGGTATCAGTAAATACAGCGTCACTAGGAACACTCTTTGCAAGAGTATATGTACAAGCAGTAGGTGTTCCACCTGATAAATAAATAGGTTGAGTTGCAGAACCTTTATCTGCACTTCCTAACTTACTTGCAGTAGTTGCAGTTGTAGCATTACCATCAAAAGAAGTTGCTGTAATAGTCTTTGTACTTGGGTTAACTTTAACACCGCTTGCAAAAATACTTGTTGTAGCTCCTTGGTTCGTAGTTGCGTTAGCTGTAGGACAAAGGAGGATAGGATATGTACTGTTTGTTGAAGATACATTTTGAGTTACTTTTGTATCTGTATCAGTAAATACAGCATCTGACGGTACAGATTTGCTTACAGTATATGTACATGCTTTAGGAGTTCCATCATCTAAATATATACCCTGAGTTGCACTACCCACATCAGCACTTCCTAAAGTGCTTGCAGTTGTTGCACTTGAAGCTGTTCCTGCACTTGTTGCATAATCTGCTTTATCTATAGGAGTTGTAGCTGTGTCATCCGTTAAATCACTTATAGCTGTAGGAATAGATAACGAAACCCATGAAGCAGCCGAGCCATTTGTAGTTAAGTACTTACCTGAATTACCTGTTTGAGATGGAAGAGCGTCTACTGTAGCCCATGTGCCATCACCTTTAAGGAATTTCGTGTTATCAGTTGCAGCGGGAGCTTTAACTAAACCAGAAGTACCAGCTGATGTACCATTTGCCCCTGTAAATACAGAATAAGTTGTATCAGTAAACTTAGCATCTGACGGAACTGACTTAGCTATTGTATAACTTAAAGCAGTTGCCACACCTGATGAATTAATATATACAGGAGTTGTACTATCACCAGCAGCTGTGTTTTTAGTATGCGTTACTGCTGTTTCAGCTAACTGATATCCGCTTAAGTCTACAAAGTTACCTAATACATCAAATTTATAAACAGGACTTCCTGATGTTCCTGTATTTATTACAACTATATTCGTACCTGCTGAATATTTCTTTCCAGCACCTTCTACGAAGTCTGCTGTTGTTGTAAAATCATCTGTTATATTATATACATTACCTAAAACTGAGGCACTTAAAGTAGGTCTGCTTGCAAATGCTATAGAACCTGCTGGCTTATAAACAGAAGCTATAGCTGCGTCTATAGCAGATTTTACAGCTGTACCATTTACGGGAGCTATGCCTGTACCTGAATAAGTAGATGTTACAGCGTCACATACCTGTACTTGTCCGCTTGCGTCTATATAAACACCTTGAGAAGTAGAACCTGTTGCTGTTGAAGAACTTAATCTTCTTACTACATTAGTATAAGCACCACCTGAAGTTAAAGCTGCTGAGCTACCTGATGTTACAGAATCAGTTGTAGTAGGAATTGTTAAAGAAACATTACCACTAACAGGTGCCGTATTATTTACACTTGTTACAACATTTTCTAACTTAACTTTTGTTGTACCATTATCTGTTGATATTGTACCATCTTGATAAACTTCAAAAGCATTAGAACGTACATCTGTAGAGGTTCCCCAACCAACTTCAAAAACTGTGGATGACTTGTTACTATTGTATTTCCCTATTACAGTTTGATTTGTGTATCCTGCTATGTTATTTCTACCAAATGCAACTGCCTGTCCTGCATTTGCTTGTGACTGATATCCCGCAACAAAAGAATTATCTCCAGTAGCAGATGTTCCATTCCCTGCGGCAAAAGTATTCTGACCAGACGCACTATTATTATAACAAATAGCAACTGACCTTGTACCAACTGTTGAACCTGACTTTCTGTTTAAACTTAATGAACCTGTACCTATAGGGTTAGTATTATCCATTTTACCACTTATGTCTTGGTGTTGAGTTAAAAATCCTGCCCCTGCTATAGCTACACCTGACTGAGCATTTGCAGAAGTTGGATCATAAGTTTGGTCTACAGTAGCTCCAGATATACTTGACCATGTACCATCACCTTTAAGGTATTTTGTATTATCTGTTGCAGCAGGAGCTGGAACTAAACCTGAAGTACCAGCACTAGAGCCATTAGCACCTGTAAATGCTGAATAAGTTGTATCTGTAAATACAGCGTCAGCTGGAACTGACTTAGCTAAAGAATATGACAACGCAGTTGCTACACCTGATGAGTTTACATAAACAGGAGTTGTAGAGTTCCCTGCTGCTGTTGAAGCTGTGTGGGTTACTGCTGTAGCAGAATCTTGAGGAGTATAACCAAGTGCTGTAGTTACATCTGTTGATGTGATACCTGAGTCATCTGTTACAAAATAAAGCTCAGTAGGGCTTGGTTCTTGAATTCCCTCGTACTGCTGTTTTGTTAACTTATTTATTTTTAATTCTGATACTTGCGTTGAAGTTGTCATTTCTTTATTACCATGCTTTCTATTTAATTATGGTTTTTCTCTTATATAACTTAAATAATTGTTTGCTATAACTAAAATAGAATTTAATATGTAGAAGAATTATACTTCAGGTTTTTGTTCTTCAGGTGCGTCTACTTCTTCGTAATCTGTGATGTCTTCACCTTCCTGAAGTACTACTACTGAAAATTCTTCATTATTTTTCATGAAAACTTTACCTGAATCAGGATGATAAACTTTCACTTCTTCTTCTACTACCATGCCTTCTTCTATGTGTCCGCATGATATACAATATTTACCGTTTAGTGTACCCTTGTATGTTGTCGTTATATACATAAATTAATTCCTTATGTTGTTGCTGGGAGATCAAATAAAATAATAGTATTATTACCGCCCAAAGACCAATTTCCTATAACTGACTGAAGGTTAGAAGGAAAGTGAACAGTACATCCTGTTACACCATATAACATATTCTTGAATTGGTTCGTGTAAGAACCGAATGAAGTGCTTGTTAATGCGGGGAATGATAATGTTGTCAGATGTGTACAACCTTCAAACGCACCTTGAAGAGCATAACTACCGCTTAAAGTAGTTAATGAACTTAAATCTATACTTGTTAATGGAGCACAATTACTGAACGCACTACTAAAAGCATTACTACCGCTTATAGTAGTTAATGAACTTAAATCTATACTTGTTAATGACGTGCAATTATAGAACACACTTTGAAGAGCATTACTACCGCTTATAGTAGTTAATGAACTTAAATCTATACTTGTTAACGATGTGCAACCACGAAACGCACCTTGAAGAGCATTACTACCGCTTATAGTAGTTAATGAACTTAAATCTATACTTGTTAATGACGTGCAATTATAGAACACACTACTAAAAGCCTCACTACCGCTTACTGTTGTTAATGAACTTAAATCTACACTCGTTAACGATGTGCAACCACGAAACGCAGTACTAAGAGCAGAACTACCGCTTATAGTAGTTAATGAACTTAAATCTATACTTATTAAGCCTGTACAATCACGAAACGCACTATAAAGAGCATAATTACTAACATCTGTAGCATTGCTCGGTAAACTAAATGTAAAAGAACTTGCAGGCATCTGATATACACCCTGAGCAGATACTTCTCTTGTTATCCCATCGCCACTACCAGATCCACCAGACTTAATTATAGGACATACTTTTTGACTACCAATATAAAATGCCATCTATACTTCCCTTCCTATTAGCTCTGTGCGTTCCAGTCGACAAAAACTACAGTCACTTTATTACTATCTACATAAGTTTTTACAGCCTTTTGAGATGAAAGTACTTCATCACTAGCACTGTTTCCACCTAAAGTTGTATCAGTACTTGCATTTAAAACTTTTGCCATTATAATAAATCCTTTTAATTTTTATCTCTTAACTTAAAATTTAATAAAAACAACTCTACTTATTTTATTAAGTAGAGTTGCTCTTTTATTTATTAAATAAATTAACCTACAACAATTACTCTGTAAGTATCTGCTGCAACAGTTGCAGCTGCGTTGAATTTCATAGTAATTTTAGAAGCTGTTGTTACAACATCCATTATTACTACGTCATTTGTAGAAACTTCTTTAACTGTTACTACAACATCAGCAGTACCTAATGTATTGTCAACTTCCCAAGTAGCTACACCTGAAACAGGAGTTATAGCAGCATTTTGAGCTGTTAATTTATTTGTTTTATCAGCTAATGCTGTAGCTATAGCTTTTTCAGAAGCTAATGCTGAATCAGAAGCACTTGAAACTCCTCTTACAGTAGTTTGAACAACACCAGAAGCAAAATCAGCAACTTCTAAGTTTGTGATAGAGTTTCCAGTTCCATTAGCATCAATAGTTTTGTTTGTTAATGTATCTGTGCTGGAAGCTGTAATAAAGTTTTTAATTGCTGTAGCAACTGCTTTTTCAGAAGCAATAGCTGTATCAGAAGCAGAAGATTCAGCTCTTACAGCTGTTTGGATAACACCAGATTTAAAGTTATCTGTTTCTAAATCTGTAATTGTGTTGTCGTCAGCGTCTATTGTTTTGTTAGTTAATGTTTGAGTTGCATTTAATCTAACAATATCAGCAGCTTCTGTATTATCAATTTTATCAACTTTACCAGCTAATGAACCACCAACAGCTACGTCTGTGTTAACCATTAAGTAGTCACCAGGGTTCCATTCAATACCATCAACAGTTGCTGGGCCTGTACCTGTTACTAAGAATAAGTTACCTTTTTTAACAGGAAGAGTGATACCTGAAAAATCAGTTGTTGCAGCTGTAATAGCCCAAGTACCTTTATAAACTACAGCAGAAGTTAATGCAGTAGAAATTGCAGTTTCAACAGCACCTGAAGTAACAAGTTTTGTAGAATCTTTAGTAACTGTTGTATCAACTTTAGCACCAAATTCACCAGTTGTATTATCATATTCTAAGTAGTTAGCTGAAGCTGCTGCAACAGAGAGGTCTGTTAATTCAATTTTATCAGGGATAGAATTGATGTCAGCAGCTGTAACTGTAACACCATCCATGATGTTCAATTCAGCTGTAGAAGCTGTAATACCATCTAAAACATTAATTTCAGTAGCGTCAGCAGTTACACCGTCTAAGATGTTTAATTCAGCTGTAGAAGCTGTAATACCATCTAATACGTTAACTTCAGCAGCTGATGCAGTAACGTCAGTAATTTTTGCTAAGGTTAAGTTCGGGATATCAGAAGCTTCTAAATCAGCACCACCTGTTACCAAACCTTTTGTGTCATAAGTAATCTTACATTTAGTACCTGCTGTAATAGCGTCATTTTTATCAACTTTACCGCTTAAGTCAACTTGACCTTTTAAGCCGTTAGCGTTAGCTGTAAATACTACATTACCTGCATTATCACCTGTAGCTAATTTAATCTGTACGTTTCTTGTACCTTCTACAAGTTCTACACCATTTTGGAAAGTGTAATCACCTTGAGAAAGAGCATCTACCCAAGCTGTACCATTGTATACGTACAATGTATCATCAGTTGTATTAAAGTAGAATTGACCTGCCGCAGGGTTAGAAGGAGCTTCATTTAAATTTTGAAACACCGCATTTTGTAATTCGTTACCTGTGAGGTTTAAATGTGTCTTAATTTTTACATCTACCATCTTGTTTTATTCCTTTCTTTATTAATTAAGATAAGCTTTACCTGTTGTTGCACTATTCATATGTATTGTTAATTGGTTCTTTGAATTATATTCAATCTGTGTTAAGAACTGTGTTCCAGCACTATCGACCACTGTTACGCTTGGAAACTTGTCCAAATTATGAACTATTACCCATGTGTCCGAAACAATAGCTTGGTCAAACACAAAAGTATCGACTGCTTTAGCCACAGCCTTCTCAGTAACCAATTTATCATCAGAGGCTTCTTCTAAGTTTCTAATAGAGTCTCTGACAGCCCCGTCTTCAAAATTTCCTACACCTAAATCTTCTATGGTATTATCTTTAGCATTCAAAGTCTTGTTTCTAAGCGTTTGAACACCATCAGTGGTTACGGTGTCACCACCACCGCCTCCACCACCAGAGCCTTGAAATTGTATGCCTTTTGAGTTAAAATTAAATGTCATTTAACTTAACCCTCCGCAATATTAATTTCTACAGCTCTTCCTTCTAAAGTTTTAACCCATAAAGTACTTCCTGTATGGGTATAACCAAAAGGACTGCTATCATAAATAAAGAATCCACCTTCTGTGGGCTCTGTATCAGAAATTATCACCATAGCTGGATCATAAATTTGAATTTGATAATTTTTATTTGTGGCAAAGGTTATTCCCATAATCTTCGCTAAATCTGCATATCTACCATTTGTTTTAACTGACTTCTTGTACGCTATATTTGCCATTCCCAAT
>Ga0310786_10013333_pt1 | contig 10138 bp, 10 predicted proteins | sample AusTroGonzalo_MG_FD_203881 | JGI IMG/M metagenome (GOLD analysis project Ga0310786, IMG submission 203881) | Bovine rumen microbial communities from tropical cattle in Woodstock, Queensland, Australia - Gonzalo_03 (v2) (version 2) | ecosystem: Host-associated > Mammals > Digestive system >... | reverse complement strand
CGCCAGACGCATTTCCGCTGGTCAAGCATACGCATCTCGTCATGCAGTTGAATGACGGACACCAAATGCGCTATATCGACACACGTTGTTTCGGACGTTTCTGGCTCATCCGTCAGGGCGAACCAACAGCCGTGACGGGAATTGACAAATTAGGCCCTGAACCAGCAGATAAATCTCTGACAGCTAAATATTTGAAGACAGCGATCGGAAAACGGCACAAACCGATTAAGGAAATGTTGCTCGACCAGACCATCATCGCCGGTATCGGCAATATCTACGCTGATGAAACTCTTTTCGCCATTGGCCTCCATCCAGAGGAAAAATGTTCGGATCTACGAGACAGCGATTGGCGAAAACTTGCCAAAGCGATTCCAGAAGTCATTGCCTGGGGCATAGAAACAAACAAAATCACGCCAGAAGATTATCTAGCAAGCCAAGGCGCCAATTACCGTAATACGCCATTATTAAAAGTATATGGACGTGGTGGGCAGCCATGTCTGAAATGCGGGCGGCCATTGGAAAAAATCACAGTCGGCGGCAGAAGCAGTTGCTTCTGCCCCGCCTGTCAAAAGAAACGCATCCGCTGACTGCTGTGTGCGCTTCCAACGGAAAATCCACCGAGCGACAGTCATCCGTTCATTTTCAAGAGAGCCTCTTTGCCGCTCATGCCGACGGCGACGCCCAACGCGGCGGCAGCAGCTGAAACGGCCTTCACTTCGGCCTTCAGCATGTCGTCGTAGTTCTTCACACCCGTCACAATGGCGACGGCGTCGCCAGTCTTATCCGCCGTCGTGACAGATAGATAACCGCATCCAAGCAGACCTTTTTTGCCACGGATCATCAATACCACGCTATGCTCTGTCGGAAACGCCACGGCGTCAAGCATTTGACCATTAATCGTCACAGTATCCATTGGTTCAACTCCTGTAGGAAACTTACGTCTGAAAATTATTCCGCCTATATTTTACAGGCGAATCTTGTGAAATCAAGTCTATTGTTTTGGTCAATATGAAGCGATGTATAGCTCTCACATGTTCTTTCCAATAGTGTGATAAAGACGGAATCACACAAATAGGCCTCCACACGCATCAAAAAAAAGACAACTATTTAAATAGTGTTTACTTGACATATTGTATTTTCACTGTATTTTATGTTTGTATTCTTCATAATCACTACTTTTATAGTAGTCTTAATCGACAAAATAAACATCCAGCCAACGGCATGGGATGCCAAAGCAAAATACAGGGACATGAGACGAATGCAGACAAGCCAAACATTATTTGACACGGTTGGGAATACTCCTCTATTGCGTCTTACTACCATAGATAAAGAATTGGACGGTATTGAACTTTATGCGAAGGCGGAGTATTTCAATCCGACGGGTTCCGTGAAAGACCGCGCAGCTAAAGCGATGATTCTTGACGGAATCAAACGTGGTTTGCTGACGCATGACAAGACGATCATTGACGCGACGAGCGGAAACACCGGGATTGCGTATGCGGCGTTGGGAGCGGCATTGGGATATAAAGTCGCATTATGCCTTCCCGCAAATGCAACGGCGGAGCGCAAGAAACTGATGAAGCTCTACGGCGCAGAAATCATCGAGACGGATCCTTTGGAGAGTTCGGACGGCGCATACAATGAATGCCGTAGGCTGGTCGCCGAACATCCTGAAAAGTACTTTTATCCAGACCAATACAACAATGACGCGAACTGGAAGGCTCATTTTGAAGGCACTGCGGTTGAAATCTGGAAGCAGACGGAACAGCTTGTGACGCATTTCGTGGCTGGGACTGGTACATCTGGAACGTTCATGGGAACAAGCCGCGGATTGAAACACTTGAATCCGCAAGTGAAAGCCGTTCTGATGCAACCGGATTCACCGTTTCATGGATTGGAAGGAATGAAACACATGGCATCAACCATCCATCCGGGCTTCTTCGACGAATCAATTGCGGATATCAAACTGGAAGTTTCGACAGAGGAAGCATATGCAATGACTCGTCGGTTGGCACATGAAGAGGCACTTCTAGTCGGCATCAGTTCGGGAGCAAACGTCGCGGCCGCGCTGAAACTTGCGAAGACATTGCCATCGGGTTCCGTAGTGGTCACGATTCTTTGTGACAACGGCAACCGTTATCTCTCTTCAGATTTCTGGGAGGAAGCATGATGCTGAAACTGACACGACAAATCGAAACAGACATCCGAAAAGCGGGAGCAGACGCCTATCCGAACGAATGCTGCGGCATCCTGTTTGGAAGCGAAGACGGCGACGACCACATCGTCAAGTCGTTGAAACCCATTGAGAATGCGCGTGAAAGCGGCGAGCAGTACCATCGCTTTCTGATCACGGCAGAAGACATGATGCAAGCGGAGCTGGAGGCACGACGGCTTGGATTGGAAATTATCGGATTCTACCATTCGCATCCAGACCATCCCGCAAAGCCATCGGACTACGACCGAGAGCATGCGTTACCGTTTTATTCCTATATTATCCTACGCGTAGCGGAAGGCAAGCCAGAACTGATGACCAGTTGGCGACTGCAACTCAGCCGTGAAGCTTTTGACAGCGAACTATTTGAAATTGAACCTTAAATACAAGGAGGCTTAACATGAGCGTAACGATTCTAATCCCAACCGCATTGAGATCTTTTGTGGACCGTAAATCCGATATCGAAGTGGAAGGCTCCACCGTCGGCGAAACTCTTGGTAATCTCGCCGCACAGTATCCTGATTTGAAACATCAGATTTACGAAGACGATGTGAAATTGCGTGGATTCGTGAATGTCTTTGTTGACGGAACGAACATCAAGAAACTGAACGGGCTCGACACGAAAGTCGCGCAAGGTGCGACTATCATGCTCGTTCCAGCCATTGCAGGAGGATGCTGAAACATGAGCGAAGGTATATCAAGTGTAGTTCCGGAAGAACGGTGGAAGGAATTAGAGCATGACGATCTGACGCGTTACAGTCGCCAGCTTCTTCTATCCGAAGTCGGAATTGAAGGTCAACGCAAACTCAAGGGAGCGAAGGTTTTGATTGTCGGCACAGGTGGTTTGGGCGCACCTCTTGCGCTCTATCTGGCTGCGGCCGGCGTAGGGACTCTCGGTCTCGTTGATTTCGACAATGTCGATATTTCGAATCTCCACCGCCAGATCATCCACGGCACACGCGATGTTGACCGTCCAAAAGTCGCATCCGCGCGTGACCGTATTCGTGCGTTGAATCCGTTGGTCAACGTGGTCACCTACAACGAACCGCTGAACAGCGAGAACGCATTGGACATCATTCGAGAGTATGATGTGGTAGCGGATGGAACAGACAACTATCCGACACGCTATCTCGTAAATGACGCATGCGTCCTGCTCGGCAAGCCGAACGTGTATGGCTCGGTGTTCCAGTTTGAGGGACAGGTCAGCGTATTCTACGCAAAGCACGGCCCGTGCTACCGTTGCTTGTACCGCGAGCCGCCACCGCCGGGTCTGGTACCATCCTGTGCGGAAGGCGGCGTTCTGGGCGTTCTGCCAGGCGTCGTCGGAATGCTTCAGGCTACGGAAGTCATCAAACTGCTGGTCGGCGGCGGTGACACGCTGACAGGTCGCCTCTTGCTCTACGACGCGTGGAAAATGAAATTCCGCGAACTGAAACTGGAGGCGGATCCTGAATGCCCGATCTGTGGAAGCCATCCGACGATCACGAAGCTCATCGACTATGAACAATTCTGCGGCATGAAAACGGCACAGGACGACATTCCCGTGGAATCCATTTCCGCCACGGAACTGAAACGGCACTTCGACGCGAACGAACCGGTGCAGGTGATTGATCTGCGCGAACCGCATGAGCGTTCCTACTTCAAGTTCCCGAACGCGAAAGCGATACCGCTCGGGCAAATCATCCGCAGGCAGAATGAACTGGATCCGTCCATCAATACCGTATTCGTCTGCAAAATCGGCCAACGCAGTATTCTTGCCATACGCAATCTGCGTGCGGCAGGCTATCAAGGCAAACTGATGAATCTGCTGGACGGCGTACAAGGCTGGAAAAACGAAGTTGACCCAACTGTAAAATTAATCTGATTTGCCCTTTGTGGCGAATCAAAGGAAAAACAAGATAAAGAGAAGGAAGTAAGAACATGTCCGATGAAATCAAAATCAATGCTTTAGGGAAAGCTGCGGCCTATCAGCTGGCAGATGTATCAAAGACCAAACCGCAATTCGGGCTGCTGACTCCGAAATGGCTCTCCAAGTTTCTGGAATTCAAAGGTCTGAATGCGGGTATCTACCGTGTCAACCGTGTAAAGGAAGGCAATACACCACTGGAAGTGCTTTGCAGTTCCAAACCGAAGAGCACCGTCATTCCGCAGGGCTTCATCGACTATGAAGAGAAGCCACGCGAATACATCCTCAACTCAATATCTACTATCATCAACGTGAACACGCAGGTGACGGATGTCTTCAGTTCGCCATACGACCAGACAAAAGAGCAGCTCGCATTGGCTGTAGAAAGTCTGCGTGAACGTCAGGAAAGCCAGCTCATCAACAATGATGACTATGGCTTGCTGAAAAACGTGGCCGATTCACAGCGCATCCAGCCCCACAACAGCGTCGGTGCTCCCACGCCGGACGATTTGGACGAACTCATCTCCAAAGTATGGAAAGAGCCTTCCTTCTTCCTTGCGCATCCACGTGCCATTGCAGCATTTGAGCGTGAATGCACACGGCGCGGCGTGCCGCCTGTGACCGCCAATATCAACGGCGGTACATTCATCCTCTGGCGTGGCATTCCGCTGATTCCGTCTGACAAGATGCTCGTTGACGGCCTGAAGAATCCGAAGTCGCAGAGCGGCAAGACGAACATTCTTCTCATCCGCACAGGCGAAACGAAACGCGGTGTCATCGGCTTGTATCAAGCAGGCTTGCAGGGCGAGCATTCCCGTGGCCTTTCCATCCGTTTCCGCGGCATTGACGACAAGGGAGTCGCTTCTTATCTGCTGTCGCTGTATTGCTCGGCGGCAATTTTGGCCGACGATGCCATAGCGGTGCTTGAAGACGTGGAGGTTGGTGAATATTATGACTATAAACGAGACTAATCTGAATCCTGCCGCCGCAGGCCTGCCTACCGAAGGCGAGCTGCTGAACATGGCGGCGGAACTATTCGGCGAGCCTGCGCAGAGCACCGCCACGGCCTCCGGAACAGACTGGGCGAAGATTGCAACCGACGTGCTTCACGAGCAATCCGACGCGCCATCGCCCTCTTCCGCGGTTTATTCGCCGACTTTGGTGTCCGCCACAAAGGCTGCTGACATACCCGCAGCCACATCAGCTCAGACCAAGCCGCTGTCGCGCTCACATACGACAGTCGGCTCCATTCCAGTGGAAAAGCTACGCGCAGATTTTCCAATCCTGCAGGAACCTCTTTCGTCAGGAAGACAGCTGGTCTGGTTTGACAACGGCGCCACAACACAGCGCCCCAGGCAGGTCATCGATCGCATCTCATACTACTACACGCATGAGAACTCCAACGTGCATCGCGGTGCTCATGAACTGGCCGCTCGTTCGACAGACGCTTACGAAAACGCACGTTCGACGGTGGCTAAGTTTCTGGGAGCGGGCAATTCAAAAGACATCGTATTTGTTCGCGGCACGACCGAAGGCATCAATCTGGTCGCGCAAAGCTACGTACGTCCTTTGCTTCGCAACGACGACGAAATCATCGTTTCGCTGTTGGAGCACCATGCGAACATCGTGCCATGGCAGATGATCGCTGCGGAAACTGGCGCAAAACTGCGGGTCATTCCCGTTGACGCCGATGGGCAACTCAACCTCGCCGAATACACAAAACTATTCAACGAGCATACACGGTTTGTATCCGTCACACATGTTTCGAACGTGCTCGGGACAGTCACGCCAGTCGCGGAACTCGTCGCCATCGCGCATGCCCACGGTGTGCGCATTCTGATTGACGGTGCGCAATCCGTCGCACACATTCCTGTCAACGTAACCGCATTGGATCCGGACTTTTATGTCTTCTCTGGCCATAAGATTTTCGGTCCAAACGGAATTGGTGCCGTCTATGGCAAGACTGATGCACTCGAAGAGGCACAACCATATCAAGGCGGCGGCAACATGATTGCAGACGTCACGTTCGAACGCACCATCTACCAATCTGCCCCGAACAAATTTGAGGCCGGAACTGGCAGCATCGCAGACGCAGTCGGCCTAGGTGCGGCACTCGAATACATGATGCAGATTGGTATGGTGAATATCGCCGCATACGAGCATGAACTGACACAATACGGCATGGAACGTTTGGCCGCCATACAAGGCCTTCATCTGATTGGCACGGCACGAGATAAATCTGGCGTGCTGTCATTCGTATTGGACAACCATGACATTGTATCGGTCGGTAAATATCTGGACAGCCAAGGTATCGCGGTCCGTGCAGGCCATCACTGCGCACAGCCGATTCTTCGGCACTATGGCCTGGAAGGCACGGTGCGTCCCGTGCTCGCATTCTACAACACGCCAGAGGAAATCGACCTTCTGGCCGATGCATTGTCGCGTTTGGTCGGCTAATCATGGAGGGACAGAATGGGACGTGAGATAGGCAACAATCTATTGGACGCAGTGCTGGACAGTTATGTCCAGCATCCGCATATCGGCAAGATCGGAGAGAAGCATTTTCCCAAACGCCATCTGATTCTGGCTGTGCTGAAGAAGTTGCAGTACGTCATCTTCCCGGGCTTCTTTGACGAGACGGAGCTACGGAGCGACAACATCCGCTCATACACGAAGCAACTGCTCGAAGAGATTCGTGAAACGCTTCTTGAGCAAGTCGAAAAGACGCTCCGTCTTTTCAAAGAAGAATACAGCCATGTTTCGGACGACATAACACGAAAACGCAGCGAGGAAATCGTGGATGCTTTTTTGGCGACGATTCCCAAAATCCGCGAATATCTCGCCACGGATATTGAAGCCGCATACGAAGGTGATCCCGCCGCATTCAGTCGTGACGAAGTTATTTCCTCTTATCCAGGCATATACGCCACCATGGTAAACAGGATTGCCCATGAACTGCATGTGCTTGGTGTGCCGTTGATTCCGCGCGTCATGACAGAATATGCCCACAGCGTCACAGGAATCGACATCCATCCTGGAGCGACATTGGGGCGGTATTTCTTCATCGACCATGGCACGGGCATTGTCATTGGTGAGACCGCGGAGATTGGAGAGCATGCCAAAATCTACCAAGGCGTCACGTTGGGCGCCTTGTCAACGCGCGGTGGCCAGCAGTTGAAAGGCAAGAAACGACATCCGACCATTGAAGACGATGTGACCATCTATTCAGGAGCGTCCATTCTCGGTGGCGAAACGGTAATCAGTGGCGGCGTGGTGATCGGCGGCAACGCCTTTGTGACAAAATCTGTTCCCGAACAGACGCGTGTCAGCGCCAAAATGCCTGAACTCCAGTTCAAACGCAATAAAAGCGTAGAGTTCCAAAATGGTGAATTTCTGAATTATGAAATCTGACGAACGGCATTTTCCAATTGGGACAACGCCTGTTGCAAGGTGGTGCGGGGGACGGCGATATTGAATCGTTGGAATCCCGCGCCGCCAGCCCCGAAAACCGTGCCACCATCCAACCAGAGTTTCGCACGTTCGATGATGAAACGTTCCAATTCAGGAACCGTCAGCCCCAATTGCGAGAAATTCACCCATGGAAGATAAGTGCCTTCCGGTTCAACAAGCTGAATCTGCGGCATACGTGTCTGGAATGTTTCACGCATAAGCGTGACGTTGCCTTCCAGATAAACAATGAGCTGTTCCAGCCATTCCGCTCCGAACTGATAAGCAGCCTGACAGGCGACCAAGCCCATGACATTGGACTGGCTGAAGCCTTCTGCGTCCAGTTCACGTTTGAACGCTTTGCGCACTTGTGCATTGGCGATGAAGATATTGGCATTGTGCAAGGCTGCGAGATTGAACGTCTTGCTTGGTGCGGTGCAGACCGCGCATTTGTTAGCAATTTCTTCTGAAAGCGATGCAAACACCGTGTGTCGTTTTCCATGATAGACAAAATCTTCATGGATTTCATCCGCCACGACAAACACGCCATGGCGCAGGCAGATTTCCGCCATTTGGCCAAGTTCGTCCTTTGTCCATACGCGTCCAACTGGATTGTGAGGACTGCACAACACAAACAGCTTCACGCCGTTTTCGATGATTTTCCGTTCGAAGTCTTCAAAATCAATATGGTATTGCTTCCCGTCAAAGAGCAATTCATTGACAACGACCTTGCGACCATTGTCACGAATGCCTTCCCTAAGACAGTAATACACAGGTTCTTGTATCAGTACTGCATCTCCAGCCTGCGTCAGGCAGCGGATCAATGTGCAAATAGCGAACACTACGCCCGGAGTGATAACCGCCGTGTACGGATCAACCATCCAGTCGTGCCGTGTTCCAAACCAGTTTGCAAGCGCCTCGAAATACGTTTTGTCCGGTTCGGAATATCCGAAGATGCCATGCGCGGCTTTCGCGGCAAGAGCTTCCCGCACGGCGAGCGGCGTCTGAAAGTCCATGTCCGCCACCCACATAGGCAATAGTCCATCCGGTTTGCCTCTTTCTTTTGCAAAATCGTACTTGAGGCTATTGGTATGGTTGCGCGGGATGATTTGGTCAAAATCGTATTTCATGTTGGCTTCTCCATGACTTATTTTTCGAGTGCCTGGCGGAGATCATCTATGAGATCATCAGCGTTTTCAATCCCCACGGAGATTCGCAGGAATCTGTCGTTGATGCCGCGTCTATTGCGTTCATCCTCAGGAACATCAGCATGTGTCTGGCACATCGGATAAGTGATGAGGCTATCTACTCCGCCAAGACTTTCAGCATATTGGAAGAGCTTGACCTCTTTCAAAATCCGTCTGGCGGTTTCGGGGCTGTCCACTTCCATGGACAACATTCCGCCAAAGCCAGAACATTGCCGCTTGGTTATTTCATAGCCTGGATGGTCTTGGAAACCAATATAATACACCTTTCTCACTTCAGGGCGCCGCCGTAGCCAATGCGCGATTTTCTCCGCATTCGCAGCCTGTTTTTCAAGACGAACGGCAAGTGTCTTGATGCCGCGTTCCAGCAGAAAACAGTCAAACGGCGCAAGACACGCACCAACCGTCTTTGCATGGAACCGTAGTTTTTCCGCAATCTCCGGATCCTTCACCACCAAGAAACCCGCCAACGTATCGTTGTGCCCTCCAAGATATTTCGTGCCACTGTGCACGACAATGTCCGCGCCCAATTCAAGCGGACGTTGAAACAACGGCGAAAGAAACGTGTTATCGACAATCAGCAGTCCTCCGACTGAATGCACAATATCCGCCACGGCGGCAATATCCGTAACTTGCATGGTGGGATTGCTCGGTGTCTCCACATAGACCGCTTTCGTATCTGGCCGCAATTTCCGACGGATGTTTTCCTGTGATGACATATCCGTGAAATCAAACCGAAGCCCAGCAGGAGTCGAAATATGCCGAAACAGCCGCAACGTGCCGCCATAGAGATCATCACCGGCAATGATATGTCCTTGGGATTCAAAGAGATTCATCAGCGTTGTCTCTGCCGCCATGCCGCTTGAGAATGCAATGGCATCGACGCCGTCCTCCAATTCCGCAACTCTATTTTCCAATGCGGCGCGGGTCGGATTCTGAAGACGTGAATAACTGAACTCTGAATCTTTGTCAAGTCCCTCATGCGCAAACGTCGCCGACTGGAAAATTGGCGTCGCCACCGCACCATAGGCCGACTTTTGACATCGTGTCGGATGAACGCAAATTGTATCTTTTTCGAACATTCGTTGTCTCCTTTTTTATAACCCAGTCCTGCCGTATTATTTCGGAAGCGTTGTATTCATGCTTCCCATACGGTATCCAGCCATGTCCAACGTGACAAACAGAAAACCTATTTTCTTGAATTCCTCGCACACTTCCTGCCGAATACCGTCTGCGGCAAGTCTTGCGATATCATCTGGCGGAACCTCAATTCTGGCAATTTTGCCGTGAAGCCTGACACGTTCCGATAAAAAGCCATGTTCAATCAAAAACTGTTCGGCCTTGTCAATCAGTTGCAGTTTCTCTTCG
>Ga0310786_10013332_pt1 | contig 10138 bp, 5 predicted proteins | sample AusTroGonzalo_MG_FD_203881 | JGI IMG/M metagenome (GOLD analysis project Ga0310786, IMG submission 203881) | Bovine rumen microbial communities from tropical cattle in Woodstock, Queensland, Australia - Gonzalo_03 (v2) (version 2) | ecosystem: Host-associated > Mammals > Digestive system >... | reverse complement strand
CCTAGTGGATTTTGTCAAGGCCACGCTCGAGTCGCCTGACAAAGATGTGCGCGAAGAAGGCGTTTCCATGCTGGCTGGTGTCACAAACCCCGCCATCCTGCCTGCGGTCAAGATTGCAGCCAAGGACGCCGACCCCGAAATCCGCATTGCGGCCTTGGAAGCGCTAAACTATATCGGGGTCACCTACAATGGTGGCGGCGGTTCCAGCGGACCGGCCAAAGCAGAAGAGGCCAGCGCCTCCAATGACACGAATGCCAGTGACACCGAAAAATCGAACGACGCCAACGAAACAAACGATGTACAGACGGACGACAATGGGGACGCCTCCAATGCTTCAGACAACGAGGAAACAGCCGAGGCAGGCAACAAAGAAAGCACCGTTGAAATCGTAGAGGACGACGACGAAGTCGACCCCACAGACTTCAGCACCCTGACCGCCAATGACATCAGCACCATCCTCAGCATCCTGAGCGACGCCTTCGAGGATTCAAATATCGAAGTCCGTAGCGCTGCCCTCCAGGCAATTCTCCAACTCGACATCGACATTCAGACCCAGGCCTTTGAGATTGCCCAGCATTCAACATACACTGATGTCCGCGGCACCGTCCTGTTCATGACAGCAACCTCCGCCAACTCCGACACGCTGGCCATCGCTTTCAACGCCCTGGATGATTCAGATGAAGCCGTCCGCACCAGTGCTGCCGATAATATCCGCCTGTTCATCGACAAAGAATTCGGCAGCGCCGCCGAGGCATTCAGCTGGTGGAATGCCAATTCCGACCGTTACGACGACACCTTGTTCCTTTACAATCCTGAAGATGCGGAAGACCCCCTGCCTGAAGAGGGGGAAGAACCCCAGACTGAAAAGGCAGAATCCCCCCAGGTAGACCAATGAAAAACTCATTCAGCCTTAAACATTTTTTTTGCTACAGCCTGCTAGCATTTTCCGTAACCCTGCCACTGACTTCATGCGACAAGGCACGAAAAGAGCCAGAACCCAAGGCTGTCCAGGAGCCTGCGCCCCAAAAACCAACTGAACCCAAGCCAAAGCCGGCCTCTAGGACTGCGCCGATTAGCCTTGACTACAGCGAGGACGAACTGGACATCGGACAATTGTTCGAGTACGAAACCAGGAAAGTAACTATCAAGATGAAAAACGAGTCTGACGGGGACATTGTGGTTGCCTCCATTTCGCCGACCTGCAACTGCACGGCAGTCTTGGATTTCCACTCCAACGAGACGCTGGCGGCCGGCGCCACGATGGACATAGTCTTCAATGTCATCGCCCGCAAGATTCCCTTCGGGGAATTTCACCGCAACGTACTCATAGACTTCGACGGCTTCGAGTCTTCCAAGATATTCTACCGCGGCGAAGTCCTCGCCGCCGCCATAATCAGTCCCAGTCCTAACATCGACCTGGGACTGCTGACCAGCAGCACACAACCCTGGGAGAAAGAAGTGGAAATTGCGGGTGCTGTCAATCTGCCAGAGGAATTAATCATCCCCGAGCATTTTCAATACAAGTATTTCAATCTTGACCTGACCAGAAATGAAAAAAACAACTACACACTGAAGCTCACACCGCAAGCACCCTTGCCATACGGCAGAAATTTCAAGGAAACTGTCAAGATTGCGCCCGCCCGCCCCCTTGGCATCAAGCCTTTGGAAATTACCATCACCGCGCATGTCGGAGAAAAAGTCACATTTTCTCCGCAAGACATGAATTTTCCGCCACTGCTGCTGCAAAAGAAAGGCAGCCTGACTGCAGGGGCTGCCTTCGGCCTGGTCGCTGGCTACAAATACGAGCCGCCAGAGCCTTACTACAAATCTCGCAGGGAACAGCTGAACGCATTCCGCAGACGACAGAAAACCTCCAGCATCACTTTAGAGGATGTTATGACCAATGTCGATTGGAATGTCCTGATGGAGCAACTGGAATTCCAGGCACCTGAACATGTGACAGTGGAAAAAATCCGCCACCCCGCCGGCATAGAGCTCAAGGTGACGGTTACGCCCGAGGCATTCGCCCTCTCCAAGAATCTGAAAGTTGTCCCCCACTGCGGAGAAGACAACTTCCGCCCACTCAATTTGACCAGCTACGAGAATGCTCCTCGAAAAAGCCAAAGAATCGAGCCCCCGCCGTTACCGATGGGTATTCTTCCCCCAGGTGCCGATGACAATCATTAATCCCAATTCCTCCGCTTACTGTTCTGCCCTGACAAGGCATTGACTTTCTTCCCATGAACAAAGCATTACTGGCACTTCTTCTGTTTCTCACCATGGGCAGCCTACAGGCGCGTACCTGGTTTGCCCTCTTCGGCTCCGACGACTGCGACGAATGCGCCCAGATCAAGACCATCTGGAAAGGCCGTCCGCAACCGGCCAAAGATCCTGTTCTCATCTATATCTGCATCGACAAGAATGAAAATTACTCCTTTCTCAAGAAAATAGAGAAGGAGCTGAATATCACACGCCCAAGCCTCTCCTTCCCGGTTCTACTCATAGGCCAAACCATGACCGCCGGCCTTGAAGGATTCCTCGACGAATTCGACAACCTAGAACAGCGCCTGGACAAAATCCCCGAACATCTCTTGCTCCAGCCGCTCCAGCAACTCGCCAACACTACAGACGGCAACATGACCGCCTGGAACGCCTCGCCGGAAACGCCAGCCCATGCCCCAGGTTCCCCGGATCTGGCAGTCCTGCCAGAACAGAAGGCAGAATTATTGTATTTCCTGGCCAAGGGCTGCCAGAAATGCTCGCGACAGTTGCGCGAACTGCATCAGCTCAAGGAACAAATTCCCTCGCTCCGGCTCGCTTGCTATGATGTGGCGACCGCCGACGGGCAGATTCTCCTGCAACGCACCGTCAACCAATTTCAGATTCCCCAGGGCGACGACAACCTGGCCCCGCTCGTTGCCTGGAACCAGGGCTACGTCACGGGACGTCTTGCCACTGCCGAAGAACTCGCCCAGGCCCTTGCCGCCCAGGCAAAAGACAGCGCAGAACCATTCTGGCATACGCCAATCTCCCAAAATGAGCGCCAGGACTGGACCAGCCGACAGACAAGCATCACGGACACTGCGACCATCGGTCTCGTCTTCCTAGCCGGACTGTTCGACGGACTGAATCCCTGCGCCTTCGCCACCTCCATTTTCCTCATCGGCTACCTGCTTTACCTCAAGCGCAGGCCGAGGGACATCGTGATTGTCGGTGGAGCCTTCTGCTTCGGGGTTTTCCTGACCTACCTGCTGTTCGGTTTTGGCCTGTCCTTCCTCATCGACTTCCTGAACCGTTTCTTCTGGATTAAGACAGTCATCTACCTGCTGTTCGCACTGGCTGCGCTGGTGCTCGCCATCATGAACCTCAAGGACGGGCTCGCCTACCGACGCACTGGCAAGACCCAGGACATGGACCTTGGACTGTCGCTTGACACACACCGCAAAATCCACGACCGCATCAAGGCCATGACCGCCAAAGCCAGCACCTGGCTGATGGCCCCCGCAGCCGTTGTCCTCGGCACAGTCGTCTCCTCGATGGAACTCGCCTGCACCGGGCAAATCTACCTGCCGACGCTGGCTGCCATCAATTCCCAGGGTCTCGATTTCAGGGCAACCATGCTCCTGCTCCTCTACAACCTCGCGTTCATAATCCCCTTGGTAATCATTTCCATCTTGGCCGCCATGGGCTTCGGCGCCAAGCGCATCGCTGCCTGGGCCAAGGACAATCTCGCCAACACCAAATTCATCCTAGCCGCAATCTTCCTGGCCATCGCCATCCTTATGGCCGTCTTCGTCATCCGCGAATGGCCAACCCAGGACAAGGCGACAACCGCCAACGACTGCCTGCTCGAAACGACCTCCGCAACCAATCAACAAGACTGATCCGGCATATTTCACACACCGAGGTAACATGAAAAGACTTTTCCACCTGCTTCCCTGCCTAATCTTCTGCTTTCTGCCTCTGACCGCCACTGCCTTGTCCATTGCCGACATCACGCGCGCCCTCGACCTGCCGGGAAATGTCACAGTCACTGGTTTCACCCAGGCGGGCAGTGATGCAAAATGGGAAACGATAAAGGGATCCTCTCTGAAAAAATATGTCACTTCCGGCACGATTCCCATAAAAGACACATACGTCCTGCAGGCCAAGACCTGCAAAAAGAAAGATCCCCAAAAGACCGCCTACATTACGATGCGGGTCCAGGGGGCAGGAACATTGCACTTCAATTACCAGACCTCCCTGGACGTAGACAACGATTCCAGAATCTATGCCTATCTCGATGGCGACTCGTCGTTCCCAGAATGGGAGGAAAGCGGCTGGTTCGCCAAAGACGAATACATGACCGGCGACTGGTTTTGGTACGAAGGCGAGATCTACCTGGATGGCGAATCCTATACGCGAACCCTTACGCTCGCCATCGATTGTCCAGATGGAGACTCGGATTACTATGAGAAACCGGATCTCTGGGATGACGACGTGCTCGACTACGTCGCCTGGCTGGACAATTTCACCTGGGAGGAAGACACCTGGACCGATTTCCTGGTCTTCTCCCCCGACCCTGAAACTGACGGCATCTTCTCCGACACCTGCGATGTCGACATCATCTCCTCCTACGGGAACTTGTCGTTCTACTATACCCTTGACGGAAGCACCCCCACCAAACAATCCAATCTCTACAATCCCGACCAAGGCATCACCATCAACCAGACGACTACCATCAAGGCGCAGGCCTACGACGGTTCCGATCCCATCGGCAAAATCCACGAGGCAACGTACACAGCCCGCCTGCCAGAGCCGACAATCGTCTACAAGGACGACAAAATCGGTTCCGCCAAAATCGAGCTGACCTCAACTGTATCTGGTGTAACTTTCTACTACACCATTGATGGCACCTCGCCGACATACGACAGCAACGGAACCCCCACCGGAACCACCAAGACCGGAAATTCCCTGACCCTCGACAAGACCACTACTGTCACGGCCATCAGCCACAAGTCCGGGCAGCCGGACAGCGAGGAAATGACGGAAACGGTCACAGTGACAACTCCCGCACCAACCATCACCATCGCCGACGAGGATTTCACAGGATCAGTCACGGCCACCATCGCCGGCAACGGCATCTGCCAATACACTATCACCCCCTATCCTGGTGGCCAGACGACGACCGCCACGGGCAAATCTGTCACCGTGACCAGAACCTGCACACTCGCCGCCACGGCCCAGGCTGAAGGACAGGAGGTTAGCGCAGCGACCACCAGGCGGATTTTCCTGCCTCCGACCTTGACTGTACTTTGTGACGGCCAGCCATCGACCACCAATGTCTTCGAGACATCTGCCAAAGTCACGGCTACAGCCACTGGCGGCACGGCGCAATACAGCCAGGACAAGACTACCTGGGCGACATTCGCCGCAGGCGGCAAAACAACCAACGTCCCAGTCATCTGGTATTTCCGTACCATGCCCACAGACTACAACGCCGACACGGATTTCTGCTGCCGCCTGTCTCTGGTGCTGCAAAAGACCGCCCCCATCGACATGACCGCCTTCAAGGACTCTCTCCAGAACGGCTGGAATCTCGTCTCCTTCCCCGGACAGCTCTCCGCCAACTCGACAAGTGAATTGCTCCAAGCGGCCAATTTCTTTGCCCTCGACAACCATGTCCTGCACCTAGCCACAGACATTGTCCCCGGCAAGGCGTACTTCCTCTTCAAGCAAAGCGGGCTGACCTTGCCAGACCAACTCCAGGCGGTAGTAGTCGTCCAGCCACCAATCGCCAGCGGCTACTCGCTCGTCGCCCCCGCCGACCAGGCTCCGCTTGTCCTGCCTAACCTCTGGAAATGGGACAGCATAGGCAAAAAATACCAGACGACGACTTCCGTCCCAGCCTTTTCCGGAGCCTGGCATCTCCAGAAATGACCAGTATCTTTCACAATCTAGACTGTTGGCCAAGGCACTGCGGCAAACTGGCTATCTGCCTGTTCGCCCTGCTTCTGGCCCCCATACCCGCCCTGGCCATTGACAGCAGCGACATCTGCAATGCTCTTGATGTTTCAACTTCGGAACAGGCCTATCTGACTAATTTTCAAGCAGAACTCTTCAAGGTCACGCGCAGTGACGGCGTGACCTACGATACACTCACGCCCGTCACGACCCAGGCTTGGACAACCTACAGCGGCAATTCAGCCGACAAGGGCACCGGCCCCAACAAAATCCTCAAATACGGCTCCTGCCTCGAATCGCCGTATGTCAACGCCTACATCGACGCCACTGCCCCTTACATTTTCTCATTGACCTTCCAGGTTCGCGGCGCTGGCACCCTGAGTTTCGACTTAAAGTCTGCCCTCGATACCGACAACTGGTGGGATACCGACAACTGCCCAATCGACTACTCTGCCGACCAGCGTCTGGAATATTTCCGCGACAGCTATTGCCGCCTCGTCGTACTAGTCGATGGCGAGGAGCAGTTCATAACTAACAGCACCGACTTCGAGCCAATGCTGGAGGACATCGAAACTGGCGACGATTGGAGCACGGAGGAATTACGGTTCAATTCTGGGCAGTATAATCATTCCGTGCAATTTCTCGTCCTTATTGTCCCCAAGTCCTGCGCCATCCTTGAGGATGGCAACGGCAACATAATGTATCAGGACAAGAGTACAAGACAAGCCGTACATGCCTATGCCACCACGCCGCAAACCTACTCTGATTACCAAGACAATGAGTTTGTTTCCAAATGCTTCAATCAAATCTGGCTCGACAATTTCAACTGGACTGCAGAAACAACAGAAAGCGGCTCTTTGGTCAATATTGATCCCGACCCGCGCGCATTTGGCCATTACAGCCCTGATCCATATCCTTTCGAGCAGGACGAGGCGGCCATAGTCTTCATTTCCAGCGACTATCTCAGCCTGGTCTTCTTCTACACTCTGGACGGCTCGGAACCGCAGCTGCTGCCCGATGAAACCCTAGGCTTTGTCTGTGGAGAAAACACTTTCCTCTACGATGATGTCAATATCGACTATTTCCTGGAAACATTGCGCTCGGGCACCCGTGATGACGAGGAGATTTTCGGCATCATCCTAGACTCTCCAGCCATCATCAGGGCCATTGCCTGCGAAAAAGTCAAGGCCGACAATGAGTACGGCTACAAGTTCCTCGCCACCGACGGAGTCGTCTATCCCAAAAACACGCAGTTCCACTATCTGCCCGCCCACGCCGCCACGCCCGGCGTGGATGCCGACAACCGCATCACCTGCCTCTCGCCCGCCATCGTCACCCTGTTCCGTGGCAAGCCCAACCAGGGGGTCAAAGTCGCCGACTTGGAGATTGGAAGCCCCCTGCCCGACTTGTCGACTTATGACCAGGCCTATCTCCAGGCGGGCATACATGAGCACGACGGCTTTCTACCCGGCGAAACCTTTACCCTGCCAACCTGGAGCCCAGACGCCTTCTTCCTGACCTATTTTTCCCTCGAAGACGGCCTGGTTATTGACACAAGTCTGCCATCCCTGCCTCCTGGAACCGAACTCAGGCTCGACGGCGAGTCCACCGCCGTCGGGGAACTGGTTTCCACGACAGGAGAGCATACCCTGACCGCCACGAGCCCGCGGCTCGTCGGACAATTCTCCCTGACCTTCACGCTGCGCCAAGACGAGCGAGCTACGCTGGACGGTGGCTGGCATCTCCTGCCTGTCTACGGTGCGCCCCTTGACCAGACCGCCCTGGACAACCTCCAGCAATGCCAGGTCTTCACCTTCGACGAAACCGCCGGCTGTTTCTACCGCGCCACGGATTTCTCCGCCGACAAGCCATCCGCATTCTGGCTCTTCGCGCCAACTGACAATTTCCCCAATCCCCTCTACAAGCATTGGCAGTTGCTCGTGCCCACCCAAGTTACGCCACCAACAGGTGCCTGGCAGTTGACCCCCGCCCCCTTCGCCCCCGTTGCCAGCGTCAAATGGTCCTGGCTGGACGGCAAATACCAACTTCAGGACAGCGGTGAAACCCTCTGGTGGTATCTCCCATAGGGATGGTCGAAATGTTCGACCGTATGTGTCAATTTGCTTGATAATTGCCAATCATTTTTATCGCAAGGAAAACCATTTTGTTTCTATCTATCATACGCAAGATATTCAGCTGCTTTGGTTTGAAGCATGACAAGGCGGTTCCTGCGTCTGCCGAGGCCGCCCCCAAAAACAGCCGCAAGAAACGGCGTCGCCGATCCAAGCAGGCCGCACCCGCCGAGAATATCGCCAAGTCGGAAAATCCGCCGCCGACAACGCCGTCAAAAGGCGGCAAGCCGATGCGCGGCCAAGTCCAGGGGCAGGCAAAATCGTCCTCGAAACCGTCGCCAGAGAAGGACGGCATTCAGCCCACCGTCCAGCCCATCGGGCAGAAAAAACAGGTTGGCGACTGGGAGCCCCCTGCTCCCGCCGACCCCGAGGACAAGACGCTGTTCCAGAACTTCAACCTGGACCGCCGCCTGCTGAAGGCCATCCTCGACGACCTGAAATTCACCCGTTGCACGCCCATCCAGGCCAAGGCCCTGCCCGCCATCCTCGAGGACCGCGACATTGCCGGCAAGGCCCAGACCGGCACCGGCAAGACCGCCGTCTTCCTCATCCGGCTAATCCAGAAATACCTGAACGACGACACGCCGCGCAAACTCAACCAGCCGCTCGCTCTCGCCCTCGCCCCAACCCGCGAACTGGCCCTGCAAATAGCCGAGGACGCCGACAACCTCTCCGCCTACACCAAACTCCGCACCATCGCCGTCTTCGGCGGCATCGACTACGAGCGCCAGCGGCGGCTCGTCCAGGCCGGCTGCGATTTCATCGTCGCCACTCCCGGGCGGCTTCTTGATTTCCTACAGCAGCGAGCCATCGACCTCTCCGCCATCCAGTTGCTTGTCATCGACGAGGCGGACAGGATGCTCGACATGGGCTTCATCCCCGATGTCAAGCGCATCATCGGCCACTGCCCCGCCCCCGCCGACCGCCAGACGCTGCTGTTCAGCGCCACGCTGTCGCAGTACATCATGGAACTCGCCTCGCGCTGGATGCGTCCCAATCCCGAAATCATCGAGACCGAGCCGGAACATGTTGTCGCCGATGGCATCATCGAGACCACCTATGCCTGCACATCCGAGGAAAAATTCCCCATCCTCCTCTGGACGCTGACCCACGAGGACTGCACGCGCGTGCTCATCTTCCGCAATCGGCGTCGCGATGTGGAGGAACTCCACGAACGCCTGGAGCGTTGCGGCATCGCCTGTGAAATGCTGTCCGGCGACGTAGACCAGAAGAAACGCCTGCGCATCCTGGAGCAATTCAAGGACGGCATCGTGAAAATCATCGTGGCCACCGACGTGGCTGGGCGTGGCATCCATGTCGATAACGTCACCCATGTCATCAACTACGACTTCCCCTACGAGGCCGAGGATTATGTCCACCGCATCGGGCGTACCGCCCGCGCCGGACACCAGGGGCGCGCCGTCAATTTCGCCGCCGAGGACTGCGCCTTCGTCATCCCCGACATCGAGACCTACATCAAGCGTACCCTCCCCATCACCCAGCCCCAGGACGATATGCTCGTCATCCCCGAGGAATTCAAGGATGCCGCCGACCAGCGCCATTCGCACGGCCAGGGTGGCAAGCGCGACTTCGGCCCGCCACGACGGCGCGACGAGTTCCACAATTCCCGCCCTGCCGGCCAGCATGTCAAGCGTGGCGGCTTCCGTCGCTAACACCATGCCATCAACTCCAGAACTCATCCTGGGCGACCGCCCGAAACCTTCCAGGCCAGACCTCACGCTGCCACTGGTCCTGGTGCTCGACCATCTGCGCAGTGCCTTCAATACCGGCAATATCTTCCGCCTGGCCGAAGCCACCCGCGCGACCGCCATCTACACCGCCGGATACACTCCGACGCCCCCGCATGACAAACTCGCCAAGACCGCCCGAGGCTGCGATGTCCTCGTCCCGGCGCGCAATTTTCCCACGGCACTGGAGGCCATCAAGGAACTGAAAAGCCAAGGCTACACCGTCTATGCCGTGGAGACGGTCGCCAACGCCGCGTCCCCCTGGGACACGACCTTCCGCTTTCCCGCCGCCCTGGTTTTGGGCAACGAGGCCCA
>Ga0310786_10013330_pt1 | contig 10138 bp, 20 predicted proteins | sample AusTroGonzalo_MG_FD_203881 | JGI IMG/M metagenome (GOLD analysis project Ga0310786, IMG submission 203881) | Bovine rumen microbial communities from tropical cattle in Woodstock, Queensland, Australia - Gonzalo_03 (v2) (version 2) | ecosystem: Host-associated > Mammals > Digestive system >... | reverse complement strand
CAGGGCCAGCTACTTCCGCGTGGCGATCGCCAACGCGGCGGACACCTCGGCGGCGATCTCCGTCAGTGAGCTGGAGGACATCGACCTGCATATCTACTACGAGGATATCAGTCCAGGGTTTGAGGCATACGCTCCGCAGATCAATGCGCTTAAACTGCTGTACCAGACCGTTGACGGCTATTCGCGCCACTATCCGACCAGGTTCACCATCGCGCATATGAGCGATATTCACGCGGACGCCGTCCGGCTGGAGCGGTTCATCCGGTTCTGCGAGCAGTACAAGGTCGATCTGGCGGTGATCACCGGCGACATCACCGGGTACTCGACGACCGTTGCCGGTACCGGAACCGAGGAAAGCAACACATTTGAGTGGCTGCATGGGTTGATCCAGGGCACGAGCGTGCCGTTTGCCCTGTGCGTCGGTAACCATGATTCCTACGTGTCGGCCAGTACGCCTTACAGCCTGAGCGACGCTGACACGTATACAAAGCTGTATCAGCCGATTGCAACTGAGCTTGGCAATGCGACGGGGAAAGTCTGGTATTACCGGGATTTCTCCGGCCCGAAGCTGAGAGTGATCTCGCTGGACGTCTACCAGCAGGGGCCGACGAGCTTTGTTGTGTACATGACGCAGGAACAGATCACCTGGTTCTGCCAGACGCTGGCGTCCACGCCTGCGGGGTACGGCGTCATCGTCTTGCAGCACGTCCAGCTTTCCGCGATCGCGGCGGACAGCGAGCACCAGAAATTCGCACCGTCGGCCACTAAGTCCTTCTCCGGCATGAATCCGTATGATTCGGACAATGATCCGATTGCCGACATCATCAACGCATTCAGTAAGCGGACGACGCTGGCAAAGGACTACAAGAAGAGCGGCACGACGCAGATCTCGGTGAATGCCGATTTTTCCGAGGTTCCGGCCGATGCGGAATTTATTGCGGCGCTAAGCGGTCACGTCCACAGCGATTATGTAGGGCATGTACAGCGACCATCCGGCGATCCCATGCAGCTCTGCCTGACTGTCGCCTGCGGCTGTTCCGTTTACGGCGGCGCCGGGTACCGGCATCTGGCCGACGGCTGCGATACGCCGAGGGTGCAGACTGACTGCACGCAGGACCTGTTCAACGTCTACTCGGTCAACCGCACAAAGAAAACCGTGTCGATGATGCGGGTCGGCGGGCAGATCGCGGAGGACATGCGGCCACGGGACTACATGAGCATTCCTTATGCGGAGGTGGCGACATGACGACGGGGCAGGAGATCGCCTTGATCGTGTCCATCCTTGGCGGTCTTTGCGGCATCGTGTTCGACGTGGCCGTATTCCGTACCTATTCCAACCTAATGATCACAAGGAGGACTAAGCTATGACTTACAAGATTGTTTTCTGCACGCTCATCGGCCTGGTCGGCGGCATCTTCGTGCAGATCTTCGGCGTCTGGAGCATCGCTCTGACCGTGCTGTGCATCTGCATGGCCATCGACTACGTTACCGGGCTGGTCGTTGCCGGCGTGTTCCTGGCGTCGCCGAAGTCGCAGACCGGCGGCCTGAATAGCGCGGCGGGCTGGAAGGGCCTGTTCCGTAAGGTGGCCACGTTGGTGATTGTTTTGATGGCCAGATTCCTGGACGTGCTGCTCGGCACCGGGTACATCCGCGACGCCGTCGTACTGGCATTCGCTGTTAATGAAATCATCTCGATCGTGGAAAACTGCGGGCTCATGGGGCTTTACATTCCGCCGGTGATCCTTCGCGCGATCGACGTGCTGCGGCAGCGGGTCGATCCTCCGGATGAAGAGGAGGACAAGGCTGTGGAGGAGGGCGAGCGCCATGACTGAGCAGGAACTGCGGAACAAGGTCGTCAGCATCATGCTGGGTTGGGAGGGCGCCGTGCGCGGCGACTCCCGGCACGCGGAGATCCTCCGGATCTACAACAACCACCAGCCTCTGGCCAGGGGCTACGCCGTCCAGAAGAACGACGCCTACTGCGCCACCACCGCCAGCGCCGCCTACATCAAGGCCGGGATCGCTGACTACACCGGCACTGAATGCGGCGTCGGTCAGTGGATCGACATCGCCGTGAAAAAGGGCATCTGGGTCGAGAACGACGCCCACACGCCGAAGCCCGGCGACGCCATCTGCTACGACTGGAGCGACTCCGGCGTTGGCGAGGATATGGCGTACCCGGATCACGTGGGTATCGTGGACTCTGTCAATGGCAGCTCCTTCGTTGTGATCGAAGGCAACATCAACGGCGGCAAGGTCGGCAGGCGATCCATGCAGGTCAATGGCCGGTACATCCGCGGATTCATCTGTCCGGACTTCAAGGCCATCGCCGCGGCGCTCAGCGGCGGCACGCCTGCCGTCCCGGAGAAGACCGTCGAAGAGGTAGCCAAGGAGGTCATCGGTGGCAAGTGGGGCGGCGGTACGGAGCGCAGGGAGCGCCTGGAGGCCGCGGGCTATGACTACGAGGCCGTGCAGGCTGCGGTCAACGCCCTGCTTCGGCCTGTCGAAGACGCGCCGATCCAAGACGACGTCGAGACGCCGGAGCCCACCAATGAGCGCGACCGGCTGCTGGCGATCCTGGGCGACCAGTGGATTGAGACATTTGGTGATCTGCCCGATTGGGCCAAGCCCGAGGTGCGCGAGCTGATCGAGCTCGGCGCGCTCAAGGGCACCAAGGCGGTGGAGGATCCCGAGGACACGGCGATCCGCTCCACCCTGAGCTTCGTCCGGTCGCTGATCATCGCGCTGCGGGCGATCAAGGCGGTCACGGCTGCCAAAGAATAAGACGAACCCCCTCCGGGCTTACGCCTGGAGGGGGTGCTTTTTAGTTTTAGCCGATGTCCCGACGAATCAGATCTTTGATGTAGCCTTGGATACCTCCGGCAGCTTTGGCCTGTTCCAAACGAGCGAGGATTGCCGCGTCGGTATTATTGTTGAATTTGAGGCTGACGCGGGTAGTGTTTGCCGCGTCGTATTTGGCCTGGGTAATTGTGGATTTTTTAGGCATGGGATACCTCCTCGTAGTCTTTGATGATCGTGCCGAAAAGCTTCTGCTCCGCTTCGCGGCGGGCTTCGGCCGCGTCTTCGAGCCTTGCGAAACGGCCTAGGGTGATCGACTTGCCGCGAAAACCGATCTTGGCAATCCATCGGCCCTCGCGCTCGTTCCAATAAACACCTTTGACACCGGATCGGTTGTTTTTGTTCGGAGGTCGATCCGCACGGATCGCAGAGATTACCGTGCCGTTATAGCGTTCAAGCACGTTATCTTCTTGTATACGTTTGTTTGCCTTTTCTGCGGTATCACAGCCGCAGCTTTTCGACGCGCCGCTTTGTAAGCTGCGGGACAGCACGATACGTTCCGTGCCGCAATCGCACCGGCAAAGCCATCCGGTACGGGAGCCTGTGCTGTCTGGCTTCGGAAGCGGTGCGCGGAAAAGCACTGTCCACTTCCCGAAGCGTTTACCTGTAAGGTCTTTGGCATTAGCCGCAGCCGCCTCCCTTTGGAGGCAGCCGCAGCTTTGCGTTTTGCCAGAGGTAAGCTGATTGGTCAGCACGGTCGCGGTCTGACCGCAATCGCATTTGCATATCCAGCGCCGCGTCGGTTTGCCGGAGGGTGCTCGATACGGCGCAGGTGACGGTTCCAGGACGGTGAGCCGCCCAAAGCGCTGGCCCGTCAAGTCTTTTGCCTTTGCCATATCACACCCACGCGCTGACGATAAAGCGCCGATTCCACCAGTCCGCGAAACACTGTTCACGCATCTTCTCGGGCATGGTTTGCCATGTGCTATCATACTGGTCAAGGTATGCGCGGAAGGCTTCTCGGCTGTCTTTGGTGTTGGTTTGCAGCAGATAGTGCTTGTAGGTGATGTATTCGTTCATGTTGCGTCTCCTTATTTTACAGGTAGCAGCGGCAGCTTTGCGATCCCGCCGCACTCTTTGTATTCAGCGTCAATGATTTCCTGTTTTTCTTCGTCCGTGAGGTCGGTGCGATCTTCCACGGTTTTGGCCCATGCGAGGTAGTCCCAGTAGGTTTCGTACTTCATTTTTTGCTCCTCCTTAAATCTTGATATATCCGCAGCGGACGCGGCCAGCCAGACGGATCATCGCGTCGGCGTCCAGGCTCTTGCGGTTGTCAATGATGAGTTTCGCATCGCCGCCAACCATCTGCATAGCCTTGTCATACTCTCCTTTGACCCACTCCCAAATCTTCCGCTCGTTGGCATTCATGGGGTCATCGCCCTCGTTCCGCTTGATATTGGCTTCGATGGTGGCCTGGGCGGCATTGATGATGTCCTCGGCCCATTTGACCTGCTTCTCGGTTCCCTCCATCGTTGTGACCCTCCTTGTCTTTGTTTGGTAGCTCCCTTAACTGTCTACAGTATATCATAGGTACACACCTATGTCAAGTGTTTTTTGCAAAAAAGTTTTAAAAATTAGCAAAAAGATTTCCCCCTCCGGGCTGACGCCTGGAGGGGGTGTTTTTAGGCCGCTTTTGTAAAAATCGCACATATAATAGGGTGCGGACTCCCGCAACCAGGAATATGTACGCCTACGTGGACGGTGAAAGTGCCGTCAGCGTGGGCGTATATTTTTTGCACGTGGGTGCGGATGATCTCCGGGAGGTTTTCGTCGTTCCAGGAATCCACGCTCTCCCGGAGGAGCTGCTCCACGGCGGCGGGGGTTATCGGGGGACGGGCAGCGGAGCGGGCCTGGATGAGCTCCTGCAGCTCGGCCTTCCGGCTGCGCAGGCGGTCCAGCTCGGCCGTCAGCTCGGGGAGCTCCGCGCCGGCGAGGATCGCCTTCACGCCGTTGGTGATCTGCCGCTCGACCTGCTGCAGCTCCCTGCGCTCGGCGCTCAGGTCCGCCGTGGCCTTGTTGATCTCGGCGGCGATGTGCTGCGCGGCCTTGGAGAAGTCGAGGTCCAGCAGGTAGGCCTTCAGGTTCTGCACTACGAAGGTCTCGATCTCGTCGGCGTTGACGTTCTTCGCCTTGCAGGTGTGGGACCTGTACTTATTGCCGCAAACATAGTACCGCGTAGAGTAGCCGCGGGAGTTCGTGGTCGTATGGCCGACATACGCCGCGCCGCAGGCCTCGCACTCTATGAGCCCGGACAGCAGATAGCTGTGCCGGGCTTTATTTTTTGCGTTGCGTCGTCTGTCGCTCATGCGCTTCTGCACCTCCTCCCAGGTCTGCCGGTCGATGACCGGCGGGATCACGCCCTCCAGGCGGACCACGTCCGGGTTGAGCGCGCCGCCGGCCCACTGGCGCATCAACTTGTATCGGCGCTTGTTCCAGGAGTAGACGCCGATGTAGCGCTCATTCTGGAGGATCGCCGAGAAAGAGTTTTTCCCGAAGGGTTGGCCACGCTTGCCCCGGACGCCGCGCAGCTGCTCCAGCATGTAGCCGTAGCTGCGGCCGGAGGCGTACCAGGCGAAGATCCTCCGGACAATGGCGGCCTCGGCCTCGTTGATGATATAGCTGCCGTTGACAATGTCGTAGCCCAGGGGCGGGACGCCGCCCAAGAACAGACCTTTGCGGGCCTTCACGGCGACGCCGTCAATCGACTTCTGCCGGGTGCCCAGGACTTCGGCCTGGCCCATGCCGACGGTGAGCAGCTCCAGGAGAAAATCCTGGCTGCTGGTCAGATCGCCCAGGCGCTGGCCTGTGGCGCTGATCACGTTGACGCCGAGGTGGAGCATGGCCTTGCGGAACGCGAACCAGTCGCCCACGTCACGGCTGCCGCGGCTGACGTCGTAGATGATCACGGTGTCGAAGCGGCGGGAGCGGGCCGCGGCGATCATGGCTTGAAAGCCGGCGCGGTCCGCGTTGGTGCCGGAGCAGCCCTCGTCGGTGAAGGTGGCCACGATCTCGATCTGATTTTCGGCGCAGTACTTCCGAATTTCCGTCAGCTGGTACTGGATGGAGTTCTCGGTTTGCTTGTCGGTGCTGTACCGGGCGTATGCTGCGGCTTTCACGGATCATTCCCCTTTCAGATAGGCTTCGATCTCACAGAGGGCGTCGTATGCAGTGTCTTCGTAGTCGTTGTATTGGGACTTAAAGGCATCCGCCGTGCCGGTCGGATCGCCGATGCACATCATCAGGCCATAGAGGGCCTGAAAGGCGTTGTTGACGTGCTGCATGATTTCAGGGGCGTTTTCTTTGCCCCAGGCATCAGCACTCAAGGCCTGATACTGTTCGACCAGGGCTTCCGACTCGCTGGTGAGTTTGCTGACGTCTAGGGACGGATCAGCGGCGAATGCGTAGGAGACCAGCTCTTCCCCGCGCCCGTCGGCGGTGCCGCCGGTCTCGTCGAGGCCTTTCTTCATGTTGGCGCAAACGAAATACAGGTTGTTTAGGTTGGTATTTGCCGAGCGGTCGAAATCGTTCAGCTTCTCGCGGAAGGCGGCCTCCTCCGGCGATTGCTTTTCTGCTGCACCGCAGCCGGCCAAGGAGAGGAGCAGAACGAAGACGAGAATGAGAGTGATTGTGCGTTTCATGGGGATACCTCCGTGATCTAATTTCTGAATCCGACTTTGATCTCCATTCCGTAGCTGTGCTCCAGGCCGCCGTAGACGGAATAATCAATGACATGGCTGTACTTGTTCCAGCGCTCCAGAATCCAAGGCAGGTCGTCTCGTGAAATATAGCCGACCTTGTCGCCGTTGGCGTAGACGCCTATTGCGGCTTCGCCCTCGAACTCTTCTTTCTGGAGTTTGATCGTTACGTCTTTGTTGTATGGAGGGTCGGAGAACATGATCCTGCGCAAAATCGTCTGGCGGCTTTGGCGGCCGTTCTTGAAGGTGACGCCGGCAACGGTGAAGTCATGGCTATAATCATAGGCTTTCAGGCTTGCGGAAATCGCTCTGTAGTAGATTTCCTTTGCGCCGTTTTTTAGTTCGTTGAAATATTTCTCCAGGTTTCCGTCTAGGTCGTCTTGGAAGAATTTGCCGATCATCCGACCGGGGAAAAGCGGGGAATACGTATAGCCCTTCTCGTCAGTCGTCAGCGTGTCAAGGAAAGCGACTTTGAAGCCGGGGTATTTCTTCCAGTCGTCGATATGCTCTTGAATATACTTGCATCCCCGCTCGATCTCTTCGATCCTGGCAGAGCCCATGCTCGGGAAAACATATGATTTACTGACGGCCTTTTGTGCGTGCTGCGAGAAGTCTTCGATGAACGCTGTCGCCTGGGCGATCAGCAGCCGCCGGCGTTCCAGTTGTTCGGCTTCGAGTTTTGCGGCGCAGGCTTTACATAGCCCGTCCGCGTTCAGGCTTAGGAAAATACCGCTTTTTCCGCATTGCTTGCATTGTTTCATGCTGTCCCCTCCTGTCAGGTGTGCAAAATATTGTACATCTTGCATTTTATAATATCCTCCCATCAAAAACAATGGTTCAGGAGGTAGAAAGATGGACAGACGGGAATGGATGATCGTAGAAATTTTACGGCTGCTACGGACGGCAGAGGATGGGCTTGTGGAGTTCGTGTACTTTCTGCTGGTGCAATATCCGCGAAAATGAGGGAAACCCTGGCAAAATCGCAAGCGTTTGCGAATTTGACGAAATGACGAACGCATGAAGAAGGCCCTCCGGCTATTCGCCGGAGGGTTTCTCCATTTCTGCGGCGGTGTCGCGCACGATCCGCTCCAGGACCGCCCACTCCGGCCCCTCCGGGTCGAAGCGCAGCAGTGTGGTGATCAGGGCCGAGCGGATGCTCTCGGGCCTGTCGGCCAGGAGCTGCCCGACGTAGCGGGAGAGCTCCTGCTCCCTGGACGCCGGCGCGGTCATGTCGCCCTCGCCGGTGCGGAGCCAGTGCTCATTGGTGCGGAAGGTCTGGCAGATCAGCGCGATCGTGCTGTCGCTGGGGATCGCGGTGCCTGCCTCCCATTTCTGGACGGCGGACAGGGTGACCCGGACAGCTTCGCCAAATTTGGTCTGCGATAGTCCTGCGTTTTTGCGGATTGATTTGATTCTATCCTTCACGGCCTCACCTCCTGATGGGATTATATCAGACAGGGAGCGGGATGTCAATAAAAAATGCTCAATCATTGCGTATTTTGTTGTTGACATAGCGCAAGTATTGAGCTATAATATGATCAATTATTGAGCATTGGAGGTGATCACATGGCCGACGCCGAGAAGAACCTGGTGGAGATCTTCGCCAAGCTGCCGGTGGATGTGCAGCGGCGTGTCCTGGACATGGCCGCCGGCGCAAAGCTGGCGCTGGAAGTCACGGAGGCCGCCGAGAAGAAAACGGCGTGAGCGGGCCGCAGGCGGCCGCAGGGCGCGGAACGAGCCCCGGGGGAAGGGTGCAATACCACCCCGGACGGGAAAACCGTCCAGCGGCCCGCCAGCGGGCCGGAGAGAAGCAGAAACCACAGAAAGGAGGACGGCAGTGAGCAGAGTCGTTGTACATGAGCGCCCGGCGCTGACGGCCGGGGAAGCTGCCCGGGGCACCTTCGGGGTGCCGCTCGGGCAGCTGATCGCGGACATCCTGGCGAACAAGGACGGCATGCTGGACCGGCTGGCGGAGCTGAGCCGTCCGGAAAAGGAGGATGATTTTGAAGGCAAGAAATTTGACTGACGAACAGGTGGAGCAGGAGATCGCGGAGCTGCGCCAGTCGCCCTATGTCAAGCTGGCGCGGAAGTCGGACCGCCTGAAGTACGTCCGGCGCCAGGTGCTCTACAACCTGCGCAACCTGGAGAAGCGGGGCCGCGCCCTTGCGGCCCAGGGCGTCACGGATGAGGGCCTGAACCGGCAGCTCGCCGCGGAAGTGGGCAGTGAGGTAAATGATGGTTTGCCTGACATGCAGTAACTGCGGCGCGCAGCGGGAGGTCTCCACCACCGGCACGCGCGCCTATTACCGGGACATCATCTGGGACGGCTGGGGCAGCTACGGCAGCGCGCTGTACTGCCCGGAGTGTTCCCGGACCTGGTACCAGCGGAACAAGAAGCCTATGTCCGACGACATCAACACGATCCTGGTGATCCAGGAGAAACTGCTGAAGGCGAGGAGGGGCTGACCGTGCGCTACAAAATCAGGATCGAAGTTGAAACGGATCGCCCGGACGGGCTGACGGAGGCGCTGGCCATGGAGGCCGAGCGCTTCGGGCTCGTCCGGGTCGCGGAAATGGAGCCGCTGGAGGAGCAGGCGACCATGGAGGGCGTGCTGCAGGCCGCAGCCAACGCCAGGAGGCAGCTCGAGGCGGCGATGGAAGGGAGGGGGTTCGGATGAATAACGAAAAGCGCGGCGGGATGATCTCTGCAGTGGTTGCGGAGCGGCTCCGGAAGCTGCGCCGGGAAGCGGGCCTCACGCGCCATGAGCTGGCCCGGGAGAGCGGCGTCAGCTGGCGGTGCCTTGCCAATCACGAGCAGGGCAACCTGGCCGGGATGCGTGCCGATATCCTGTGCGCCTATGCCGACGCCCTGGACGTGAGCACGGACTATATCCTGGGCCGGACGGACCGGAGGTGTGCGGTATGACGCCCAGTGAAGAGCGCGCCATCATGCAGAAGGCGCTTGATCATTACGGCAAGAAGGTGCAGGTCATTGTCTGCATCGAAGAGCTGGCAGAGCTCATTCATGAGTTGACAAAGTACCTGCGCGGGGAGCCCTCGCTGCTGCATCTGACCGAAGAGGCCGCAGATGTGAGTATCGTCCTTGACGAGATCATAGAGTGCTTCCATATTCGGCCTGGCGTTGAGAGCTTCCGGAGGACAAAGCTCAAGCGGCTTCTGGAGCGGATCGATAACGAGGAGCTGCACGGCGCGATGCTGGTGCTCGACGCGGAGAACCATGCCGCGCTCCATGCCGGGCTCGATTACCAAGTGAAGAATCATCACCCCCGCAGACAAGGAGGCCAACGATGAGTGAAAAGTATATCAGTGTAGAGACTGCTGTTGCTCTGGCCATGCAATACTGCCCAGATGATGACGGGTCGTGTCCAAAGGCTGGTCACGATTTGCGAGAATTGCTCGACGATCTGGAAAACGCTCCACCCGCCGATGTGCGGCCTGTGGTGTATGCGGGTTGGATTGACTTAGATGACCATTTGATGTGCAGCGGGTGTGGGGCGAGCCATAACGAACCAAATAAAAACTTCTGCCCCAACTGCGGAGCGGATATGCGTCCCGCCGACGGA
>Ga0310786_10013328_pt1 | contig 10139 bp, 7 predicted proteins | sample AusTroGonzalo_MG_FD_203881 | JGI IMG/M metagenome (GOLD analysis project Ga0310786, IMG submission 203881) | Bovine rumen microbial communities from tropical cattle in Woodstock, Queensland, Australia - Gonzalo_03 (v2) (version 2) | ecosystem: Host-associated > Mammals > Digestive system >... | reverse complement strand
AAAAATCTTTCTACGTCCATCCAGGATGTCTCCGACAATGTCATATTTCAGTATAATGGATCTTTCAGTATAAAACGCCTGTTCTACTTCCGCAAGTTCGACAAGAGGGTTGTAGATTGCTTGTATTGTTTTTAAAGTGCAGGCGTTAGATTTACTCATAGTAAACCTCCCGTGATAATTGTTTTTGTTATTCGCGATATTTGGCTTAGCTTTATTATATAAGTGGTATCTTCTAAATGATATTTTATCATTAATTATATAATGATGTCATCATTGCTTTAAGTGGTTTATAGGCTCGCTGCGCTGCGCTCCGCTCGCCAACTCCCGCCCACGCTCCGTCCTGTAATTCCAGCTTGCTTCCGGGTGCAGCATTCCGCACCACCGGGCCTGCGGGCGCATAGCCTGGCCCAAAGCCGGTCCCTTCGTCTGCCCTTGGCTTCGCCAAAGAGCCGCCTTGTACCGGCTTGGGCTGGCGGCTGTGCCCCCGTAGGCCCTGCTCCGTCTTCGTTCTCTTGCTGGCTGGGTATTGTTGCGCGTTGTACCCGCGCGGACATTTTCCTTCCAGGAAAATCCTTATTACAGAACAGGTTGCTTTCCGTCTTTCGCCGGAAAGCTTTTATTTCACTTCGCCGCCTGTCGCGCCGTCGCTGCCCCGGTCGCCTGCGGGCTGTCCGCCGTGCCGGAGGCTCGGTCGGCGCCCTGCGGTCTGCGGGCGGTACCGGTCGTGGCGCAAGCTCTCTCGTCCGGAGTCGCGGCCCGGTTTCGTCCGTGCGGGCCCTCATAGCCTGACGGACCCCCTTCCTTGCACAGCGGGATCCGTATACCCGCTGAGCTTCGGAAGGTACGTCAGTGATGCTACCCCGCCCGGCCGCCGGGCTTCTGCGCCTCCGAACTTCGACCCGCTGCTTCTCCTCCACCCGCATTCCCGCGGTGCCTTCTTCGCCGGTTCCGGTAACGAGCGGACGGCCGCCCGGCAGGTGAGCCGTGTCAGAGTCTCTCTCCGGCGGCTCAGGCGCGGGCGCACGTGCGGGCCTCTGTTCCTTGCCCTTCGGTTTTGTCCGGCGTTACCGCCTGCCTGGCCGCAATCCGTATATGCGGCCGTCAGGCGACGCCTGAGCAAAACACGCGAGGTCCCATGCGGCGGATACGGTGCCAGGAGCCTGCGGCTCCCGTCACCGTGCCGCATTGCCCGCTCGGAGCCGGGCGGCGGGATCTCGGCTGATCCGCCCGCACTGCCCGCGCTTTTCGCCCGCCCCTCCCCCCGGCTGTGGCCGCATAGCCTTTGGCCCAAACGCGACAACTGCGGCGGTCTTGGCTGATTGCCAAAGGCCACCTTGCATCGTGTTGGGCTTGGGCTGTGCGGCTATAGCCGCCATAGGTGTTCTGATAAAGAAGGGTTTATAGATATATGATTGCACACGTGATATCAATAAGATATAATTATTTATTAGTAGAGTTGTATGAATATACAAATAGAAATAGTCAGGTGTCCATATCATAATAGATTAGGAAGTGGCGAGTCATGGCAAAAGAAACTATCGAGATCGCATTAAAACATTTTGATGAACGTTATTATAAAATGCGGTTAGAAAGCTCTATGATTGATATTTTGGGGAAAAACCTTGATTTATATGTTCGCAGTATTAATTCTGCTATTGCAAATAATGAGTCAGAAGAACACTTGAAAAATATAACAAATAGTTTTTTGAAAATATGTTTTTATCAGAATGATAGATTTCAAATTAATACATATAAACGTGCGGATAGCGCGATTACGTACGATGGTGTTTTGTATGCAATTATTGAAATGAAGAAACCTTCCAATAGGGCAGAAATGCTGCGTGAAGAAGATATAAATAAAAAAGCACTATGGGAGTTAGTGTATTATTACTTGTGCGAAACTCGTATAGTTACAGGTGCACATGTGAAACGAAACTTTAATTCAGAAATAAGGAGATTAATAATTTCAGATTCAAAGAATTGGTTCTTAATCAATGCACAGGATCTAGATAAAATATGCCAAGGTGACATTGAAAAACTATTTTATAAATTTGAAAATCGTCAATTAACCTATTCAGATGTTGACACGTTTTATCTTGCTTTACAGGAATGTTTTGAAAGAATTAACGTTACAGAAAAATTAAGGTATGTTTTTTTTAAGGTTGAAGAGGTTTTAGCTAAAAGGAATCAATGGCAATATTTATTGAAGGTTTTACGTAAAGACTTTTTGCTGAGAGATGGATACAAACAAATATCAAAAACACATGTTCTGAACAAGAATTTTTATCAGGAATTATTATATTTAATGGGCTTGAAAGAGAATAAAGTAGAAGGCAAAAACATCATACAGATTGATCATAGTATTCACAATTCTATGGCTGATCAGGTTTATACGATTTTACGATATGAAAAAGAGAAAACTGAAGAAGAAGCAATAGAAGAAACATTTGAGCTGGTTCTCATTTGGATTAACCGAATGCTATTTATTAAGTTATTCGAAGGACAATTAATATCATTTAATGGAGATGATCCTAAGTATCATATTCTCGACAATGATAAGATACACGCATTTGACCAAATGCAAACATTGTTTTTTGATGTGCTTGGAAAGAGAGACAGAGATTTTACACCTTTCCTGCAGCAATTCGATAGTATTCCATATCTAAACAGTTCTCTTTTTGAAAGATATGAAATTGAGAAGCAGGATGTAAATATACGGGAGATTCGAAATGATTATATTAATAAGAAAAGTGGATCTGCTTTGGGAAAAAATGCGCCTGACAGGATTCCACTTCTAGAATATTTACTTAGTTTTCTTAATGCATATAATTTTTCTGCGCTTAATACTAACGAGAATGATCAACCGCACTCTACCTCTGAGATAATTGACGCTTCAGTGCTGGGGTTAATATTTGAGAAAATTAATGGATATAAGGAAGGTTCGTTCTATACAAAAAGTTTTGTTACGGAGTATATCTGTCAAGAGACTATAGAGAAGGCCGTTATAGATAAACTTAATGCTGAGTTTGGATGGCATTGTACAACTGTTGATGATTTGAAAATGTCGATAGATGTTAATTCTGCAAGTGAAATTCAGAGGATTAATGAGATTATAAATAGTATTCATATTTGTGATCCTGCAGTGGGATCAGGTCATTTCCTAGTTTCAGCACATAACAGAATAATAGCTCTTAAACGTGAGTTGGGTGTATTAATGAAATATGGCTCATCGGCACCATTAAGAGAGTATGACATCGCTGTTATTGACGATGTGCTTTGTGTTTTTGATGGGCAAGGAAGAGAATATAAATATATCCCAACAGATTTCCTCTCGCAAGAAATACAGAAGACACTTTTCAATGAAAAAAGAACTATTATAGAAGGATGTCTTTTTGGCGTTGATATTAATCCAAACGCGGTTGCAATTTGTCAATTGCGGCTTTGGATTGAATTGCTTAAGAACGCTTATTACGAGAATGGTGTTATGGAAACACTTCCTAATATTGATATAAACATCAAATGTGGGAATTCACTCATACATAAACTCAGTTATGAAGTGGGGGCTAAAATAAACGCGAGTCATTCCGAAATACGCAGGAATACTCTAATTGAATATAAACATGCGGTAAAAAGATATCACTCAGAATCAGATAAAAGCGAGAAAAACAGGCTAAAGCAAGTAATTAATAGCATTCGTAGCACATTACACGCTGCATGTGCACAAATAAGATATGCAGTTGATGAAAATAATCAGCTAAACCTGACGGACGATTTGGAGTGGTCTATTAATAGATATGAAAACGCGTTTGAATGGGCTATAGAGTTTCCAGAGGTCATATCTGAAGACGGTGTTTTCATGGGCTTTGACTGTGTAATAGGCAATCCGCCTTATATTAGGGTTCAAGAATTGGCACATGAAGATGTTGATTATTATAAAAAGAAATATGCAACAGCATGGAAAAGAATAGATATATCAACACTATTTATAGAATTGGGATATAATCTTGTTCATGTTGATGGATATGTATCATATATTACTTCTAATCAGTTTCTTACTGCTGAGTATGGTAGAAGAATAAGAGATTATATTCATCAAAAAAGATTTGCAACGAAAATGGTTGATTTTGCTGATTTGGCAGTTTTTGATGGAGCTTTAACATATGTAAGTATATTCTATTTTAAAAAAGCAAAAGCAAATGCCGCATTCCTATATCATAGGGTGCCTTCTCTGCCGTTTATTCTACCAACAACTGAGCAATGGAGCATAATCCCATATAATGCACTTGAAGAAACAGAAGACTGGAACATAGAGCGTATCCAGTTTTCAGAAGTGTTTTCTCAGCTGATGAGCAATAACCCTTGTCCGTTAACAGAATATGCAAAGCCGCATTATGGAATAGTAACTGGTAAAGATGATGTTCTTATGTTTGATTTGGAACAGTCGATAGATATAGAAGAGTCCGTTGTGTTACCTGTGATTCGTGCACAAGGTTGTACAAGGTATGGATTGTCTGTAGCAAGTAAAAAAGTTATTTATCCCTATAGCAGAATGGGTGATGATACTGTTTTACTTCGTCTTTCAGAAATAGAAACCTCATATCCCCAATTGTATGATTATATAATGAATAATGAAGATATATTAAAAGATAGAAAAGATTCACGTAGTACATTTAGGGATAAAGAGGATTGGTATGGTTTGGTTCGTTTTGGACAATTAAAGGTTTTCCAGGAACCTAAAATAGTTACTCCTGGAGAAGTAAAACATAACAAGTTCGGACTCGATTATTCAGGGTCTGGCTTTACAGGCGCTAGAGTGTTTGCGATTTCCGTTATTGATGATTCTGTGGATATTCGGTTTATTCTATCTATACTCAACTCAAAACTAATCGAGTTTTTCCTTCATCATATTGCCCCAAGAAAAGCTGGAGGGTACTACTCATACTCAACACAGATTCTAGAAAAAATACCTATTATCATACCAGTCGATCAAAGCCCCTTTATCAATCTCGCTAATAATATAGTTGAAAAGAAGACAAATGGAGAGGATACAGTAGAATTAGAAAAACAAATAGATCTGCTTGTATATGATTTATATGGTATTCAGGATAATGAAAGACGAATAATTGATGAAGATTTATGTGACTAGTAATATTACAGATTCCGAATAGGATCAATACATTATATATACAAGGGTTGCACATATTCTGATTTAAGGAGAGCTTCACATGTCAAAACTCGGAATTGAGCAGAAAACCGTACGGCAGTTACTTGGCGACAATAAGGCTGATTTCTTGATTCCCGATTACCAACGGCCTTATGCATGGGAGGAAAAGGAGTGTCAAACCCTTTGGGATGACATCTTCGCTTTTGCTTTTCCGGACAATGATTGTGATAAATTTGATCGACACAATGATGAATACTTCCTGGGTCCAATTGTGACATTCCTTAATGAAAACAAAAGGCAGGAAGTTATTGACGGTCAACAGCGACTGACAACGCTGATGCTTCTTCTTCGCGCTTTTCATGCCCGTTATGGTAATATGAAAGACGAGTTATCAATAACAACCAGAAAAAACATTGAACAGTGCATATGGAAAACAGATGAGTTTGATAAACCTGATCTGAACTCTTTGAAGCTGGAATCTGAAGTAGCAACCGATGAGGCCAAGCAGGAATTGAGAGAGATACTTCGAACGGGCGTTGCTGAAGATAATCAAAAAAGCCAATATGCTCAGAATTATCGATTCTTTCAAAAGAAGATAAATAGCTTCCTTGAAGAATATCCCAGCTATTTTGCCCATCTGCCTACTCGCTTGCTGAATAACTGTATTCTTCTTCCGATCGAAGCTGAGTCTCAGGATACTGCGTTACGGATATTCTCCACTTTGAATGACAGAGGAAAGCCACTTTCAGACTCTGATATTTTCAAAGCTCAGTTTTATAAGTATTTTAGCCAGAATGGACGTAAAGCAGAATTTATTGAACGCTGGAAACAGCTGGATGAACTATGTGCAAAGATATATCATCCTATTACCGGTACACCTATGGATGAAGCGTTTACACGGTACATGTATTATGAACGTGCAAAACAGGGGATAAAATCGTCTACAACCGAGGCGTTGCGCAAGTTCTATGAACGCGATTCCTATGCGCTCCTGAAAAATGATGATACTTTCAATAACATAATAGATCTGGCAAACTTTTGGAATGACGTGGAGCTGCAGAACAAAGATCGATTCTCTGAAGCTTGTTTACGGCGGCTTTTTGTTCTTAATTATGCACCTAACGGTATGTGGGCTTACATCGTTTCTGTATATTACCTTCATAACCGGGATGCATCTGGAATGTTGGATGATGATAAGTTTTGTGAGTTCCTCCATAAGATTACCGGGTTTATTTGGGCGTACGCGGTTACAAATCCGGGCGTTAATGCCCTTCGTACTCCGGTTTACGCAGAGATGGTAAACATTGTTAATAATATCCCGGTTACTTTTGCGGGTTACCAGTTTAACGTGCAGGCAGTTACCAATGTGTTTAACAACTATGTATTTAGTAACAACCGGGGCGTTACCAGAGCTATGCTGACATGGTGGGCATATCAGGATGCAGGACAGGAGCTTTTGCCCTTGGAGAGTCGCCTTGATATCGAACACATTTATCCTCGGAATCGCTTGGAGAAGGAACGTTCTCTCTCGAACACTCGAAATTTGGAAGCATTAGGGAATAAAGCGTTGCTGGAAAAACGTGTAAACATCAGTGCATCAGATTACCGCTTCATTGATAAGATAAAATATTACAAAGGTTATCAGAACCTTCGTAAGCAGTGGAAAGAAGGCACAAGAAATAAAGAGCTTTTAGACTTGGCCGATACTATGACAGATTTCCAGGAGAAAGATATTGTTCAGCGTAATGCTAAAATAATCTTTGCGTTTACTGCATATTTACAGGATAACGGGCTTATTGATGGAAACGAATAAATCTAAGGATCCTAATTATACGTGTATGAGGTGAATTATAAATGGGACCTAAAACATATAAGGATTATGAACATTCATATATGTGCCCAAGAGATAGAACGGAAATTCATAATGTTTTTTATTCACCGGCAATATGTCCCGTATGCCATAAACCGGTAGAAGAACGGCATCCAGAATATTATAGATTGCGGAAAGAGTATATAGAATCATTGCCAAATCCAGAAGGGTATGTGGATTACACAAAATTTTCTCAAGATATTATATTCAATATACAACTCGATAAATATAAAAATGGAAACTTTATACGAACATGTCAATTTAATAGAACCAAGATAATTGGGGTGGCCAATGTACAAAGTGGATATATAGTGCAGCATATTAATCGAAAAACCGTTGATTCAAAAGAACAATATAAAGATAATGCGATATACAACCATGATTATTGGGAAGCTTGGCCTGTTGAAAATGGCCATATTATAATGGATGGGTATGATGAGAAGGATGGCGTTGATGATACATGGTCAACATTTGCTAGTGATTGGTGGATATGTACAGACAAATATAAAAATATGGTGATGAAGGATATCCTTGAGGAACGTAAAAACAGTAATGGAACAATAACAATGACAGGTACATTATACTGGGCACCTGCTGATAGTGAACTGGCAAACATTGTTAGGAATACATTTCATGATAGAGTACCCATGGCTGTAGGGCTTCCAGCTGCTTGGGTGGTAGAAGGATATGAACGTTTTAAACCGGTTGATAATGAAATCAAATATGAACACTCTTGGGATCTGACTGATGAAGAGAAATACCAAGAAGCTCTTGAAGAAATAGAGACAGAATTTAGTATAAAGCCATAAAATATATATTTCAAATCAGAGATGTTTTATTACTCCCCTAAATTGATGTTTGATACATCTGTTTTCGATATAGGGAGAAAAATGGATAATGGGTAATGGAATAAGCTTCCGCTGCGATAAATGCGGATATAAGACGGTTGCAACTTATGGAATCGGTTTTCGCTTTCCAACTGTATACCGTGAGATAGTGGAGGCAATCAAAGCTGGAAACTACGGGCAGAAATGGAAAGAATTGTTTGAGCACACACCAGGGGCAGCGATAAATGCTGAGATGGAATTTTATGTTTGTGCACACTGCGGCAGTCTTGCAAATGAGCCGAATCTGACAATGTACGCGCCAAATGATCCGGGAATATCGAAGACGCATAATGAACGCTTTTCCATTGCAAATCCGGCTGTAGGCCGTGAATATGTGATGCTGTATGAATTGGAGAAGAATTACCGGCGGGTGAAAGTGTTTGTGCACAAATGCCCGGAATGCGGGAAGCGTATGCATAAATACAAGTCTGGAGAACAGCTGAAATGTCCGGAGTGTAAAACCGGGACAATGGAATTCGATGGAATGCTAAATTGGGACTGAGATTGTCTTTTCATGAAGCAATTCCCGGCTTAACGCTTTTGTAATGTAGGATAGGAGCATGTCATTTCTGGAATGGCGTTTTTCCTAAACACTTACCCTTATTTTTACCCTTGCCAGCGTCCAAAACACCATTTTATGCAATATATGGTAATTATACAGAAAATCATAAAATGACACAGAACGCTTGTAAAATAAGGATGATAGAAGCATTGAACATCATCTTATATCATACCAAATACTACATATTGCGAATTCGAATCCCACCCGCTCGCTCAATCTACATACAGCCGCCTTGGAGCGGCGTCTGTACTTGTTTCGCGCTAACAAACTTAGGTCGCTTTCGCCTACAGCGATTATCCGCATCTTCAATAGTCGCAACTCCCCACTGGGGAGATTGTTCCTTTTCAGATGACCTCAGAATCGATGAGATTTCCGCCACTGGCGGTCATCGGTTCTTCGCCCCCGCTGGGGAGACGCTTCCTTCGTTTGCCCGCTCCGCCAAAGAATGCCTGTCCCAATGGACAGGCATTTTGACTATGTTTCACATATAACAAGGAGACCGAGAACCGTCCCCTGTATCCTCCAAGGAAATGAACAGGGAAGAAAACGCTTTTCTTTCCCGTCATCCTTGAATATATCAGATCATTTTCAGCCTTTCGTGCATAACGAGCAAATCTTCCTCAGCCCCTTCCGGCTTAGGCCATTCTCCAGGGTTTCCCAGTCGATCCCCGATTTTTCTCGGGATTATGTGAACATGAAAATGAGGGAGAGACTGGCTAACGGGACTGTTGGCCGACATGATGTCGGCTCCGTCGTAACCGCAGTCTTCAATCAGATGTTTACTGAGCTTCTGTACCATGGACCAAACCTTGCAAGCCACATCTTCGGGACAATCTGTCACGTATCGATAGTGCTTCTTGGGTATAACAAGAATATGTCCGTCATAATCCTTCGAGATGTCCATGAACGCGAGAGCCTCGTCATCTTCACAGATTCTGAGCCCTTGTATCTCACCGGAACCTATTTTGCAAAATACACAGTCTTCCATATTTTCCTTTCCACCTATAGGAAGATTATCTTCCGAGATTGTGTGCCAAGGTATCCCGACAAACTGGAATTTGTCAGTATCCCTTATAAATCCTTCCCATGCTTCATTTGGAATTCATTTAGTTTTTATTATAATTCCAGGATAGCGGGCATCTCTTCTCCGGGTTTATCCTTAAAGTATTGAGGCTGTTCGACAAAACCAAATGAAGCATACAGCTTCTTTGCTGTTTCATTTTCAGGCTCATAACTCAGCCAGCAATACTTCTTTTTACCGCTTGGCCAGGTTCGAATGAACTCTAAAGCCAGCTCCATTGCTTTTCTTCCGTATCCTCTGCCCTGATATCTTTTATCGATCATCAGTCTCCAGATGCAATAATTGTCAAAAATGAAATCCGGATCTCCTTCTTCTCTTTCTTCTTCAGAGGCCCCGCAGCCGATCATCAAAAAGCCAACAGGTTTGCCGTTACGGCATATGGCGAAAGGATAAGGAGGATAACCGTTCGTCAAAGCGACATATGCTTCCGCTAAAGAGCACATATTGGATGCTACGAATTCCTTTTGTTTCCTGTTTACATTCAACCCAAATAGTACTTTCACATAATTTTTATAAGTGATCTTTTCTAACGTGATAACATCTTTTTTCATTCGCTGAACACCTCCGCAGATCCG
>Ga0310786_10013327_pt1 | contig 10140 bp, 5 predicted proteins | sample AusTroGonzalo_MG_FD_203881 | JGI IMG/M metagenome (GOLD analysis project Ga0310786, IMG submission 203881) | Bovine rumen microbial communities from tropical cattle in Woodstock, Queensland, Australia - Gonzalo_03 (v2) (version 2) | ecosystem: Host-associated > Mammals > Digestive system >... | reverse complement strand
ATCCCGCTAAGAAGTTCGGGCTTTACTACCATCTTGCGCTCGTCCACGGCAACCACCGCTGCGAGCTTGTGCCGCCCCTGAGGACGCACCAGATACTTGACTTCGCAAGGGGAAAGGGCGCGAAGGAACTTGTTCTCTTCAATGTCTCGAACGTGCGTCCGTTCCTTTACACGATTGCGGCTTCGGGCGAGATGGCGCGCGACCTTGCAACATTCAAAGCAGACTCATTCCGCGACCGCTGGGCGAAGGCGAGGTTCGGCAAGGACGCGGCGGCTGTTGGGCGTGGCATCGACCTCTACTTCGCCGCGTACGAGACGGAGTATTCCCGCGACGGCGTCTCTTCCTACGGGTCTCCACGCGAACGCGCGCCGCTTGCGATTCTGCACGATGGGATGCTCTGCCGCTGGCTGGGGGGGCAGGTCGGCTGGTTCGCGGCGGGCAGAAAGGGGACCATTGCGCCTGTCGTGTCGCAGTACGAGAAGGACCCGGACAGGCTTGTCCCGCTGGCAGACAACCTGTTCAACAGGGCGACGCACGACCAGGAGCCGAACCTCGTGGACGAGTCGCGCACGCGTATCCGCGCCATCGCGCAGGCGGCGGCGTTCGAGCGCTGCGTGGAGCAGCTTGACCGTGCCGCCGCGGGGATGGACGACGCGCAGAAGAGGCAGCTCTTCGAGCGGTTTGGCTATCCGGCGGAGTTCATGCGCCTCTCGTCGTCGATGTTCGCCGAGATGTCCGCCGCATGTGAGGCGCTTGGTCTAGGCGACAGGCCGTGTGCGATCCGCCACGCGAAGGCGGCTCTTGCGCTTGGCGAGGAGCGCGATGCGCTCGACAGGCGGTACAACAGCGGCAAATGGGAACATTGGTACGACCGCGACATGGTCTATCCCAGCGCTGTGGTTGTCGAAACCCTGCGGAAGCATCTAATGCGATCTATCGGCTGTTTGCCTTGCGCCAGGAGGTCATGGTCTTTCCAGTGGCCTTGAGGAAGAACTTTCTCAGCGAGTTGGGATTGGTGAAACCGCAGAAGTCGGAAATCGCCTTCAGCTGGATGGACGAGTTGCGCAGGAGCTCCTTCGCGCGTTCGAGCTGCACGGCGTGGATCTCTTCCAGAATCGACCGCCCCGTCGCCCGCCTGAAGCGGTTGTCGGCCTGGCGGCGCGAGCAGGGGAAGAGAGCGGCGACGCGAACGGCCTGAAGACCGTTGCAGGCCTCGCGTCGGATGAGGTCCAGCGCATCCGACACCGCTTTGTCGGACACGGCAAGGACGCGCGTCGAATCGCGGCGGACTACCCTGAGCGGCCCAAAGGATTGAAGGCGCCTGCCGCGCCATTTCCCCTTGGACATCGCAAGTCCAAGCAGCATTGTCGCGGCGAGACGCCCGCCGCGCCGGAAGTCCGGCTCGATGCTGGTAAGCCGCGGTGTGCTGTGTTCGCAAATCGGCTCATAGTTGTCCACGCCCACGACGGCGATATCGCCTGGCGAGTTGAAACCTTCCAGCGTCGCGGCGGAGATGACGCCTTCGGCCGTCTTGTCGTTGGACGCGAACACGGCACACGGTTTCTCCAATGTAGTGAGAAAGCTCCGCAGTTCCTTCATCCATTCGACACTGCCGCCAGAAGCGTCGGACGGACGAAACACGACGCAACTCTTGCCGTTGATGGCAAGCGCCTCCGCAAATCCGTGTTCGCGGAGTTCGCTCCACTTCTTGCAGTCGGCATTGTGTACGAAAGCGAAGTTCTCGTAGTCGGTAGCCAGCAGTTCCCGGGCCGCCGCCCGCGCGGTCTCGCGCTGGTCGTTGCTCACCAGCAGGCATGACTTCGGGAGAGTGTCCGGATTGTGTCCTATGAAAACCACCGGATGCGAGCCGAAGATGCCGGCGTCGATGTCGTTGTATTCTCCCCCGCAGTCAATTATCACGCCCAGTGGGGTCCAAAATCGCCAAAGTTCCTCCACCAGCTCGGAAGTCGGCCTTTCCTCGATTATCTGCACACGATGGTGTCTTTTCTCGATGATGTCGCGCACCCCGGCGAGCTTTTCAGGCGCGAAGGTCTTTGCCGATGGTTGGAAGTATAGTATCGTAGCCATTGGCGGCATTATACCATATTTCCTTAACGGGATGCAATCAGGTTCTCTAAAGGGATGTGTAGATTGGGCGGACTTTGGTATACTACTCAATGTGAACATCCCGTTGACAACCTTGGACATTGTCGTGCTTGGCGTTTACGCCGTGCTGCTTGTCGGCGTTGGCCTTGTCATGGGCCGGAAGGTCAGGAACGCGGGCGATTTCTTCTCTGGCGGCAAGAAGGTGCCGTGGTGGATGGGCGCGATCAGCTCCTACATGGCGATGATCAGCTGTTTCGTGTTTATCGCCTACGCGCAGATCGGCTACGAAGACGGACTTGTCGGACTGGTCGTCTTCTGGTCCACGGCGTTCGCGATCCTCGTCGGAACATTCGTCTTCGCCCGGCGGTGGCAGCGGGCGAACCTCGCGACGCCAGTCGAATACCTCGAACGTCGGTACGGGCCCGGCGCAAGGCAGGTTGTCTCCTGGTGCGGAGTCGCGTTCCGCGTCCTCGACAACACGGTGCGCCTCTACACCCTCGGCATCATCGCCTCGCAGTTCCTCGGCGTCTCGCTTCCGGTCGGCATCGTCCTTGGGGCGTTGGCCGTCCTCGCCTACACGCTCGCTGGCGGCCTCTGGAGTGTCGTCGTCACCGACATCGTGCAATGCGCGGTGCTGATGGCGGTTGCGGTCACGGTCCTGCCGCTGTCGCTGAACGCCGTCGGCGGCATCGGCGCGCTCTACGAGAAGGTGCCGGAACACTTCTCCCTTTTCAACGGCCACCGCGGCACCTTGTGGTTTCTGGCGGCGTACTACCTGATCGTGTTCATCAAGTACAACGGCAGCTGGTCGTTCGTGCAGCGCCTCGCTTCCGTGCCGAACGAACGCGACGCGGTGAAGATGGGCCTTCTCTCCGCGGCGATTTTCTTCGTGTTCCCCGTCTTCGCCGTCCTGCCCGCGGTCGCTGCGCGGGTGTGCCTGCCGGACCTGCCGCCGGAGCTGCATGAGCGAAGCTACATCGAGATGTGCTCGCGCCTGCTGCCGCCGGGGATGCTGGGGCTGATGGTGGCGGCGATGTTCGCGGCGTCGCTCTCCACGCTCGCGGCGGAGTTCAACGTGACGAGCGGAGTGTTCACCACCGACATCTACCGGCGGCTTTTCCGCCGGAACGCTGGCGAGCGCGAGATGCTGCTCGTCGCGCGCCTCTCCACCCTGGGTGTCGCGACGCTAATCGCCTTCGGTGCGCTCTTCGTCTCGGGGCTGGGCGGCGCGTTCGAGGCGAACAAGCTCCTGATGGCGCTCTTTGGCGTACCGATCGTGATCCCAAGCGTGTTCGGGATTCTGTGGAAAGGGCCGAACACCAAGGGTGTGTATCTCTGCATCGCGCTTGGCGTGGTTTCCGGCATCCTGCTGAAGTCGTGCTGGAGCGACCTTTCGTGGGAGGCGGGAACGCTCATTCAGATCGCCGTCTGCTTCGCCGGGTTCTTCGGCGGGGCTCTCCTCGGCACGCCGAAGAAGGAGAGAGAAAACAGGGATTGTTTGTTCGCGACATTAGGTTTTAGCCACAAAGAACGCAAAGAACACAAAGAACTCTGCGCCTCTGCGACTCTGCGCGAGAATAAAGATGATTGACTACGAAACAATTTATAGTTGGGTGAGGGACTTGCCGATAGTCGATTGGCACAACCATCTCGACTTGGCGGAGCTTGCCGAAGACAAGCCGCTCGGATCGCTCTACGAGGTCTGGGTGAAGGCCGATCCCTACAAGCATCGCGCGATGAGGATTTGCGGCGAGCCGGAGCGTGCAATCACCGGTGACGCGCCGGAGGCGGAGAAGTGGTCGGCGTGGACGCGTACTCTCCCGAAGCTCGTCGGCAATCCGCTCTTCGTATGGGCGAAGATGGAACTGGAGTGGCTGGGGCTTGATGGTCGCGACAATGTCTCGCTTGCGGATTGGACGCCGTCAAAGCTGCTGAAAAAGTTTGGAGTCGAGTATTGCGATCCCGGATATCGCATGAGTGCAGACGATGTCCCTGATCTCTCGGCAATGGAGGACGTTCACGCGCGAGGCGGACGTGTTCTCGACATATCCGTTGACGATGTCTCCCAGCTTTCGACTTACAACTCGCAACTTTCAATTGTCGCCGCATTTGCCGCGGCGCACGGTTGGACGATGCTCCTCCACCTCGGCGCGCTGCGCGAGACCTCGGCGCGTCTTCGCGCGGCAGTCGGCCCGGAGGGCGGCTTCGCCGGAATGCGTGCGCCGGTCGATCCCGCCGCAGTCGCTGAGTTTCTGAACAAGTTGGAGAAGATGCCGAATTGTTTTAGCCGCAGAGAACGCAAAGAACACAAAGACTTTGCGGTCTTTGCGGCAGAAAATTCGCTTCCTAGAACGATACTGATGTCTCTAAATCCCGAAGCCCACGCGTCGCTGGCGGTGCTTGCGGGCTCGTTCGTCCGCGAAGGGTCGGCGGGTCATGTTCAGCTCGGCCCCGCCTGGTGGTGGTGCGACCACGAGGAGGGGATCCGCGACGTCCTCGAAAAGAACGCCGCTTACGGAGTCCTCTCGACTTTCGTCGGCATGACCACGGATTCGCGGTCTCTGCTTTCGTTTGTGCGCCATGACTATTTCCGTCGCGTTCTCTGCCAGTGGGTCGCGGAGAAGGTCGCTTCCGGTGCATTCCCAGACGACGAATCGCTGCTTCGTCCGATGCTGGAAAACATCTGCTATAAAAACGCAAAAGGAATGGTCTCATGAGTTATTGCCAAGACAGGGTTGCCGTCGTGACTGGTGCGGGCGGAACGCTCTGCAGCGTTATCGCCGCGCATCTTGCCGAGCTGGGCGCGAAGGTGGTGCTGGTCGGCCGCACCCGCGAGAAGCTGGTGAAGGTCGCGGACGAAATCGCCGCGTCCGGCGGCGTCTGCCGCATCGAACCTGCCGACGTCACCGACGAAGCGGCAACGCGCGACATGGCCGAGCGCATCGCCTCCGAATGGGGGCCATGCCGATTCCTCATAAACGGGGCTGGCGGCAACAACGTCAAGGCCATGCCGACACGCCTAAGGTTCAGCGAAAAGGACCTTGAAGTGGATATTAGCCACAAAGAACACAAAGAGCACAAAGACTTTGCGAACTCTGCGTTCTCTGCGGCTAAAAACGACCTTCCCGCGGATCGCGGCTTCTTCGACATCGACATGGAGGCGTTCAAGTCGGTCCTGGAAATCAACACGCTCGGCACCGTCATCCCCAGCCGCATCTTCGCGCTCCAGATGGCGAAAGCCGGTGGCGGCTCGATTATAAACTTCGCGTCAATGAACACGTACAGGCCGCTCACACGCGTCGCGCCGTATGCCATGTCCAAGGCGGCGATTGCGAACTGGACGATGTTCTTCGCGCAGTACATGGCACCCGCGAAGGTGCGCGTCAACGCCGTCGCGCCGGGCTTCATGGTGAACGAGCGTTCCAGACAGTATCTCATGACGCCGGACGGGGGCCTGTCCCCGCGCGGCGAACAGGTGATGCACCACACGCCGATGGGGAGGTTCGGGGAGGCGCAGGATCTCCTTGGATGCGTCGACTGGCTGCTCGATGATGCCAGATCGGCCTTCGTAACCGGCATCACCGTTCCCGTGGACGGCGGCTTCCTCGCCAGCGCGGGGGTGTGATTTGAAAAACAGGAGGAAGGAAATGACGGTGAAATCGAGTATGGTCTATATGGCGGTCTGCGTCGCTGCGGCCGCGGCACAAGGCGCGGTGGAGCTGTCCACCGCCGCCGACCGCGTGGCGTCTCCGCTTCGCGTCAACATGAAGTGCATCGGTACGATTGCGCCGCGTAGCGTGAAGGAGATCCACGGCTCCAACTGGACGCTTGGCTGCGAGACGCTCGATCGCGATTTCGCGAACTTCGAGGAATACAGGCGCTTCCTCGCACCGCTCGGCATCAAGCGGATCCGTCTCCAGGCCGGGTGGGCGAAGTGCGAACGGGAGAAGGGGAAGTATGACTTCGCGTGGCTCGACAGGATCGTCGACTACGCGCTGGCGAACGGCATCGTCCCGATGCTGGAGACGGGCTACGGCAACCCGATCTATCCAGGTGGCGGCGGCTGGGATCTTGGCGCCGGGTTCCCCACGGGCGATGAGGCGCTTGCTGCCTGGGACGCCTGGGTGGACGCAATGGCGAAACACTTCAAGGGGCGCGTCCGCGACTGGGCGATGTGGAACGAACCGGACATCGGCGAGAACAGGAAGACGCCGGAGACGATAGCGGCGTTCAACGTGCGCACGGCGAAGATTATTCGCCGCAACATCCCCGATGCGCGCATCGCCGGTCTTTCGCTCGCGTTCAGCGCTCCGGAGTTCCTGGAGCAGTGCCTAAAGGCGATGGGCGAGGACGTGAAGCTCTTCGACTCGATGATCTACCATGGCTACGAGCCCGCGCCGGAAACGTCCTATGCCAACGTGGAGCGTCTCAAGCAAGTCCTGGCGAAATACAACCCGGACGCAATCCTCTGGCAGGGCGAGAACGGCTGTCCGAGCGAGATGACAACCAAATTCGCGCTACCAAACATTTCGTGGAGCGAGTACACGCAGGCGAAGTGGGACATGCGCCGGATGCTCGGCGACCTGGGGCATGGCGTGAGATCGAGCGTGTTCACGATCTGCGACTTCAACCACCAGGGGCGCGAGATCAACTTGAAAGGCCTTCTCCGCGCGAACGAGAACAAGGAGGTGATCGCGGTCAAGCGCGCCTACTACGCGGTACAGAACGTGGCGAGCGTGTTCGACGATACGCTCGTGCGGGTGAAGGACTCTTCCTTTGCCACGAAAGACCTGTCCATTTCCGCCTACGAATACCGCAAGGACTCGGGTTCGCGCCTGTTCGTGTTTTGGATGCATGGACGCGATTGTGCGCTTGAGCGTCCGGGCGACTCGTTCGAGACTCGCCCTGCCGTATTCAAGTGCCGCGGCGAACCGCTCAAGGATCCGGTCTGGGTCGATCTCTTCACCGGTTGCGTCTACGAGTTTCCGAAAAAGGACATGCTCGTCCATTCGACCGGAATCACCTTCGTCAACGTGCCGGTCTACGATTCGCCGTGCCTGCTGACGGAGCGCAGCGCCGTTCTTCGTCCATCAGAACCCCGTAGCTGCACGGCAATCGGTCCGGAAGCGGCAACCGGCCCGAAGATGCGAAAGATCTATGTTTCCGATTTTCGCGACAAGATGGCCGGTGCTTGGCTCGGCCAAATGGTCGGCGTCGAGTTTGGACAGATCACCGAGACCGTCAAGTGCGGCGAGCTGTGGAGTTTCGACGAGTTGCCGGTGTGGAAGCCGGAGAAGATAAACGGATCGTTCGGCAATGACGATCTGTTCGTCGAGATGATTTTCCTTCGGACGCTCGAGACACGCGGCATCGATGTCGATCCGCGTCAGGCCGGCATCGACTTCGCCAACTACCCATCTCACCTTTACGGAGCCAACTTCTACGGGTTGGAAAATCTTCGAAAGGGATTCGCCCCGCCATCGTGCGGCCATCCCAAGAACCACCGTTCGCCGGACGCGTTAGACTACCAGATCGAGTCCGACTTCTCCGGCATCATTTCCCCTGGCATGCCGCAACGTGCAATCACGATTGGCGAGCAGTTCGGAAGGCTTATGAGCTACGGCGACGGACTTTACGCAGGACAGTTCATAGGCGCGATGTACGCTGCGGCGTATTTCGAGACTGATCACGTGAAGACTGTCGAGACGGCGCTTAAGGCGATTCCCGCGCAATCGCGCTACGCCCAGATGGTTCGCGACGTGCTTGAGTGGTACTGGGGAAGACGCAATGGACGTTGGGGCATGTCGTGGCACGATGCATGGAAGCGTGCAGTTGCGAAGTACGGTGATCAGCGGTTGCCGTATCTTGGCAACAGTGAAACGGTCAGGATGGCGGTGAACCTCAATGGGGCGATGATCCTCATAGGATACCTCTGGGGAGAGGGAGACGTTGACAAAACTCTGAAGATCACCACAGCCTGCGGGTTCGATTCGGACTGCAACCCGTCAAATGCGCTCGGCATCCTCGGCTGCCAGCGCGGCGCAAAGGCGTTCGCTTGCGAATATATAAAGGCGCTCGACCGCTCGGCAAGATTCGCGAATTCGAATTACAATTTCGATGGCGTGCTTGACGTGTCGGAGAAGTTGACGCGGCAAATTGTCCTCGCCGAGGGAGGAAGGATCGAGAAAGACGCCAACAGGGAGTTTTTTCTCATCCCGGAGAGGGATCCAGTCCCGACTCCGTTTGAGGATTCCCTTAATCCCGGGCCGGGCGGCGACGTGCGGTTTACGGATGAGGAAATGCGCCGGATTCTGATAGAGCCACCGGCAGCGCATTATACCAAGCGTCCAGGATTAGTACGCAAAAACAGCAACTACAACAGGAAAGGAACAGAACAATGAAAACCTTGAATGCGGCCGCATCGATAGTCTTGCTTGCGCTTTTTGCCGCGCACCGCGCCGCCGCTGCGTTGCCCGACGGGTATGTTGAGCTAAGGGCGATTCAGGGCGACGGGACCGCCGCGTACATAGCGACGGGATATATTCCCAAGCCGAACATCGACCGGATCGAAGCGAAGTTTAGGATTGATGTCAGGACTGGTGCGAACAGTACGCTGTTCTGCAGCCGAATCGTGACCACCGCGGCGATTAACGCATGGACAATATTTTCGAATTTAACTACATTAGGGATGCGATTCGACTACCTCAACAACAAAGATAACTTCAAAACCGGCTTTACCAACGGTCAAATGGTGGAGCTCTCGGTTTCGTCCAATGTCGTCACCTTCGCCGACGGCTCGACGCTTGTCTCCGGAAATCCGTATGATCCGGATTTTACCGAGGCCGGCTCGCAAATGTTTCTTTTTGGCTCCAATCAAGACGCCAGCACGGCAGTCTCAAACTGGAGCAAGGACATTCTCTACTCCTTCAAGGTCTACCGCAACGACGTGCTTATCCACGACTATGTTCCCGCCAAGCGTTCAAGCGACGGCAAGATCGGCCTTTATGATGTTGTCGACGGAATATTCCTCGCCAACGCCAATTCCTCCGGCGCGTTCACGGCGATCTATGCCGAGCCCTTCCACCTGAAGGGCAGCGACGCCGGTAGCACGTCATCGATGTCCGGCCTTGGCAGCTGCGCCGGCTGGACCAACGCGGTGGGTGCCGCGCGTACTGCCGCCGTCGCCTACGAGGACTACGTGGTTGACAACGGCTTCACGATCCGTGAGCCTGCCGTCAATTACGACTACACGTTCCCGGGAGCTTCGCTGACCGTGGTGAAAGGTGTAGTCAATCATGGCGGCGAAGCCGGGAAGAAGCTGACGATCGGCGACCTGCGAGTCCCCGAGGGCGGGGCGTGTAATTTCTCTAGGGCCGGGAGCTCCAGGAATCTCGCCTGGGGCGGGAACTACTCGATCGCTGAAGGCGGCGTCCTGACCTTCCTGCTCTTTGACGACAAGACTAACAGCGTCTCCGCGAGCGTTTCCGGCTCCGGAATCCTCAGGTTCGAGGTGTACGCGGATGGCCGGGGGACGCAGTTCCTGGATGTCCTCACCGGCGACCTCTCCTCCTTCACGGGCTCGATCGAAATCTGCAGGCCTTCGGTTCTGGAGTTTGCGTCGGCGGCTTCCATCCCCGGCGATCCGCCGGCCGGGACGACATCATCTGTGGTCGTCACGAACGGCGCGACGCTGGTTGTCGACTACGACTGGACTTCGCCCACCAACCGCGTCTGGGACTTCGGCGACGGCGCACGGCCAACCATTTATGTGGCCGAGGGCAAGACGCTGACCATCAATGGCGAGATCACCGGCTCGGCCGGCTTCAGGAAGACTGGCGCGGGGACGCTCGTTCTCGCGCCCGGCGGTGATTTCGGCTGCATCTGGCTCGACGGGGAGTTCGCCGCGACCAGGAGCGCCCCCGCCGAGCCGGAGGTCGTGGTGACCAACATGGTTGCCGGCGGTCTGCTCGTCAAGGGCGCCGACTACGATGTCGTCTACTCCAACCACCTCGTCTCCTCCACCGGCTACGCCAT
>Ga0310786_10013326_pt1 | contig 10140 bp, 3 predicted proteins | sample AusTroGonzalo_MG_FD_203881 | JGI IMG/M metagenome (GOLD analysis project Ga0310786, IMG submission 203881) | Bovine rumen microbial communities from tropical cattle in Woodstock, Queensland, Australia - Gonzalo_03 (v2) (version 2) | ecosystem: Host-associated > Mammals > Digestive system >... | reverse complement strand
AGAAATGTGTGGCTCCTTATTATTATACAGACTCGCTGTTTCAGGGCATCCGCAACAGTCATTGGATAGTAGGTGGCTGTACGCAGGATTATGGCTCGTTTACTATGGCGGCGCTTGGCGGCAAACTGCGTCTGAGACCGGAGGAACGGGCGACGCCTTTCAATCACCAGGAAGAGACATCGCATCCCCATTACTATGCTGTCCGTTTGCCTCAAGAGCATCTGAAGGTGGAAATGACAGCTACCAGCCATGCGGCCATCTTCCGTATCACACCCGAGGAGGACGGACCTGTACATATTGTGCTCAACCACAACAGCGATGAGCGTGAGGGCTATCTGAAGATCAATCCGCAGGATAAAACCATCTATGGCTATAACCCTGTGCATCGCATCTATCAGGGATGGGGAGAGCCGGCAGGCTTCGGTGGACATTATCTGTTGAAAGTCTGCGATACAACCGCCTCGCTTGCTGCCGAGAGGAAGCCGGAAATCGTGGATTCCGGTTGTGATAGCCTCTGTGCATGGTTCACTTTCAAGGGCAAGGCCCATCAGCCGATTATCTTGAAAGCAGCCACATCGTTCACTTCGCAAAATGACTGCTTGCGGAATTTTGCCGTAGAGGCAGAGTCGCTTGATTTCGATAGTATGATGAACCATCTCGCCCAACAGTGGATATCGCGTCTGCACACCATCGATGTGGAGGACTCGGATACGGCTCGCGTGAATCAGTTCTATGGTGCCCTTTATCGGGCCTCGTTCCTGCCTCGCGAGATGAGCGATGCCTCCGGCCGGTATCCCAAGTTTGCCGATGGCAGTATCGCCGGACCAAAGGCAGAGCGTCCCCGTAAATACTATGGCGACTTCTCGATGTGGGACACTTATCGCGCGCTGCATCCGCTATATCACATCATTGCCCCCAAAGAGTCGGCTGATATGATGCAGTCGCTGGTGACGATGTATGAGGATGGCGGGTGGTGGCCTGTCTTCCCTTGTTGGAACAGCTATACGGCAGCGATGATTGGCGACCATTGTAGTGTCGCTCTGGCTGATGCCTATCTAAAAGGCATTCGCGATTTCGACGTGGAAAAGGCCTATGAGGGTATGCGTAAGAATGCCTTCCAGACGCCTGACTCGTATGAGGAATATAAGAATGGTATGGGCCGCAGGGCGCTGGAGAGTTATCTGAAGTATGGCTATATCCCATTGGAGGATAGTGTGAAGGAGGCCTACCATCGGGAGGAGCAGACCTCGCGTACCATCGAATATGCCTTCGATGATTTTGCCGTGGCGCAATTGGCCAAGGCCTTAGGCCGCGATCAGGATTACAAGGAGCTGATGCGTCGCTCAGAGTCCTGGCGCAATGTCATCAATCCCAATACGGGTTATTGTGATGGTCGCCATGCCCCCAGACAGATTTCGCGTAAAAAGAATGATGGTGGTCGGTTCGAGGATAATACGGACTTTATCCATCGTAAGCCTTGGATTACGGAGGGGGCGGCTTGTCATTACACCTGGTATGTGCCTCACAATATGGAGGGACTCATTGATGTGCTTGGAGGCCCCCAGAAGTTTGAGGCCAAGCTCGACTCGATGTTCGCAGAAGGCCGTTACTGGCATGGCAATGAACCCAGTCATCAGATTGCCTATCTATACGATTTCATCGGCAAAAGAGAGAAGACGATCCAGCGCGTGGCACATATCCTCGACACGGAATACAACGACACCGCAGGCGGTCTTTCCGGTAACGATGATGCCGGTCAGATATCGGCATGGTATATCTTCTCATCCCTGGGCTTCTATCCCGTCTGCCCCGCTTCCGACCGCTATATGCTCTCGGCACCTCGTTTCCAGAAGCTGACCCTCAATCTTCAGAATGGCAGGCAATTCACAATCACGCCAAGCAGCTTTCCTTCAGATCGCAACTACATCACCCATCAGGAGATCATGTCTGGCGAGTAAACCAAACATCATAGCAACGATTCCAGACGTTTGAAGGCAGGTGCCAGCAAAGTTGTCTCTACCTCGATGTTATCGTCAGACTTGAAGGTGCATCTACGCTGCTTGGCATCCAGATAGTTGATGTTATGGATATTCACAATTGTACTGCGGTCTGCTCTCACAAAAATCTGGTGATTGAGTATCTTCTCCAGTTTTCCTAATCCAGTGAGTATGGTTTCCGTTCTTTGGAACATCACCATCTGAGTATAGTTGCCGTCGGCTTTGAAATAAGCGATGTCGGCAACATTTGTGATAAGAGTGCCATTGACGGTACGAATGGTAAGGCGGGTGTCTTCTGTATTCTCCGTCATCTTGACGATGTCCTTGGCCAGATCACCCGGTTCCGCCTCAATAGCTTTCTTGCGGATGGCACTAATCTGACGGTCTTTTTCTTGCTTGGCCCGTTCCAGATAAATCATCTTCCGCCTGTTACGCCTTTTCTCTATCCAGCGGGTTATTCCCCAGACAATAACCGACAGTAACAATACAGCTAAGAGGGCCATCCACCAGTGCTGCCACCAGCGCAGTGGCGGAGCAATGAAAGTGTTTTCAGGACGATAATCCAGCAATGCTGCCGGACAGAACGAGGTCATCTCTTCCACGCCTGCCAACCATACAGTGCCGTCAGCAGTTTCCGCCATCATAGCCATCAGCGGTTCCAAGGCCGTGAAGCCGTTGGTGTGGTCGAAGAAGCGGGTGTCGCTGATGATATAGTCCTGACTGAGGCGACTCACAAACAACCCGTCGATGGTTGCCAGTATCAGGAAACCTTTAGGCGAGGCATGCAGCGACCGTATCTCATGGCCTGCCAATTCCGGCATTTGGAGGGAAACCACCTCCCCGTCGCGAATCATAAACAGGGAGTCTTTCGAGGCGAAGAGGATATTTCCCTGGTTATCACGCTCCATCGTGGTAACGATAAGTTTCTGGCGATAGTCTTGTTTCAGGCCGTCAGCATAGAGTCCAAAAGTGCTGCCTATCCAGAGTCTGCCCAGACCGTCTTCAGCTGCACACCAAGGATGCGGTATTTCCGCCGGGATGGTATCCATATCGCCCGTTTCAGGATGGTAGGCAGTCACGCATTTCCGGCTTCCGACAATCAGTCGCCTGCCTGCCTTGCCCACAAACTGATAGCGGTCGCGGGGCAGGTGGAGCCAGTTGAGGGTGCCGTCATAGCAGGCCACATCGTCCTTGCCCGCCATATACACATTACCATCAATGGTGACAGCGTTAGGAGCATAGAAATTGTCGGGATTGTCTTCAATCATATCCTCACCCACGAATAACTTTCCATTTAGCGAACCCATCACCAACCGGTCTTCGCCATCCACACCAATGGCTCTTACGATATCATCTCTGTCAGTCAGACGATGAGTGTTAAAGTTTCGGTTAAAGAAACAGTATAGCCCTTCATAGGTGGCTGCCCACAAACGATCCCACTTGTCAACATATACGTCCTTTACAAGTTTTATGCCCGAAGCCAATTCCCTCATCCGTTCCCCGTCGTATTCATAGAGGGTATGAGCGTCTGACAACACCAGATGGCCGTTCATCAGCCGCCGGGCAATAATGCCATAGTCGGGAGCCTTGAAGTCGAAGACGGTCTTCAGGGTGAGTCCCTGATGGCCGATGATATAGATGCCATCCTTGGCAAAGGCCAGCAGATCTTTATCTGTTCGCAGCAAAGTGTAGATGTCCTGTCGGTCCGAGATTCTCACCGCCCTTCTGGCAAATCTCCCGCCATCATCCGCTTTCCGAGGCAGCAGATAGAGCCCTTGTTCAGTGGGTATATAGAGTCCCGTAGAGTCGAGATAGAGTTTCCTGTCAGGCGTCATCTGGTCGAGCAATGCTCCTTTAACAACTGGCAGGAAACCCTCTGGTGTCACGCTGCACAAACGGCGGTTCTCTTCCTGTTCATCCTCTAACAGCACATAGTCATCAGGCAGACTTCCGCTATTGAAATTGTTCAGTAACCAACGCCATTCCGGATCTATCGGCTGCATCTCCACAGCGTCGTAGCCGATGAACCATTGCCGCCTGAAGTCGAGCGCACGTACGGAACCTTCTGTCTCCACGAACCCCACGATGTTATACCGCCGTCCTTTCAGGAACGAGGTAAACGTCCGTCCGTCGAAACGGACAAAGCCCGACAATGTACCGATATAAATATACCCGCGCGTGTCTTGCCACACTTTCTCGGTTTGCAACTGCGGCAATCCGTCCTGAGTGGTATAGCGTCGATAGGTCAGTTTGCTCTCTATCTGACTCATCATCGGCAGGCATAGCAACAGAATGACGGCCAGCATCAGTTGTCTCATATAGCGAATGGATGGATATGGTTTCATGATAGTCTCATTAATTTTCACTGCAAAGGTAATGGAAAACTTCAGAATTTGCAAGAAAAGGCAGGTTTTTTTCTTGCAGTGATACCCGTGATACTATGATACCGTGATACCGTTTTTCAGTAAAAAAGACCCTCCGAAGAGGGCTTTTTCTTTGAATCAGGTGGTCAGCAATTGTTCTTTTCATAATCAAGTTGTTTTGGTTCATAATCACTTTGGCGTAGCAGTGGAAATGATTGCGCGGATTTCCTTTTGCTCTTCCTTATAGGGATTGTTATCGTCGTTTTCGTCTTTCAACCTACAAAGCTTGTAACCATAGAGTTGGTCGCCTTGATAGAATAGTCCGTACCAGAGTTCGTCACCGATAATCTGGGCTTTCGATTCTCTTATCTCAGTCGTATATTCCCCTGGATTGCCTGATAACTTCAGTATGTCACCATCCATCTTGAATGTGCCTGATACCTTATCTGTCATATACCAGACCCGACTTGGGTAACTGTATGGGATTTGCCAAATACCTGGATAGTAGTAGTAATTCCAGTCGTAAGTGCCGTTGTCATGGAATGTGTAGACCTCGAGTCGTCTGTCTACCTGATCCCACGTGTAATTGTCTATTTTGAGCATTTCTTCCGTCCATACCGTTACCCAGGTATACCATGTGCCCACGATGCCGCTGTTATCCAGGCCCTTGCCACGCATCTCGATGCCAAGCACCTTGACAATCGGCGCAAAGGTATAGGCTTTGTCAGCCGCCAGCTTGAAGGTGGTGCTGATCTTGTCGGGCATCTCTGTTGTAACATGCCACGGATTATAGCTGCCAAGATATTGCGCCTCAACCAGTCTGTTGGCACTGTCAAAAGCTGCCAGACCGAATTCCACGGGGAAGAACAACTCTCGCTTCGGAAGGTTGACCGCTACATCGTAAGTGTCGCCATTTGCATTCACCGTCAGGTCCTGGAATGCCGGCACGAAATAGCCTGGACAGCCAGGCAGGGATTTTGTGGTATTCAGGAAATAGATGTCTGCCGACTTTATCTCAGGGCCAAGGAATCCCAGCTGCGCATTGAACCACGCCTGAAGGACTACGGCGACATCTATCTTGGAATCCTTTACTCCCTCATAGAACAAGGCATCTTCGAGGTATTTCGACATGTCGAACTTGAATGTGGCCGTCTCGCGCAGTCCGACTCGGCTTTTAAGATTGATGCCTGTCTTGGTGCCGCTGAGAGAAATGAAGAGTTCTGGCTGGAGCCCGGCCTCTATGTAGCCGTCAATCGACAATGAAAACTCGTCGAGGCCGAAGTCGGGTGCGCTCTTCTCCTGACGTGCCGACCACTGGCCATCCTTCATCTCTACCACGAATGTGTTTTCCAAATTCATGTGGGCCTTGAATGTTCCTTTCATATCGGCTGCCACAACATAGTAGAGTTTGATTTCCAAGCTGGGCTTGAAGAAAATGCACGGCATGGCCGGTACCACGATTGAGGGCAACGGTATTTTGGGCAACAACGGCGAATTGTCGGTAAGCGTGCCCTTGCCCGTCACACTTTGAGCGAGCGACCCCTGCTGCGAGCTCGATAGTTCAAACTTTGCGTAGGCCATCTTCCCTTTCTCTTTGCGCAACATCACTTTCACCCTGCCCCGGTTGCTCATATGCAATTCATTCGTGAAGGTGAAGTCGTTGATGATCAATGCCGGTGGTGTCAGATCGAACCGCTGGTTCCATAGGTCAAACTCCACCTCGCCATCTCCACGGGTACGGGCTTCCTCCTGGGTGTTCAGGCCATAGCCATAGTAATAGAATTCCTCGTAGAGATCGTCGATACTGGCCTTCTCGCACACATACACGTAGCCGTCATCAGTCTCGCTCACCGATATGACTTTGGCCATAATGCCGTCGGGGAAGGCCGTGTTGTCGTAGGTGCTGGCCACTACGTCACCCTTCTTGGGCAGCATGGAGGCAGGCGTATTTTTGGCCATCGTGAAGTGAAGCGTATCGGCTTTAATGATGTAATCGCTGAAGCGGCTGTCCATCACGAAGGCATCCTCGTTCATCACGGGCTCAGGGGCGTTCAGCGACACACTGTCCACCTCTGCCGTCAGTACTTCATACTTTGTGCCGTCTTTCAGATAGACAATTTGGTTGTTATACTCACTGTCACCCTCCTTCGAGAATCCGATATGATCGATTTCGTCTACCAAAAAGGCTACCGGATCGCCGCTCTTGTTGTAGAAGTAGAGCGTCTCCTGGGCCTGCAATGGCAGGATACTCGACAGCAATAATATGAATATAAGGTATAGTGACTTTTTCATGACTTCTGGATTTTAAGGGTTTGACTGCCTGCTTTCAGAATATAGATGCCTGCGGGGAGGCCTGAGAGCGAGAGACGTGCTCCCTGGCCCTCGATTACCATCTGGCGCACTGTCACGCCACCCACGTTATAAAGTGTTGCAATGCTGCCATCGGGCAGGTTCGACAGGATGATGTTGTCACCCAGTAGCAAGATAGATGGCTTCTTGTCGATACTGGTTTCAATAATTTCTTTCTCATGGGCATAGACACCGAATGTGTAGCGCCTTACTTCGCTCAATTTTACTCGCAGCGTCTGCCCGCCATTGATCACCAGGTCGCCGCCGTCGAAGGTAATGGTAGGCGTCTGTCCTGACATGGGATCTTCCAGACTGACAATATTCTTACTGCCATCCTTCATATGTACAATCACGGCATTAGGACCGGCTGCAGGCTGGGGGATATTGATGACGTCATCATAGTGTGCCATCTGTCCCCATAAGCTGTTGCTCGACTGGTAGTTGGCCAGATAGGCTGTCGGCACATGGACGGTGATATTGGCAATCACCTCTTCATCAAAAGGATGAAAGCGGCTCAGTGTCGGAGGCGTCTCGGCCTGAATGGTCAGATCCCTCAGGTTCGGGCAGCCCTCAAACGCATCCTCTCCGATATAAGTCAGCCCTTTGCCGATGTACACGGCAGTCAGATTGTGGCATTTCCAAAAGGCATCCTCCTCAATACGGCGTACACCGTCGGGGATGACGATGGCCGACAATTGGCAGTCCTCGAAGGCATTCTCGTCTATGACAGTCACCTTGTAGGTTTTCCCATTCTCCGTGACATACTCGGGAATGAATATTGTGCCAGTCAGGTTGTCTTCGGCATCTCTGATGTAGGCTTCATTCTCTTCCCCATTCCAGCCATCATAGCAGCGGTAGTAAATACCGTTCAGGCCTTCAGTGCGCAGGTCGGCACTTGCGGTTAGCGACACAAGGGCCAACATAAATGCAATAAGCAAAGTTTTCTTTTTCATAAACTTCATATAATGTTTTGGTTTTTTATGATGGCAAAGATACAAAAAAAGGAAAAAAGAAATGCAGCCAAAAAGCGTTTTTTGATGAACTGGCCGAAGTTAAGGACGAACTTGGGATGCAAAAACGTATTTTCTACCTTTTCTCGCAAAAATCAGGTACAACATATTCAATCGTGATACCCGTGATACCATGATACCGTTTTTCAGCAAAAAAGGCCCTCCGAAGAGGGCTTTTTCTTTGAATCCTCCGAAGAGGGCTTGAAAGTGTATTACCACAGCGTGACGCAGTGAGTTACTTCTTCTTCATAACAGGACGGACTGAAAAACGAAGATCCGAAGTCTTATAATATAAATTGCCAAGAGAAAGATTTGGCACCTGAAAATAAGATGCATACATCTCATAACGATTCAATGTGGTGTACGTATCATCAGTATATAGCCACCTAAACCAATAGTAAGCGTCAAACTCCAAGCCCCTGGTATCTGTCGATGTCCAATAATGACCATCATAATGGTAGTCGACATCTTGTTCTGGTTGCCAAGCATAACCGGCAGAATAACTGATATTTATTGCTTTATCACGATCATTAACTCCCTCTTCTGTTCCAATATTGTTGAGCATACCAGCAGCGACAAGCAAGATACTATTTCCGTTTGGTCCGGTGAATCGGACTCCGCCTCCATTATCATACGAGCCAATGATAGAGAATTCAGAAGAACAGTAGTCAATGAGTTCTTGCATTTGCGCTTTGGTTGGCATACTCCAAGCGCCTCCCCACTTCTCGTGAGCCACATCATATCGTGTCCCGGCAATATCTAAACCCCATAAGGTTTTTCCTAAGGGGTATTTTTCTCCAACGACATTTGTTGTCATACCCCATGCATAATGCTCTCCATGATCTTCTGGATCACTGGCTCCGACATTGCAGCAGGCCCAGAGCGTACGGCTGGGCAGGCCGAGGTCAATGGCATGAGGATGATTGTTGTCCGGACAGGAAAGATTTGCAACATGAGTATATTCCACCTCATAGGTCTTGGGGGTTTTGCCTTTCTGAATCTCCGCTTCTCCCTCATACTGCACGTAGGGATATAGTTCAACAGTGCGATACGGCTCGTTATAGTAGTAGGCATAGCGGGTATCCGGATAGTTACGGCCGCCGAGGTTGGCACAGGAAATCTTCTTGTCCTCACCATAGATGTCGTGATAGATGTAGCCCCAGTCCTTGATATCCTTTGCATCTTCCGAGAGTTCTACGGTGGTGGTGGCATTGAATTTGTAGAAGTAATTGCGTCCGTCGTACTCATAGCCTTTCTGTTTGGAGTAGTGTGAGCCCGTCTGCTTGAAGTCGACGATGGTGACAGGGAAGGGACTCTTCTCCAACAAAACTGATGGCGAGGCCAGGATATCATAGACATCATTGATGCGGACGACTGGGTAGACCCTGTAGTCCTCATTCATGTCGAGACCCTCGAAGCGGTTGCCGAACTGTTGTTCGCCCTTCTTGTAATAATCGTCAAAGACATAGGTACCCACCTCCTCACCTTTCACTGTATAGACCTTGAAGCCGACATTCACATCGTCGATCAGGTTACCTGATGCGCGGACACGGGCGTCGGCAGCGTTGCGCGGTGAGTAGCACTGCTCGAACTCCGTGCGGTAGAATGAGGGCACGAGGTTCCATTTGGCAAGGGGGAAAGTGTAGTTGAAGGGCGTGTTCTGGGTGTAGTTGAGCGTACCGAGTTCTGCCTGTATGGTGGCATTAGCGAAGTAGTTGAGGTCGACCTCGCTGTTTTTGAGCATCTCGTAGTATTTAGTCTGGTTCTTGGCTTTGACGATTTCGGAATTGAGGAAAACAAAGTGGCCAACACCTTCGATACCGAATTCGCCACGGAGCATCAGTTTGTCAAGATGTCTATCGAGAAAGGTGAGCCCCAACTCGGCAAAGCCGCCGGCCATGACTGAGCCGTCAATACATCCAACAACGTCGTGATTTGACTTGGTCTGCGTGAAATCGTGGCTTATCTTTGGCTCATCCTTCCATTTAGAGCCGAAACGGAAGGAGGTCTGCGACCTGAAGTGCTGCGTCCAGACGTTAGCGAGCGAGAGGGTGGCACTTGCGCGGAGGAATGCACCGAAGTTGAGATAGAAGAATACGCCGTAACCAAGAGACACCTTGACTGGATCTTTGGGCAGTTCGAAGTCGTGGTTAAACTCCAGCCCACCGTATAGACCGAGTGTTTCCTGCAAATCGTAGTTACCGATAATGTCGGCACTGAAGTTAAAACCCTGCTGCTCGTTGATGATGAGCGCAGCCTTGATGTAGAATTCTGGCGAGATGCTCATCACGGCCTTGATACCGCCTTTGAAGGACAAATCCTCAATACTGGCTATTTTCGACTTGGCCTCGGGGCTGAAGTCGATGTTCCAAGTAGGCAGTGTGACTCTTGCCTCTTTATTCCAGTCGATTGCACGTCTGC
>Ga0310786_10013325_pt1 | contig 10140 bp, 9 predicted proteins | sample AusTroGonzalo_MG_FD_203881 | JGI IMG/M metagenome (GOLD analysis project Ga0310786, IMG submission 203881) | Bovine rumen microbial communities from tropical cattle in Woodstock, Queensland, Australia - Gonzalo_03 (v2) (version 2) | ecosystem: Host-associated > Mammals > Digestive system >... | reverse complement strand
GGAGCCATGGAAGGATTGTATCTGGCACTCTTGGCAATGCTCAATCCGGGAGATGAAGTGATTATCCCAGCGCCGTACTACGTCAACTACACGCAGATGGTGGCGATGTGCCATGCCGTACCGGTGATTGTGGATAATCCTGAGGTAAAGGATTTGCACTATCGTCTCGAAGATATCGCTGCGGCTATCACACCCAAGACACGTGCCATCATGATCAATACTCCCGGCAACCCAACCGGTGTAGTCCTCTCGCAGGAATTGCTGAATGGAATAGCAGATTTAGCCATCAAGCATGACTTGGTCGTTATCTCCGATGAGGTATATAAGTGCCTTGTATATAACCAAACGGAATGGAAGAGTATCGCGTCCTTTGAAGGCATGCGTGAACGCACCCTCATCATTAACTCCCTCTCCAAGGAGTTCTGCATGACCGGCTATCGTATCGGCTACGTACTCGGACCATCAGAAGTCATTACTTCCATGACCAAACTGCAAGAGAACGTAGCTGCTTGTGCTCCGCTTCCGTCGCAGTATGCAGCAATTGAGGCTTTGGGAAGCAAAGAAGATTACAGCAAAGATATGGTGGCAATTTTCACAGAGCGAAAAAACTGTATCGTAGAAGGAATTCAATCCATCGAAGGATTATCCTGCCTTTCTCCGGATGCAACTTTTTACCTGATGGTAGATATTTCCTGCACCGGCCTGAATAGTGTGGACTTCGCGATGGAACTACTCAAAGCGGTGCATGTTGCCGTTGTTCCCGGCATCACCTATGGCAAGTGCTGCGATTCCTACATCCGCATTGCCTTCACCCGCGAACTCGACTACATCCGCGAGGGTGTTAAACGAATTGATAAATTTATGAAATCGATAAAGAATTAGAGACTTAAAGAATTAGAGAGTTAGTGATTCGTTAATTCGTTAACTCATTAATTCATTAAACATTACAAGAATGCAAAAGAAATTACTAATAATGCCGGCAGGATTGGTGCATATGCATTGTATACGCCAAGCAGTGGAGATGGGGTATTACGTCATCACCTGTGACAATCAGCCTGATAATCCCGGGCATGCATTGGCTCATGAGCACTATATCGTATCAACCATCGATAGAGAAGGAGTGCTGGATTTAGCGCGCAGACTGAAGGTAGATGGAATCGTGAATTATGCCTCCGACGTGAGTGCTCCTACGGCAGCGTATGTGTGCGAACAATTGGGCTTGCCGACTAGTCCGCTAAAGAGCGTAGAGATTTTGACGAAGAAACATCTCTTCCGTCAGTTCTTGCGCGAGAACGGTTTTAATTGTCCGAAAGCAAAAGCGTATTTATCATTAGAAGAAGCGGAAGCAGATAAAGATTCTTTCCGTCTGCCGGTAATGATAAAACCGGTTGATTCAGCCGGAACGAAAGGTGTGAATAAGATGACGGACTGGTCGCAGTTGCCAAACCTCGTTGAGGATGCTATGCATTTCTCGATTGACAAACGTTTTATCATCGAGGAGTATATCGAGAAGGTGGGGGGACAGATTAGCGGTGATGCATTCTCTGTAGATGGTAAGCTGGTATTTTGTAGTTTCGGATGCGAGTATTATAATGAGAAAGCGCTGAAGGACTTCTGCCCGGTTGGTGAGTTCTGGCCATCAACGATTGATAAGAAATATTCGGATCAATTGGCGGAGGACTTGCAACGTATCTTTACGCTACTGAATATGGGTACGTCCGAATATAATGTGGAGGCCGTGGTGGACAAAGAGGGAAGGGTATATATTATAGAATGTGCAGCGCGCGCGGGGGGAAGCTTAATTCCGCAGATGATTAATTACACTACCGGTGTGAATACCGTACCATGGATTATTCAAGCAGCAACCGGAGATCCGTTGGATTTGTCAGCACTTGATCAATTGGATAACCCAATCAATCCGACACCAAAGAAATGCATCGTTAATTGGATGATGCAGTCGAATGCAACCGGTAAGTATGTACGTACTATTTTTGATCCGGAATTTGAGAAGCATCATCTGCTGTATTGGGAATCGTCTTTGCAGCCGGGAGACCATGTCCATGTCTTCCGCGATGCTGGAGATGGCTTTGGTGAACTGATTGCCCAATTCGACAACCTCGACCAACTGCAAGAGATGTTGCCGAAACTAAATCAGTATATAAATGTGAAAGTAGAAAACTGATAACTGATTACTGACAACTGATTACTTAAATGAGCGTAATGCAAAATGACATATTGTTTCTTCGTTCTGCGTTAACGAAGGAGAATCCGTATAACAGCACCGAGCAGGTGTTGGACTGGATTCGTGAGCAGAACCGAAAGATCTTGGTGAATGTCCGTCAGATTCCGTTTGTGGAGATGTTGCCAATGTGGCAGTTTGATGCGGAGGGCAATCTGCGTCATGCTTCCGGTAAGTTCTTCTCGATAGAAGGCATCCGTGTAAAGACCAATTACGGAAATGTGGCGGAGTGGGAGCAGCCGATTATCAATCAACCGGAGATAGGTTATCTCGGTATTATCACGAAAGAGATTGACGGGATATTGTATTTCTTGCTGCAAGCGAAGGTTGAGCCTGGCAATGTGAATAATGTGCAACTGTCTCCGACGTTGCAGGCTACCAAGAGCAACTATTCGCAGGTGCATAAGGGGAATAAACCATTATATTTGGAGTATTTTCAGAATGCCAAGCCGGGGCAGATACTGCTCGATCAGTTGCAGTCGGAACAAGGTGCGCGATTCCTACGCAAGCGGAATCGAAATATCATCATCCGTGTGGAGGAAGAGATACCTATTTACGATAACTTCATTTGGGTGACATTGGGTCAGATTAAAGCGCTGGCATCAATGGACAATATCGTGAATATGGATACCCGAACAGTTATCTCCGGTATTCCTTTGCATGCAGCCGCCGATATGGAACTGCCTGATCAGAAGGCATGGGGCTATGACTTGTTGCACGATGACTACCCGTACCATACCACAACGGAGATATTGAGTTGGATGACATCGCTGAAGTGCAAGTACGATTTGAATGTAACACCTATTCCGCTAAGAGAGGTAGGTCATTGGCGTACGACGGATTGGGCAATAGAGCATGAGGACGGACGATTCTTCAAGGTAATCGCAGCACAGGTGGAGATCAACAACCGTGAGGTAAAGACATGGTGTCAACCCTTGGTCGCTCCGGCTCAACAAGGATTGACAGCGTTTGTGATAAAGAAGATTAACGGTACGTATCATTTCTTGGTGCAAGGCAAGGTGGAGTCGGGTAATTTCGACACGCTGGAGATGGCTCCGACGGTGCAATGCATCACGGATAACTATACCGGCAAGAACAATCAGCCGTTTGTAGAGTATGTGCTGCATGCACGTCCCGAGCAAATCAAGATTGATACGCTGCAGTCGGAAGAAGGTGGAAGGTTCTATCAAGAGCAGAACCGCAACCTCATCATAGAAGCCGATGAATCCTTTCCGATAGATAATCTCCCCGAGAACTACATTTGGGTGTCGTATCAACAATTGATGCTGTTCCTTCATTTTAACAACTACTTAAATATCCAATCGCGTAGTTTACTTTCGCTTATCAGCTTCGTAAAGAATTAAAGAGTTAAAGAATTAGAGAATTAAAGAAATGGACAAAAAATATAATTATAAGAACTTGGCAGCTTATAAGGATTCAAAGGCGCTTGTTATTGCGGTTTATGAGTTGCTTAAGAAGTTCCCTCGCGAGGAGCAGTATGCTTTGTGCGACCAATTGCGCCGCGCAGTAATATCAGTACCATCCAATATCGCGGAGGGTAGTGGACGTACATCGGCGAAAGATCAAGCGCATTTTCTTGAAATGGCATTTGGTTCTTTGATGGAGGTAGATTGCCAAATAGATATTGCCCATGATTTGGGTTACGTAACTGATGAGGATGTTGAACATTTAGAGCAACTGGTCGGAGCAATTGCCGCGTTACTTTCCGGCATCCGGAGAAAGCGTTTAAGCGAAGCCTCATTAACTCATTAATTCGTTAAATCATTAATTCATTATAGTATGAAAGTTCCTTTTAACAAAGTGTATCAAACAGGTGCAGAAGACGCCTATGTACTGGAGGCTATTCACTCCGGTTTGCAATGCGGTAACCATCAGTTCTGCGAGCGAGTGATTGCGCTCATGAAGCAGCGTTACGGTTTTCAACAAGTGTATCTCGTTCCGTCCGGTACGGCTGCATTGGAGATGGGTGCTGTACTGGCAGGTATCGAACCGGGAGATGAGGTGATTCTGCCTTCGTACACTTTCTCTTCAACGGTTAACTCGGTAGTGCTCTTTGGTGCCAAACCGGTGTTCTGCGAAGTAGATCCCAAGACGCTGAATATCGACGTGACGAAGATAGAAGCCTTAATCACACCGAAGACGAAGATGATTGTGCCGATCGACTATGCCGGTCTGAGTTGTGACATCGATGCGGTGATGGAGATTGCCAATCGTCATAACCTAATCGTGATGCAGGACTGTGCGCAGTCTTATGGCACGCGTTACAAAGGACGTCCTGCCGGAACGGTGCCTCATCTGGCTACGTTCTCGTTCCATGAGACGAAGAACTTCTCTGCCGGAGAGGGTGGTGCGTTGATCTGCAATGTACCGGAATGGGAGTTGCGTGCGCACTTCTTGCAGGAGAAGGGTACGGACAGACGTCTGGTGCTCAACGGCATGAAGAACAAATATAGTTGGGTGGACAAGGGTTCGAGTTACCTGTTGTCAGACGTATTGGCAGCGATGCTTCTCGCTCAGTTGGAGCACGAGGATGAGATTCGAGGCAAACGCGGACAGGTGACAGCGATGTATGATCGGTTGTTTGAACCGTATTTCGAGAAGGGCGTGGTGGATATCATGCGTCCGACGAAGGATGATGAACTGAACAACCATGCGTATTGGGCAGTGTTCGACACGACAGAGAACCGTCAGCGCTTCATGGACGAGTGCCGCAAGTCCGAGATATACGTGTATATCGGATATATGCCGCTGCACTCTGCTCCGTATGGCCTGAAGTTCGGCTACAAACCCGAAGATCTCCCCATTACCGAGTCCATTGGCGCACGTGTTACCCGCCTTCCATACTATACAGGCATGGCAGATGGGTGCTTAGACTACGTGGCTTCTAATATGAAAACAGTACTTAAAGAAATCTACGGATTTTGATAAAGAATAAAAGATTTAGAGAATGAGAGAATTAGAGAAAACTATTTTCGGCATTTTTTGGCATTTTTTGTCAATTAAATAATGGACATCTTCAGATGTGAGGGGAAATGGTTATTAAGCTATCTGTAAATTTATTTATAAGTAGGTTAGTAAGCATTTACACTCTGGACGCTGCAAGCGTTATTATTTAATTGAATTTTTCTCTAAACTTTTTTGGTTTACTAATATGGAAAAAATGAAGTTTATTGTCATAGGCTGCGGAAATATTGCACAACGTTGCTCGATACCGGCATTGATGAACTCCGGCGTGACCGAAGTCGTTTGTGTGGTCGATACGGATGAACGGAAACGCGAGATTGTAGAATCGCGCTTTGGTTTGCCGTTTGAGACGGACTTGAAGCATGTGTTGGAAACCTATGAGTTCGAGTCCGTGTATATCTCTACGCCCAATGCCATCCATGTGCAGATTGTGGAGCAAGTAGCGCCGTACCGCAAGAACATCCTTTGCGAGAAACCACTTGCCGGTTCGTTGGCTGACGCAGAACGCATTGCGGAACTCGGTGAGCAGTATAACATCCCGATCTTTGAAGGATTCATGTACCAATTCCATACGCAACATGCGATCAAGAATCAGATGATTGCGGACGGTGCTATTGGCGAACCGCAACTGTTCCAAGGATGGTTCGGTTTTCCGCCCATCGCCGATACGGATTTTCGATATAAGAAGGCACTGGGAGGTGGATGTGTATTGGATTCATGTGCATATCTCGTGCATTCGGCGCGCCATTTCTATGGCTGCGAACCGGAGCATGTCTATGCGGTACTAAGTCATGAAGAAGGCCGTGAAGTAGAGACGCATGCTACGATATTGCTCGATTTCGGAAAGGGTAGAGTGGCGAACCTCGTTTCTGGATTTAATAACAAGTATAAGAGTCAACAGGTAATTTGGGGCAGCAAAGGATTGCTATCGTTGGAGCGCGCCTATGCCTTGCCTCCGGATTTTCAATCAACATTGACAATTGAGACCCAGGAAGGAATTACGCGACATACCATGCCGGCATGTAATCACTTTGAGGAGGAAATGCGTTATTTTGTGGCGAACTGCGCGACGAATGCGGAGACATGGCGTAAGGAGTTTATAAACCAGACAAAAGTATTGATGATAATTAAATCAAACGTGATATACAGTAAATGAGTGAAATAACACATATATCAGTAGTATCTCCTGTGTATCGAGGAGAGAAGATGGTGAGTGAATTGGTGCGTCGGAATGTGGAAGCACTGAGGACTATCACCGAGGATTATGAGATTATATTGGTGAATGATTGTTCGCCGGATGAGTCGTGGCTTGAGATAGAGAAAGAGTGCGCCAGGAATCCGAAAGTGAAAGGTCTTAACCTTTCGCGCAATTTCGGTCAGCACTATGCTATCACTGCCGGTTTAACTTATGCGACCGGTGAGTGGGTGGTGGTTATGGACTGTGATTTGCAAGACAGACCGGAAGAAATCCCGAATTTGTACAAAAAAGCCAAAGAGGGGTATGATATCGTGTTTGCACGTAAAACGGTAAAACATGTAGGTTGGTGGAAGCGTTTTTCTAGCAAGGCATTCCATGCTGTTTTTGATTGGTTAAGTGGTGCCCATTCTGATTCAACGATTGGCAATTTTGGCATATACAAGAAATGTGTGATTGATGAGTATAATCGAATGCCAGAGCAAGCAAGGGCGTTCAAATTCTTGGTAGAACACCTTGGTTTTAACCGAGGAACAATAGATGTAGTACAAGATGAACGAGCCGAAGGGAAATCCTCATATAGCCTACAGAAACTACTGAAATTAAGTTTTGATGTGATAATATCCAACTCCAATAAACCTCTGCGCATGGCTGTAGGTTTGGGATTTGGAATGTCCTTCCTGAGCTTCTTACTGGCAGCATACAATGTGATCGCAAAATTATTGGGTATCATCATCGTCGAAGGTTATACTACGACAGTATTTAGTATTTGGTTTGTGGGGGGATTGCTCTTATTTGTAATGGGTATACTTGGTTTATATATAGGTAAGATATTTGACCAAGTAAAAGGAAGACAATTGTTTGTTGTACGAGATAAAGTAAATTTCTAATATGAAGATTATTGATTGCCCTTGGGAGTTGGCAAACTTGGATTGCCGCGTAGCAGAGATAAGTGTCAACGCAGATGAGGAAATAGATAAAAACGCGATACATGAACTGGAATCAAAGTATGACTATTTGGTGCTGAAGGTTCAATCGGGTAAAATGTTGCATAATATAATTGCAGCTGACATGGGATTTGTCTTAGCAGAAACTCAAATGGAGATGGTGAAAAATAAACGCGATTGGCATTTAGAGGATGATGCGTTGACTAAGCGTTTGATGGAGCAGTTGACGGTAGAACCTATTACCACGGAGGAAGGATTGGATGAACTACTGTCGCTGATTACAGATGATATGTTCAACACGGATAGAATCTATCTAGATCCGGAGTTCGGACCGAAGTATAGTGCGCGTCGTTATAAGAATTGGACACGGACGGAGTGGGAGCGCGGAACGATGTTATACAAATATCTATTCCGTGGCAAATATGTGGGATTCTCATTAGCTAAGAAGCATGAGGATGATTTAGTTTGCTTGCTTGCCGGTTGCTTTAGACAATATCAGAATACCGGTATTGGATTATGGATTCCATTAGTGCCAGAGTTGTATCCAAATATGGAATACAAACGCTATACAACACGTATATCTACTAATAACATCCCAGTATGGCGGATGTATAATCATCAGAAATACGAAGTTGCAGGGTTTGATTATGTGTTCATAAAACATATACACCATTGATATGCTAAAGGATTGTAAGATACATCATATAGGTTATGCAGTGAAAAGCATTGAGCGTACTGCAGCAATCTATACAGCCAATGGATGGAGCCAATCCGAAGTGGTATTTGATCCTGTTCAACAAACAAATATTACATTCCTGACTAAAGAAGGATGTCAGAAAATCGAATTGGTAGAAGGTGCGCAAAGTGTTGATAATGAGCACGTTAGAAATGCCATGGGGGGGGGTAAGAAGCAGATTGATAATATATTAAGCAAAGTCGGTGTGTCTCCATATCATGTGTGTTATGAGACAAAAGATATAGAAACGACCATAGCAGAATTGAGGAAACAACGATTTTTAATGCTTTTCAAACCGGTAGAGGCAGTAGCGATGGACAATAAGCGGATATGCTACTTAATGCATCCGGAAATAGGATTGATAGAATTGGTAGAGCAATGACATACGTTTTTAGAAATAATACGATAGAGCAGTTCTTGGGTGCTGGATATCAGTTCTCAGGATATGATGATATAGCTGTGCCGCAAGCAGACGAGTACCTCTGGTGGTATCAAGTGCCGATATATTTTGACACTACACGCTTGGCTCAAGAGGTGCAGATATATGCGCAGAAACTGGAGTATGTGTTGGGTCAGATTGGCGATAAAACAATCTATGTATTTACTTTGGATACTGTAGGAACAAGACCTATTGAGGCTGCGGATACGGAACTTTATTCTGCGATTGCAGCATTCAATGAAACGGCTTATCGTATAGCACAAAAGACGAACGTGAAGATAGTGAATATATCTGACTTTTTTGCCGGGTATGCTAAGAAAGATATCATCGATAATCGCTATTATCTTACGGCACAGATGCCTTATAATCCGCAACTGATTCGTCCGTTCCAAGCATGGTGGAAGCGCAAGAAAGAGGAAATCGCGATGCAGCGCAAGAAATGTCTAGTGCTGGATCTGGATAACACCTTGTGGGGTGGAGTTATAGGAGAAGATGGTGTTGAAGGCATTGCGTTAAGTGGTAGTTATCCGGGCAAGGCATTCCATCTGTGGCAAGAAGGATTGAAAGAGTTGCAAAAGAGTGGGGTAATGTTGGCTATTTGCTCGAAGAACAATATGACAGATGTGGACGAAGTTTGGGCAAAACGGGAGGATATGGTGTTGCGCAAAGAGGATTTTGTGGCGATGCGTATCAACTGGCAGGATAAGGCTACGAACATTCGTGAGTTAGCGCAAGAACTGAATATCGGTTTGGATGCTATGGTGTTTGTAGATGATAACCCTACTGAGCGCGAACTGATTAAACAGCAGTTACCAATGGTGGTTGTGCCGGAGTTCCCCAAGCAGCCATACGATCTGCTGAATTTGTATCGTGAATTGGTGGATAATTACTTTGGAACGTATCGGTTAACCGATGAGGATAAACAAAAAACGCAGCAGTATATCGCCAATGCACAACGTGCCCAAGCGCAAAATGCATTTACAAACATGGAGGATTATCTTCGTTCTCTGGAGATGAAATTGCAGATCCGGCAAGTATCGGATGTGACGCTTCCTCGTGCAGCGCAGTTAACGCAAAAGACGAACCAGTTTAATCTAACAACGCGACGTTATACCGAGGATGATATCAAGAATATGTTGGTAGATGGAGCGCAAGTATGGACGTTATCGGTAGCGGACAAGTTCGGTGACTATGGCTTGACAGGTGTGCTAATAATCAAAGATAATACTATCGATACTCTCCTTATGAGTTGCCGCGTGTTAGGAAAGGGAATAGAGATGGCATTTGTGAAGAGTGTGCTCAAGCAATATGCCGGAGATATACACGCGGAATATATTCCTACTGTAAAGAATGCTCAGGTTTCCAACTTTTATAGTCGACTAGGAATGAGTGAGTTAACGAATGAACGAATGAAGGTTGAAGGAATGAAAGAGTATTCTGCCACCATTGAGGAATTGGAGTTGAATGTAGAAGCGTATTATGATATCATCATAAATGTATGATGTATTATGTATGATGTAAAAAAGTAAAAGATATATGGAAGATAAAATTTTGGAGATCCTTCGTCGAGTGCTGGAGGATAGTAGTTTGGACAAGACG
>Ga0310786_10013324_pt1 | contig 10140 bp, 8 predicted proteins | sample AusTroGonzalo_MG_FD_203881 | JGI IMG/M metagenome (GOLD analysis project Ga0310786, IMG submission 203881) | Bovine rumen microbial communities from tropical cattle in Woodstock, Queensland, Australia - Gonzalo_03 (v2) (version 2) | ecosystem: Host-associated > Mammals > Digestive system >... | reverse complement strand
CGTATATTTATTTGTCACTACATTGTATAAAGGGAACGGCTCCGAGCCAAAAGTAGGATAGGCTGACGCTCCACCGGTTCCTACTTCAGTCAAACCACAGCCTACGCCAGCAATCTGGACATTGAGACCACTCTGACGCAATTTGACGGCCACAAACTTTGCTGATGTTGCGTTACGATTAAAATGGAATTGGCATGTCGCTTCGTCATTGACGGGATCATAGCGGTAGTCCACTGTAGCACAGTCACTTGGAGTACTGCTTGGATTATGGCCACTACCCTGCATTTTGCCAACAATATTTGTCAACGATGACAGCAATCGATTATACGCAAGCACCTTCCATGTAGAGGAAACGAAGTCATCCATATAGACTTGTGCCGATGTGGCAACAGGAGCAAGAGTGAAATCTCCGTCACCAGTAATGGTCTTGGAAAATGTCGATGCTTCGCTACCTCCAACAACAGCGACAATAGCCTCAATACCGAATGGAATTGTCGTCGTGCCGCCAAGAACCGCGCCACCATCAAAGCGCACCTTCACCGGTCCGGCCGATATGTTCTTGCGCTTTAGAATAATCTTGTTCAAGCACATCGTACTCACATAGCCGAGCCATGTTCCACCGTAAGACTGAGGGTCTTTGGTACTGTCAGCACCATATATTCCGCAAGCACCTCTTGCTGCGCTATTTGATTCCCAGCTTGCATCCTTCCCATCCCAAAGATTTGCGCGCTCCAAACCATCGTCGAGGTCAGGATAAAGACCGCGACGCGGCGAACGGACGCCGGTGCGGCAACGGGCATAGATACTACCGTTCTTGTCCCACAACTGGACACGCACGGAATAAGTGAAGGCGGATGTAGTACGGTTCAGGATAACGAAAGTTCCGCTCCCCATGCTACCACCTATGAAATCGTATCGTCCACCAACTGCAAGATGGGCTGCATTCGGCCTTCCGGCGACCACATGAATACAGTCGTAATCGGCAATGGTTGCATTCTCGAACGCCAAAGTACCCGTATCAAAGTCTGTCGTCAGCGCGGCACCCGTCCACACCTTATACACATCGTCGCCACGCGCGAGGGTGGTTGCGCCGAGGGTCGTCACCTTCTGCGCGAACGAGACGGTGCCGGACGAGGCGAGCGTGATGGTCGCGCCGTCGGCGAACGTCATCGCGTCGCCGGAGATGTCGATCGTATCGCCCGCCGTGTTCGCGGTAAGAGTCTTGATGTTCGTGGTGTCGCCATCATAGGTTATGGACACGGCCCCACTGCCGGTATCACCGGCCGTGTAGGTATAGGATTCAGCTGTCGCCGTGAGCGTAAACGCCGCGGCGCAGGCAAGTGCAACGTTGATTTTCTTCATGGAGGTACTCCTTTGTCGCTTGATATCGTGAATTTTACCAAATTCCCCCGCCGAGCACAAGTACCACGCCCTAAACAAGCTGTATGAGCCTACGTTGCGACAGTACGGAGATGTCCTTATAAAGTGGAGATGGATGCCCTGTGTCCGAGAGCTCCGTAGCCACATCGTCCATTGCACCGGTAAGCCCGTCGGAAAGCCTCGAGATCCTGTCACGCACGAACTTGGGGTTTATGTCGCACTTCACCGCAAACGCATCGAACGATGCAGCATTCACGTCGTTGAAGTCCCTAGCACCACCGATGTTCATTGCCATGCGCGGAGTAAGATTTGGATAGACCGCCGTTGATAGCGTGTCATAAACCGGGGCGAGCGACGCCTTGCCGTCTCGATAGAGAATCGAGAAGTTCTTCGCGTGCGCATCGGCGTTCCCGACGATGAAATTGAAAACGAGCGCATCGACAAAGCCCGCAAGCGCGGCATATCCGAAGCCCGCGTCTCGAAGGAAGCAAAAGCATCGAACCGCAGAAGGTCCGCCATCAGACTCGTACTTCTCCTCGGCTGGAACGCCCATTGCCTGGCAGAAATCCTCCTGAAGGATGCGCCGCACGGATCCACCGGCCAACTCACGGTCGTATCGTTCCGATACATAGTACGCCCTTGACTTGACGTCAAGTATCGACGCCTTTGCCGCCGCCATGCCAAGCCTCGCGGCAAGACGCTGGCAGAAGCATTCGTTTTCCACCGATCCGCGGCAAATCGACATCTCTGGCTTGACAATGTGGGTCGACGCCGCGCCATAGAGAGGCAGGGCCAGCCGTTCCGAACGCACTCTAGCGACAAGCTTATCCTGAGCTCCCGCGACGGAAATTCGATATCCCTCGACAAGGCCTTGGAGCAAAGGTCGCTCCGGCAACGCCCTCAGTATTTCATCTGCCTCGTCTTCGGAAAGTTCGCGGATGCAATCATCGGCACTTCCTGGTTCGACATCTTCAGGGCATAGCGATATGGCACCTGCACAATCACCGCCAAGTTCCTTTAGAAACGCAAAGGTGTTGCGCCTGTCATGGTGGAGTATCTTCTCGAGCTTTCGGAGTACGACTTCCGGCGGCAGAAGATTCTCGAAGAAAGCACGAGAAACGAGTGGGCCAAAAGCCTCGTCCTTTAGCGGAAGGGACTTCGATATCGGAACCGCCTTGTCTTGCCCCAGATAATCCGGAAGATAGCTGAACGAGAAAACATCAAGCTCAGAGTCCCAGGCGAGAAACCCCACATGCAGTCCGTTTAGATAGACTTTAAGCCGTTCTGTCATGCCGATGCCTCTTCATTCGTAAGGATATCGACTGTAATGCCAAGAACTGACAAAATACGCATCAACTTGTCGAAATGAACCGAGGGCTTGCCGTCCTCGACATCCCGCAGAAAACGGACCCCTACATTGGCAACTTGTGACAACTCGACCTGAGTCGCCCCTTGTCGCTTTCGCTCTCGGCGAACAATGCCTGCGATTTCTGCCATTGATGTCGTTTTCATGCGGCAATTATATCATTTCCTGTTATCATTCGTCAACCCGTTCGGGCTGATTTTCCGGAAACTGAGTTTTTGCGCGCAAGAATCGACCCGAACGGGTCTCTTGCGCGCCTGACGAATACCCCTTGGTTGCACGACGAAATTTTCGCGGCAGAATCTTCGGCGCGTGACCGATGTTTATGGTATAATACCCCGCATTATGAAGAAAGACGACTTCAAGTGGATTGACCTCGTGCACCTTGGCATGAGGATGTGGGGCGACCTGCCGATGAAGGAGCCGCCAAAGCGCGACGGCATAATGACGAAGGTCCTTACCGACGAGGAGTTCGACGCGGTATGGCGCAATCCCGACGTCCTTGCGAAAGACCGCGTATACTTCAACGAGCCGTTCTGGCTGGAGCTTTCCGCAAAGCTTCGGGAGTCCGGATGCAACTGCCTCCTTATCGACGTGGGCGAAGCGCTCGCCTATCCGAGCCACCCTGAACTGGCGGTGAAGGGAACGTGGTCGCCGGAGAAACTCAGGGCGGAAGTGCTGCGTCTGCGCGGCATGGGCTTCGAGGTGTTCCCGAAGCTGAACTTCTCGACAGCCCACGACGCATGGCTCGGCCCGTACGAACGGCTCATTTCGACGCCGAAGTACTACGAGGTCTGCGCGGACGTGATACGCGACACGATCGAGGTGTTCGCGCCTGTCGAGAACTTCCACATCGGCTTTGACGAAGAGGACCTGCCGAAATTTCACGCCAACAGCTCGATACTCGTCATGCGGCAGGGCGAGCTTTGGTGGCACGACCTCAACTGGCTCGTGCGCGAAGTCGAGAAGCACGGTGCGCGGGCGTGGGCGTGGAGCGACTACCTCCGCCGCCACACGAAGGAGCAGTTCGACAGCGAGTTCTGCAGGAAGATGCCCAAAAGCGTGGTGCAGAATCCGTGGATGTACTGGACGAAGAAAGACAAGATGGACACCGAGCCATACACCAGGGCTTTCGTCACGCTTGCCGAGGCTGGCTACGACGTCGCGCCATGCGGCTCGAACTGCTATGGCGTGACCGAGAACTTCCCCGACATGGCCGAATGGTGCCACGAGAGGATCTCTCCGGAAAGGCTGAAGGGCATGATCATGGCCCCGTGGCTCAGGACGCTTCCCGCATACCGCCGCCTCTTCTGGCAGGCCGCCGACCTGATTGCAGAGGCCAGGGGAAGAGTAAAATGTAAAATGTAGAATGGAAAATGGAAAATGACAAGAACCGCATGCGGAAAGCCCTGACTGCAACGTTCGTCACCGTCGGCTGCGTTGTTTCGGCCTGCGCCGCTGACGTGTTCACCCCCCTTCCGCCTGGAGCGGTGAAGCTGACGGGCGCGCTTGCCGAACCGATTGCAAGGAGCGTCGCAAAATGGCACAAGGGTAACGTGCCGTACCACGAGTTTGCGGAGTTCTTCCGGAAGGGACGGCCAAAGTTTGCGCTCGGCGAAATGTGGGGTAAGTTCGTCCGCTCCGGCGCAATGCAGTACCGCCATTCACCCGACGCGGAGCTGAAGGCGATCCTCGATTCGGCTGTCAGGGACATCCTTGCGGCGGAGCGCGAGAACGGCTCGATAAGCTGCGTGCCCGTCGAACGCCAGCCTGCCGGCGGCGACGGCGTCACCAAGCCTGACTGCGGCGACCTTTGGGAGCGCAAGTACGTGATGCTCGGGCTCGAGGACTACTACGAATGCGTCGAGCGCAATCCGGCCGTGCTCGCTTCGCTGGAGCGCCAGGCGGCGTGCATCATGGACCAGGTCGGCCCCGCGCCGAAAATGGACGTGCGCGACGCCGGGTGGAGCGCGAACCACGTGGAGTCCTCGACGCTCCTCGAACCGTTCATGCGGCTCTACAAGCTCACCGGATCGAGATGCTATCTCGATTTCGCGAAGTACCTTGTCGAGTGCGGCGGGGCGAAGGGAAGCGACCTAGTGCAGATGGCGCACGACAGCGTTCCGCCGCACCTGATGGGCGGGGCGTATCCAAAGGCGTACGAGACGACGAGCTACTTCGAGGGGCTCGTTGAATACTTCCGCGTGACGGGCGACAGGCGCGTAAAGCGGGCGGTCGAAAACTACTTTGGCCTCGTCCTGGAACGCGAGCTTACGATTGTCGGCAACGGCGGCGGCGACCAGCCTTACCATCCGAAGGTGATGGGAGAGGCGTGGGACAACACCGCGGCCGAGCAGACGAACCCCGACATGAAGAGGATGATGGAAACCTGCACGGGCGTCACGTGGATGAAATACGCCAGCCAGATCCTGCGACTTACGGGCGACGCGCAGGCGGCGGACGCAATTGAAAAGTACGTGTACAACGGGCTCCTTGGCGCGATGAAGCCGGAGGGCGACGGCTTCAGCTACGTGAACCTCCTCAACGGAGAGAAGGTGACGAACAAGGGCTGGGGATGGAAGTTCCCGTCAGGTCCCGTCACTTGCTGCAACCTCAACGGCCCGATGGGGCTTGCGTACATTCCGTTTGTCGCCGTAATGCAAGGGAAAAACGGACCGGTCGTAAACCTCTACAACGCGGGAACGGCCACGGCCAGGACGGCATCCGGCGGAACGGTTCGCCTTGTTGCGGAAGGCGACTTGCTCGACGATGGCGGGTGGCGTCTTGCCGTGGAGCCGTCGCGCGAAGAGGAGTTTTCCGTTTCCCTGCGCATTCCGGCATGGAGCGAACGAACGACGGTGCGTGTCAACGGGAAAAGCGTAGCCGACGCCGTGCCAGGGCGCTATCTTGACGTTGTGCGGACATGGCGGATGGGCGACAGGATCGACGTCAAATTCGACTTCAAGGCAAGGCGGCTTGATGCGCCGCACGGATCAAACAGGGCGGGCGACGGCTATCAGGCAGTTGTGTGGGGCCCGATAGCGCTTGCGCGTGACGAGAACGCCGACACCTCCTATGACAAGCCCGTCGCGGTGAAGACCGATGCCGACGGCTTTGTCGCGGTAAAGCGCATCAAGCCAGTTCTGCCTGGCCACAGGCTGGAGTTTCTTGTGCCTACGGAAACCGGCGACATTACTATGTGCGACTACGCTTCCGTAGACGGATGGCGCGGCAAGCGCATCCAGACATGGTTGCCTAAGGCGACGCCTGCGCGCTAGGGCCGAAGCGTCATTCGCCGCGTCAGTCGGCAGCGGAGGAAACGATAAGCGCGACGGCGTGGACCTCTATGCCGACGCCCGCTCCGACGTCGTCCATCTTCTCGTTCGTCTTGCCCTTCACCGAGACGCGCCCCTTGCCGACGCCCATCGCGGACGCAAGCCTCTCGCGAATCATGTCGATGAACGGTGCGAGCTTCGGGCGTTCGCAGATGACGGTCGCATCAACGTTCGCTATCGCCCACCCCGCGCCGCGCACCTCGCGCACGACCTCGGCGAGAAGCTGCGCCGAGTCGGTGTCTTTCCACTTCGGGTCTGTGTCGGGGAAGTGCGAGCCTATGTCGCCAAGAGCCGCCGCGCCGAGAAGCGCATCGATTATAGCATGTATGAGAACGTCGGCGTCGCTATGGCCCTTAAGGCCTGTCTCGCTGGGAAACTCCACCCCGCCGAGGACGAGCCGCCGCCCTTCCTCGAACCTGTGCGAGTCGTAGCCGAAACCGATTCTCATGACCTGGCGACCGCGTTGAAGATTTCGGATGGCGACGCCATGCGGCCCGCGCCCTCGACGCCGCAGGCAAGTTCGCCGCTGTCGGGGCCGACGAACTTGACGCCGCGCGACTTCAGCGCCGAGACGTTCTCCTGCGTCGCCGCGGCGTTCCACATTCCGGCGTTCATCGCGGGCGCGACGACAATCGGCGCGCGCGTCGCGAGCAGCGTCGCTGTCAGCAAGTTGTCGGCGATACCGTAGCGCATCTTCGCGAGAGTGTTCGCGGTCGCCGGCGCGACGACGGCGACGTCGCACTCGGAAAGAGCGATGTGCTCGGGCTTCCACTCGGCAGGCGGGGCGAACTGGTCGACGTAGACCTGGTTGCGCGAAAGCGTCTGGAAAGTGAGCGGGCGGACGAACTCCGTCGCGGCGGACGTCATCACGACCTGCACCTCGTCGCCGTTCTTCACGAAGAGGCGCACGATCTCTGCCGCCTTGTACGCCGCGATGGAACCGGTTATTCCCAGAAGTATCTTTCGCATGGTCTGTCTCCTTCTCTATTCTATACCCTCTACACCTCTACACGGCAATCATCACCTCTACACGGCTATTCGTCCAATCCTCTCCCTCATCTCGGCGACTGCGGCCGCCATGTCCTTCTGCGCAAAGAGGTACGATCCGGCGACGAACTGGTTCGCGCCGGCCTTCGCGGCGAGTAGCGCCGTCTCGCCGTTTACGCCGCCGTCGACCATGACGTCGAGGTCCGGGCGGTTCTCGCGCAGCCACGAGACCTTCGTGAGGCACGAGTCGATGAACTTCTGCCCGCCATAACCGGGGTGCACCGTCATGACGAGCGCCTCGTCGATTTCGCCGAGGTACGGTGCGAGCCGCTCGACAGGCGTCTCGGGGTTGAGGACGATTGCGTTCCTGAGGCCAATCTCGCGTATGCGCCTAAGGACCGTGTGCAGGTCGCAGTCGGCCTCGATGTGCACCTGTATCGTCTGCGCGCCAGCCTTGGCGAACGCGTCGAGGTAGAGGTCGGGGCGGTTCATCATGAGGTGCACGTTGCGGTAGAAGCCGGGGGCGGTGCGCTTCGCGAGGGCGACGACGTCGGGGCCGAAGGAGATGTTGGGCACGAACGTCGGGTCCATTATGTCGAGATGCAGCGCATCGGCGCCGGAAGCCTCGGCGCGCAGTATCTCCTCGGCAAGCCGCCCGAAGTCGGCGGCGAGCAGGGAAGGCAGTATTTGCGTTTTCATCGGCGGATAGTATACCCTATTTCCCCCCGCCGCCGCAAGGGCGAAGTTTTTGCGACTATCGACGCAGACATGTATTTGCGCCTGCCGGCGTTAACCACGAACATCTTCGCTTCTCCGTTAAACTCTTCAGTTGCTTCCTTAAGACGGGAACGGTCTTGAATGATGCAATTGAGAATTGACGGTAGGCCACAAAGGACAGGAGAAGACAGGAGAACGTCAACACTACATCTCCTGCCTCTACTGCTCTTTGTGGCTAAACAAGACCGTTCGCTTAGAATTGAGAATGTAGAATGTAAAATGTAGAATTGTGGAGTCGTCTTCGACGACGACGCCTTAATTTTACATTTTCAATTTTCAACTTTACATTCTGTTTTCACCCCGAGCGCTGGGTTCGTGGTCGCGCCGATAGGCGCAATCACCGACAAGTTTGCGCCGATAGGCTCCACGCCGTCATTGCGCCGCAGCTGCGACAAAGGCGTGCTGGAGGCGGAGGATGGCGGAATAGGGGTCGTCGGAGGCGCAGACAGCCCGCACGACGGCGAAGTTCCGAAAGCCCGCCGCGGCAAGCTCGGCGACGCGCGACTCGTCGACGATGCCGCCTATCGCAACGGCGGGGCAGCGCGACGCGCGCATCATCGCGGCGGCGTTCTCCACGCCGAGCGTCGGGTCGGGAATCTTCTTCGTCGGCGTCGCCCACACCGGCCCTACGCCGATGTAGTCGGGCGACTCGTCCTGCGCGGCGACGGCCTGTGCGAGCGAGTGCGTCGACTTGCCGACGACGCCGAGCGACGGGAAGCGCCGCCGCACCTCGGCGACGGGCATGTCCGTCTGGCCGACGTGCACGCCGTCGGCCTCGGCCTCAGCAGCGGCGGCGGGGTCGTCGTTGACGATGAGGAGCGTGCCGCTCCCCCTTGTCACCTTGCGGAGCTCGCGCGCGACGGCGACCACGTCGGCGCGCGGCGCGTCCTTCATGCGAAGCTGCACGATCTTCACGCCCGCCTTGACGGCGGCCTCGCAGCAGCGAACGTAGCCGACCGCCGGATTGGTCATTACGAGATACAGCCCAAAGTCTTCCATTTCCCTCTCCTCCACTTATATTCTCATTGTGAGAAAATAGGTCAGACCTGTTTTCTCACTCACATTTGTAAACATTGTAAAATAGGTCAGACCTATTTTCCAATGTTTCCCAGACGCGTAGCGCCTGCGCGACCTCCCTCACGTCGTGGACGCGCACAATGCTCGCGCCGTTCGCCGCCGCCCACAGCGCCAGTGCGACGTCGCCGCCGAGAAGCGCATCGGTGCGCTCCTCGCCAACGAGCGTGCGCACGATGCGCTTGCGGCTCGCGCCGAAGAGGACGCGCCCCTTCTTCGCAAGCTCCCCTACGGACTTGATGAGCGCGAGGTCTTCCTCGCGCGTCGTGCCAAAGCCTATCATCGGGTCGAGGTAGACGCGCGGCAGGTCGGCGGGCGAGACGTACTTCCCAAGGCACGAGGCCGGGACGACAAGCTCTACGTCGGACGGCGCGCGGCGGACGATTTCCAGCATCGCGGGGACAGGCCCCTCGTATACGCAGTTGACGAGCTTCGCGCCTGCGGCGACAGCGCGCTCCGCAGTCTCGGGATGGTACGTGTCGATGCTAAGGACGCACCGCGCATCGCGAAGCCCCTCGACTACAGGCTCGATGCGCCGCCATTCCTCCCGCCAGTCAAGCGGCGTCGAGCCAGGGCGCGTAGACTCGCCGCCTATGTCGAGGAACGCTGCGCCGGAGGCGGCAAGTTCAAGGCCGTGGCGAATCGCGTCTTCTGGCGCGAGAAAGCGCCCGCCGTCGGAAAACGAATCCGGCGTGACGTTCACGACGCCCATCACTCGGCAGGAGGTCACCTTACGCGGTTGTAGCGGTTACCGTCGAACGACACGTCGTATCCGGCGCAAAGCCAGCTCGTCAGCTCCGCAAAGCCGGACGTATTGGGCTTCTTGCCGCTCATCGGAACGCGAAGCTTCTCGACGTGCCCGTCGGCGAAGGCGACATGCGCGAAGTAGTTGCGCCCGCCCTTGTGGTTTACGCCGATCTCCTCCGACGAGCCTCCGCCGGAGAAAATGGTCTTGCTGCTCTCGTCAAGACCGCTCTCGCCGTACTGCAGGATCGCGTCGGTGTCGGTCGAGGACGCCGTGCCTTCCGGCTGCCATCCGTTGAAGTTCATGTACGGGACTTCGGAGAACAGCAGCGTCTTGTCTGAACGCGCCAGCGTGCCGTATTCCGTGCGACCCGAGGTGTTGTTTGCCTTTGCACGGCCGAGCTTGTCCCACCCGAACGCGGCGTTCATCAGGTAGCTCCAGTTTACATGCACGCCCGGCCCCATGTGCTTTGCGTGCTC
>Ga0310786_10013323_pt1 | contig 10140 bp, 13 predicted proteins | sample AusTroGonzalo_MG_FD_203881 | JGI IMG/M metagenome (GOLD analysis project Ga0310786, IMG submission 203881) | Bovine rumen microbial communities from tropical cattle in Woodstock, Queensland, Australia - Gonzalo_03 (v2) (version 2) | ecosystem: Host-associated > Mammals > Digestive system >... | reverse complement strand
GCTTTTGATTTTTCTTTGTATGTCATTTGATTTCCCCGCTTTCTATTTTCTTTGCTACCGCTTCCGCTGCTTTCCGGGTCTTGTAGTGCCTTGCTCGAATGTAATCGTCTTCCCATTTTGCCCGACCGGCATATACCCCCGTCAGGAACATATGCAAGTCTTTGTTTTTTGGGTACGGTTTTGCGATCTCATACCCTTGCCATGTCTGATAGATTTCTAATTTCATTTTGATTTTCCCCCCGCTTTCCGCTACTTTGTTATAATTGTTTCCGCTACGATCCCGCCGGTTAACTTTTCCGCGCCGTTTTTGAAATATTCAACGGCTGTTTTTTCGTCGTTTGTGATTAGCTTGCCCAGGAAAAATGTTTCCCCGTCAAAAGTCATGTGCGCTTTGTAAAGTGCTTCGAACGGCCCGCGATACTCGCGTGTGATTTTAAGTGTGATTTCAATTCTCATTTTTTCCCCCTGACCGGATCGGCCCCGGCCCGCCTTGCTTTTATAACTTGCTGTCGTTATCCCCTGAAAACCTCATTGACCCCGCGCCCCGATTATTTCAGGATCTCGCGGACCGCGGCCCCGGTTCTTTTTGTGTAGCACCGGCCACACTTGCGGCAATCGCGCGCGCCGCAATTGATGTTTACGCTGCAAGCGCTTTTCGGATCGTATACGGTGAAATACTTGTCAATGAAATCGTATTTTTCCAGGATATCCGCCGCCGGCGTGTTGACTTTCGGGCTGCTGTAGATAATAACCAGGTTTGCGGGCTTTTCGATCCCGTAATATTCCATCGCCGCCGCGATGATATCCGGGTTTTTGGTCCATAATGCCGCCTTGCATTTGTGATTGACTGCAGCGATGAGAAAATAGTTATATACCTGGATCATGTTGTTAAGGTCCCCGAAAGACTCAAACCGCAACAGCGGCCATTTTTCGGCGTTTATGACGGGGATTTCGTCAAGCGTTAATTCTCTTTCGGTCAGGACCGCCGTATTGCGTGCGAGCTTTGCGCCTAAATCGCTGTATTGATCGAGCATTGCCGCCGCGAAACAAAAGGCGCAAATGCTTTCCGGGTCCTTTGCCCTGGCCTGGCAACGCTTATTAAGCGCAACCGATGTACTAATGGATATTACGCCGGACATTTTGCCGGTGTGATCGTTACAGAAACATTTTGTGATTGGGCTTTTGTAGCTTTCGCGTGTTGCGAAATTGTAGTTTGCCGGTGTAGTTCTTTCGTATGGTTTGCGCGCTGCTGCTTTTACTGCTGCTGCATAGTCGATTGTGCAAATGTTATTTTTCATGGTTCTTTGTCCTTTCGTTTGTGGTTCATGTTATCATGAACTTATGAATTGAATTTGATTTGATTTGTGCTGTTATCCTTTCGGCGTATTCATGATATCATGAACGAAAAAAGCTTGTCAAGCACTTTTTTAAAACTTTTTCCGATAAATTTCAAAAACCGCTTAACGCCAAGGGCCCAGGGCATGAAAAAAATTTAATCAGGGCATGAAATATTGAGAAATTATCAAAGAAACATCATGTTATAATATAGGCGTAAAAGAATGCAACAAGGGCCGCAAAAGGTCCTTTTATTATTTAGCCTTGAAACGCTGCCGGCACGATCCGGGCAAAACAAAGCAAATAAAACAGGATAAAATTGCTTCAGCGTTACAAGGTCCGCGCGGAAGCGCGAAAAGGGCGGGCCGATCTGGTCCAGGAGGGCGGGCCATGCCTAAAGGCGTATACAAACATACAAAAGAAAATACAAACAATGAAAGCATAACGGCGTTGTCTATGGCATATGGAAACGAAATAGACACTTATAAAGAGTATGCAGCGCAACGGCGGAAAAATCGCAAGTACGATATATTTGAAATAACAAAAGCTCTGGAAGGCATTACAAATTATATAGAAGAGTCAATAACAAAAGGGCGTCCGGCTACAATTTCAGGAATGATTTTAGCAAGTGGATGTAATAAGGATTTCTATTACAGATTAAAAAACGGCGATTTCGATTATATAGCCGTAGAATACATAATAGAAAATAACATAACAGAAACGGATCTAACTACATCCGCCGATGGTTTGCAATGGTATATTGATAAATCTACAGATAACAAAATAATGCTTTCGCCGTTTAGCGATGTTATCGAAAAATGTTTACTTTTAATAGAAGATAGTTTGCAAGTAACAACGCTAACTAACAAAAGTATGGCAATAACAACGGGCGCAATATTCAATCTCAAGGCCGTATTTAACTATAACGACAAGCCGGAAGCGGAAGCCCGGACGGTAAACAACACTTTGATTGTAAACACGGACGCGAAACAAGCCGCGGAAGCGATGAAGTTATTGTGTAAAAATACGGAAGAATAAATAATCATGCAACAATCATGCATAAGGAATGCATAAGACTGTATAATTATACACGATGATGTATAAATCTATCATAAAACAGCGGGATAATACAATAATGCGTGTATGAATATGCAGCGCCGTCCTTAATGTTATTTTAAGGAATAGTTGAAGCGGCAATGATCCCGGCGCGATCCGGCCAGGGGGTAAGGGGCCCTGCATAAAAGAAAAGAAAAAAGAAAAGAGAAAAGCTGTGGATAAATAGGGGACCGGGGCCGGGGAAAAGCTGTGGATAAACGGGGATCTATGTCCCAATTGCGGGAGGGGTAGAGAGGAGTTTTTTTACTTTCGGCATCCTCACGAGTAGACACATCTCCTAAAAACATCCCAAAAGAAAGGACCATAAAAATATCGTGGCCCTGATTTTTTTATAAAAATAAGAAAAGGTCCATCTAACCCTTTCATGGAAAACCCCTGCGGCGTGGGCGACAATAACGCCGCTATAAGGACGGTACTGCAACGAGATGCGCGATTGGTTTCGAGTCGGTGCAAGTCCGACACCGTCCGTACCCACGGAAAATGCGCATAGACCCTGCAGGGCTGAATCGTGCGTACAAAATAAATACGAAAGGTTAACACTACTAATTTGGTTGATGTCCTGCGGGGGAGAAAACATGGCCGTAACGGAGACAGACAAGAACTTAACAGCGAGTGTGATAGGGGACTATAAGACCTATTGTATGTATGTACACACGCCGGAGTTTTTTCATGTCGAAGGATACCGTAAAGAGGACTTGCGGTGGTATCCGTCCAAGTTCCATAAGTACTTGTGCGATACCGTCCAGGAATTCATCGAACGGCCTACAGATAAAGCATACGAGATATTGGTCTTGTCGACTCCGCCGCAGCACGGCAAGTCAGAGACTATCACCAAGACTTTGCCGTCGTGGTATCTGATGAAGCATCCCGATGATTTTGTCATCGAGGTATCATACGGAAATGATTTGGCGGAGCGGTTCGGAAAAGCCAACCTTGACAAGGTAAAGGAATACGGCCGTCTGTTCGGGGTCACGCCTGACCCGAAGAAATGCACATCGCAGGAATTCTACCTGAAAGGTCATTCGGGCGGAATGATCAGCAGAGGGCGCGGCTCGTCTCTGACGGGCTATTCAGGGCATCTGATCGTGATAGATGACCCGATCAAGAACCGTGAGGAAGCAGATTCCGAGACGCAAAGGGAAAGTTTGTGGGAAGAGTTCAACGACTCCATCGTGTCCCGGCATCAGCGGGGGACGAAGATCATTCTGATCATGACCAGGTGGCATGAAGACGATTTGGTCGGCCGGATAAAGGAAAATCTCCCCGAAGACATCGTCACGGTGATAAATCTGCCGTGTGAAGCGGAAGAAGACGATTTATTGGGCCGTAAAGTTGGTCAGGCTTTGTGTCCTGAGATCGGCAAAGACGATGTGTGGCTGCGTGAATTCAAGAAGACCCACGCGTCAGAGCATGGGCTTCGTTCCTGGAATGCTCTGTATCAGGGGCATCCAACGGCCAGGGAAGGCAATATATTAGAGCGTGAATGGTGGAAATTCTACGACTCGAAGGATATGCCGAAGTTCGACACGATGCTATTGAGCGTGGACGCTGCGTTCAAGGACGGCGAAAAGAACGACTATGTGGCAATCACGGTATGGGGAAAGGCCGGACGGGAGATATTTTTAGTGGATCTCGTCAATAAGCATCTGAATTTCATGGCAACAGTCCGTGCAATAGAGCTTATGGCCTACAAATACCCCAAAATAGGGCCTATTCTGATAGAAGACAAGGCAAATGGTACAGCGGTCATGCAGATGCTGCGGGACAAGCTGCCTGGTATCATCGCGGTAAGGCCGGATGCATCCAAGGAAGCCCGTGTTCAGGCTGTTTCGTTTGCGATAGAAGCGGGAGATGTCTATCTTCCGAAGGACAAGAAGTTCACATGGGAATTTATCGACCAATGCGCCGCATTTCCAAACGGAAAACACGATGATATGGTCGACTCTATGTCCCAGGCACTCACAAAACTGATATTTACGCGCAGATTCCGCTTTTTCGAACGGAAAAAGAAGCGCGGTGACAGATATTTCACGCTTCCTGAAGAGAAACCGAAGGAGAATGAGGAAAGGATCTTGGTCATATGACTATCATGGCAATAATTTTGGGCATAATCTGCATTTTACAGCCGATTTTTATTCTGAAGGCGGTAAAATTCGGCATCAAGTGCGGTTCGAAGCCCGAAGTTGCTGCAGAAGAACCGATTTTCGAAGTCAATGTGCCCAAAAAGAAGAAACTGACGGACGAAGAGCGGAGATTCGCAAGCATCATAGAGAATCTCGACAACTATGTCGGTGATTCTACCGGACAGAAAGAGGTCATTTAATGGAATTTTTCAAATTTGGCGAGAAAAAAGAGATCGAACCGACTCATATTTGGAAAAAATACGAGAAGGGCATCGATTATCTCACTCGAAAGCGTCTGATCGACCGGACAACGAAGAATTGGAACTTTTTCGTAGGCAAACAATGGGAAGGACTCGAAAGCGGTGGCGAAGAGCTGCCGTTTTTTAATTTCATCCACCCGAACATCATGCGTAAAGTCACCACGATCTACTCGAACAGAATGGCTGTGAACTATACGGACATGGAAGGCCGCACAGATATGCAGCCGGTGTACGACAGACTTCAGCAGATGTTCTCAAATGATTGGGAAAAAGCAAACGAAGATGTCCTGATGCGTCAGACGCTGAAGGAAGCTGCCATCACGGGTGACGGGATTCAGTATTTCGGCTCCGGAGACATGGAAGATGTGCAGGCATTGCAGAATACGAGCATTCTGTACGGAGATGAATCTGAAACAGACATCCAAAAGCAGCCCTATATCATCATCCATCAGCGTGAAACCGTAGCATCCGTCAGGAAGCAGGCGGAAATGAACGGCATCCCGGAAGAGGACATTCAGCTCATCATCCCCGACCAACTGACCGAAAATGTGGTCGGAAACCGGCAGGAAGTCAACGAAGACATGAATTCTTCCGCTTCAAAGGTGACTACGCTGATATATATGTGCAAGCGTGACGGGATCGTCCATGTCGCAAAATGCACAAAGAATGTGATCTACGATGAAGAACACGCGATTCAGACCACGCTGCCGGACGGCAAGCCGGGAAAAGCCCTGACAAGATACCCCGTTCTGAAGCTTTCATGGGAAGACTATCCAAACGATGCAAGAGGAGTATCCCAGGTAGAAACGCTGATCCCGAATCAGATCGAGATAAACAAGACACTTGCAAGGCGGTCGATGACAACAAAACTGACCGCCTATCCAAGGCTTGCATATGATACAAACATCAGAAATCCGGAAGCCCTGCAGAAGGTCGGCGCACCGATCGAAGTACAGACCGGCGGAGTATCGTCAGTAAGTCAGATGATCTCATATCTGAACCCTGCGCAGTCATCCGGAGAGCCAAAGCTTCTGACAGACGATCTGCTTGAGATCACGCAGGAGCTGTCGGGGTCCGGTGACACCACAATGGGAAATATCGACCTTCAGAGAGTAGCCGCTTCAGCGATCATCGCAGTAAACGACAAGGCGGAGTCCATGCATGACGAAACAGTCGCAAAGCTTGAGATGTTCGTAGAGGACATGGCTAATCTGTGGGTAGAGCTTTGGCAGGTCTACCATCCCGAAGGCCTGACAGTCATCATGAGCAAGCCGATGGAAGTACAGGCGACCGACCCGATCACGGGAGAACCGAAGGTAGACGCAATGGGCGCACCTATCATGGAAACAAAAGAAGTCGATGTACCGGTCACGATCACATCAGAGCAGCTTGACGAGCTGAAACCAAGAACGCGGATTGATGTTTCGAAGGACAACTCGTTCACAAGAGAAGCTGCGCAGACGGTACTCGATGGATTCCTGGAGAAGGGCCACCTCACACCGGAAGAATATGTCGAGGTAACACCTGACACTTCACCTGTCCCGAAGGCAGCACTTCAGAACATATTCAAGAGGAGAAAAGAACAGCAGGCGCAGATGCAGGCACAGATGCCGCCGCAGATGCCGCCACAAGAACAGGCTATGCCACCGCAAGGTGCATAACATAAATCATCATTTTTCAAATTGGGGGCGGGCAACCGCTCCCGTTCCTTTCCACAAGGAACAATAATTATTAGGAGGATTCATATGGCATTTGAAGAAATCGATGCAATGGCATCGGAAAGCGAAGAAATGCAGGAAGTCGCTGAACCTGCAGAAGCCGAATCAAGCGAAGAAATTCAGGAACCCGCTGAACCTGACTCCGAAGAGGCGGAAGGTAAAACTTCAGCCGATGCCGCATTCGCACAGATGAGACGCGAAAAGGAAGCGGCAGAACGGGAGCTTGCAGAACTCCGTGCCAAGCAGGAACGGGAAGCTGCGCTCCGGGCAGCAGAAGACAATGCGATAGCCGAAATGAGCGGTTATGACGACATTGCGTATCTGCTTGCCGAATCATCGGGAAAAAGTATTGAGGAAATCCACGCGGATATCGAAGCGGTACGGGAAAAAGAGGAACTCTTGCAGGAGAACCAATCTCTGCACGAACAGCTTGCAGAAGTAAGGGCCGACAAACTTATGGCCGAAGACCTTGTAGAGATCCAAAAGTTCGACCCGAATGTGAAGTCACTCGCAGACCTGGGGGAATCATGGGAAGCGTATAGGCTGAACGCGGGGCTTACGGCACAGCAGGCATACTTTGCCGCAAAAGCCGAAAAAGAAGCCACAGAGATCAAGCCTGCCAAGCCAATCGGCAAAGTGAACCAATCCCCGGTAGAGAGTGAATTTTTCACAGAAGCCCAGGTAGCCGCCATGACTTCCGAAGAAAAAACAGCAAATGCGGAGAAAATCATGAAATCGCTTCCGCATTGGAAGAAATGATTCTCTCCCGGATAAGGAGACAATATGGCACTTGAAAAATTCATCCCTGAAATTTGGGTAGCACAGTTCGACAAAGAACTCGAAAGACAGCTCGTATTCTACGAGAACTGCAACCACAAGTATGAGGGGCAGGCAAGAAAGCCGGGCGACACGATCAAGATCCTCGGACTCGGAATGCCGACTCTGACCTCATACAATGACGGCAAACTTCATGCCGTACCAACACCGGAAGCCATCCAGGATCTGTCACAGACCATGCCTATCAGACAGATCGAGGAATTCGCATTCTATATCGATGACCTTGAGAAGAGACAGGCAGAAGGCGGAGAAGGCCTGCTTGGCGAGTACATGACCCAGGTCAAGTACGCAGTAGCAAACAAGCAGGATGCGTTCATCGGCGCATTGGTAGCGGACAGCGCAGTAGAACCGGCTTATGCAGTAGCACCGACCGCGGTAGCGGGAACAGCAGGCGCAGGCGAAGTCAATGTTCTTGACGCGATCGACGAAGCACTTCTGAAGCTGCTTGAAAACGATGTACAGAGAACAACAGAGATCACTCTGACAGCCCCGCCGGCATTCATCGCGCTGCTGAAGAGAGCGTATGTAGAGTTGGATACAGACAACTCCGAAATGATGAGAAACGGCCGTGTCGGAAGATACGCAGGCATCACCATCAAGGAATCCAACAACTGCTACAAGACCGGAGCTGCGAACAGCAAGGTCACTCACATCCAGGTCAAGACGAACAATGCTATCGCGTTCGTCAAACCATATCTGCACCTGGAGTCCTACAGACCTGACGGCTACTTCGAAGACGCGGTCAAGGGCTACTCCCTGTACGATGGCAAAGTCGTTAAACCTAAAGAAATCATCGACCTTAATGTCAAGCTCGGTGACTAATTAGAAAGGGGGAACAGCTATGGCAAGAAAGACAGCAATCACTAACTCAAAGGTCATGGGACCAAATGTTGCGGCAAGCGTAACAGCAAACGCGGTTACACAGAGTTCTGCATTCTATGTAGATTCCACAGAACTTGATGAAAGAACCGCATTCGTATTCACTCCGGGTTCGTCTTCAGCAACGCTGAAGGTATACGCAGGCACGGGATATGCTGCCACGAACGACCTGGAACTGACCGCTGCAGCGGCATCCACCGGTTATGCGTTCTCACTCGATTCTGCGAGATACGCGATCGCAAGCGGAGAAGATGCCGGCCTGATCAAGATGGAAGCCAATGTGGCAGGAACATTCGCGATCATTCAGCTGAAGGTCTAAAAGAAACTTTGGGGCGGCATTGTCCGCCCCTTCTTTTTCTATTATGAAGTTACAGATACTGATTCCACAATACAAAGAAACAGAAGAAGAAATCAAACCGTTGCTTGACAGCATCGCGCTGCAGCAGAATGTCGATTTCAATGAAATAGGAGCGATTATTTGCAATGACGGCTCGGATGTATTTCTGCGCCGTGAGTTTCTTGATTCTTATCCGTTCAATATCGATTACCATCTGTGCAAACACCGCGGAGTTTCTGCGACAAGGAATTCATGTCTTGACTATGCGGAAGCCGATTTCGTGATGTGGTGTGATGCTGATGATTTGTTTGTGTCTAACTGTGGTCTGTATCTTCTGTTTCGCTACATGGACGAAGGATTCGATGTATTCTATTCCACCTTCTTCGAGGAAACGAGAGATGTGGCAACGGGCAAACCGGTGTACATCAAAAGGGAAAACGATGCGACCTTTGTGCATGGCAAAGCGTACAAAAGAGGATACCTGAAAGCCAAAAAACTGCGGTGGAATGAAAATCTCACGGTACACGAAGACTGCTTTTTCAACGGTCTTTGCATCAACACGGCAAAGAATGTCCGTTACTGTGAAGATGCATTTTATCTGTGGAAATGGCGAGACGAGTCAGTATGCAGAAACGATGAAGAATACAGATACTCGACTTATGTAAATCTTCTCGATTCTTACGATGCGCTCGTAGGTGAACTCATTGCACGGGATTTCAGACAGCAGGCAATCTACTATGTCTGCTACACAGTATTTGAAACTTACTACACGATGAACAAGCCCGAATGGCAGAACAAGCATCGTGAACCAACAGAAAGACGATTCGGACAGTTTTTCAGAAAGTGGGAATCCTTATGGGAATCCGCTTCAATGAAGGAAAAAATGGACATCTCCGAAGCCATCAGAACGAAGCATATCAAGGAAGGCATGGAAATGGAGATGTTCACATTGTCCGATTGGCTTAAAAAAGGAGAAATACAATGTCAAGCAGAAGACAAAGAAGAAGACAAAGAGAAAGATTCCGCAGAGAAAAGGTAGCATACATGGAAACTTTCCGTGCTGCCAGGGAAGAAGCTGAAAAGAATGCGAAGCTCGATTCTCTTACCAAAGCGGAACTGATTGAATACGCCAAATATAACGGCATTGAAATAGACGCATCTGCAAGAAAAGCAGAAATTCTTGCGAAAATTAAGGAGTAAACCATGAACTATGGTGAAATCAAACACAACATCATATCTCTCGGTTTTGCGGAAGAATCAGACTACCTGGAATACGAGGAGCTTGGATACACCTATGATGCCATCAACAGAGCAATGGATGTAATCAGAGGCAAGTTCCCGTACATTTCAACATACGAGTTTGAAATCGATGAGGACGAAACCGACTTTATCAATATCGACCTGAACACGCTGCCGGGATTCCTTCAGCTTGCGAAGGATACGCCGGTCATGTTCGAAAAAGACGGGAAAGATATGTTCCAGGACTTTGGTGATTACAAGATAAAGTCGGGGCATCGCATTTCAATTGATCCTGC
>Ga0310786_10013321_pt1 | contig 10141 bp, 6 predicted proteins | sample AusTroGonzalo_MG_FD_203881 | JGI IMG/M metagenome (GOLD analysis project Ga0310786, IMG submission 203881) | Bovine rumen microbial communities from tropical cattle in Woodstock, Queensland, Australia - Gonzalo_03 (v2) (version 2) | ecosystem: Host-associated > Mammals > Digestive system >... | reverse complement strand
GGAGTCTTGCCCGCGCAGGGACCATCGTTATAGTAGTCCCACGGATGAGGATAACCAAGGGCGATGTCTTCCATGTGTCCGTAGCGGTCGGGCGTAACGATGCTCACGATGCCTGCACCAATGTCGCTCAACTGCACCTTCACACCGTTGGAGTTAGTCAGGGTGTAGAGTTTAATGTCTTTATTGTCAGGGGTTTTGCCCCATGTTTTTACTTCGATGTTCATATACGGTTGTTTTGATATGGGCTTTCGACGGGCTCAGGCACCTTCGCTTATAGAAGTTAAGGTCGTTGAGCCTGTCGAAACGCCGACTTTACCATAGATTATTAGGATAAACGCCTTTTTCAATCAATTCGCGAATCTTGCGCATCACTTCGGGTTTGTCTTCCTTGTAAGTCACCCCAAACCATGAGGCATTGCTCGAAAGCACCTTCAGTTTGGCCGAGCCGTCGTTAATGGCGGAGTTGACCATCAGCGGGATATAAAACTCCGCCTTGATGTTGGTTTGGGCTGGGCCTTTCAGGAACTCGATGAAGCCCTTCTCGGAGTATTCAAAGAAGTCGGGCGTGAAGCCGAAGAAGTTCATGGAAACGAGTGAATCCATGTCCAAAGGATGGCTGCCCGTTTCGTCGGTATAGGCCGCCCCGCCGTCTTCAGTGTGACCGATACCAAGACGCTCGACGATGGTCTGCAAATAACCCTCATTGTCGGCGGTGCAGATGCCACGACTCACCGTGCCAAAGTCCGACATGGTGTTGCGCAACTTATAAGCGACCATGCTGTAAGCACCATTTTTGCCCTCACATTCAGTGAGATATTTGGCCAATACCTCGTAGGCTTCCTTGCCATAAAAGTCGTCGGCGTTGATGGCAGCAAAAGGTTCGTGAATCACATCCTTGGCCATCAGCACGGCGTGGCAGGTGCCCCAAGGCTTGACGCGCCCTTCGGGAACGTTGAAGCCTTCCGGCAGTTTGTCCAATGACTGATAGACATACTCCACGGGGATGCCGAATTTCTCCGTGTTGTTGACTTTCTTGAAAGCCTCGGCGAAGTCCTCGCGGATGACGAAGACCACCTTGCCGAAACCGGCGCGCTTGGCGTCATAAATGGAATAATCGAGGATGGCTTCGTTGTTTGGTCCGACGCCGTCCATCTGCTTCAAAGCGCCGTATCTGGAACCCATTCCAGCGGCTAAAACTAATAATGTTGGTTTCATTTTATGTTTAATTGTTTATTGTTTAATCGTTGTTCACAAAACTTGCAAAACTTATCAAAACCTTTTTGCGGCAAAGGAAAGTCGCCAACTGGCTCCTTTCCAGCGGCAACACGGTTGTGGAGCCGCTCTTTGTTTTTATTGATGTTTTGCATAGTTTTGTGGGTTTTGTGATAATTACAATCTTCTTGCGCCGTCCGAAATCACCACATCATAAACCTTAGGTTCATGCCCGAATTTGGCGGCAAATTTCTCCTTGGCCGTGGCAATGAAAGCGTCATAAAGGCCTTCCTTCACGAGGTTGATGGTGCAGCCGCCAAAGCCGCCACCCATCACGCGGGAGCCGGTCACGCCGCACTGCTTGGCGAGGTCGTTGAGGAAATCCAATTCCTCGCAACTCACCTCATAAAGTTTGCTCATGCCATAGTGCGTGCCATACATGCGGTCGCCAACGGTTTCATAATCACCTTTTTCCAATGCATCGCAAACATCAAGGACGCGCTGCTTTTCACCTATTACATATTCCGCGCGCATGTAATCCTCGGCGGAGATCTCGGATTTTACCTCGTCGAGCATGGTCATCGTCGCGTCGCTCAAATACTTCACTTCGGGATGCTTCTTGGCGATGTGGGCGCATGCATTCTCACACGACTCACGGCGCTTGTTGTAGGCCGACGAAGCCAGTTCATGTTTCACGACGGTGTCGAGCAGCACCACCTTGTAACCTTTGGGGTTGAAGGGGAAATACTCGAACTCCATCGTGGCGCAATTGAGGCGCATCAGGTGGCCAGCCTTGCCGAAAAGCGAGGCAAACTGATCCATGATGCCGCACTTCACGCCGCAGTAGTTGTGCTCGGTCGATTGCCCGATGCGGGCCAACTCGAACTTGTCGATGCCAAGGTTCAGCAACTCATTGAGTGCGAAAGCAAAAGTGCTCTCCAAGGCTGCCGATGACGACATGCCCGCACCAATCGGCACATTGCCATAAAACACGGTGTCGAAGCCTTCAAGTTTGTAGCCCCGCTTGATGATTTCGCGGCACACGCCAAAAATGTAGTTGGCCCAGTGCACATGAGGATGGTCTTCCTCGTTCATGCCGAACTCGCGATAATCCTCCTTGTCGATGGAGTAGGCGCGGACTTTATCGGTGCCGTTGAGCCTAATCACAGCGTAAATGCCCTTGTCAATGGCACCGGGGAAAACATAGCCGCCGTTGTAGTCGGTGTGCTCGCCGATCAGGTTGACGCGCCCGGGCGAAGTGTAAACAACGCCCTCATTGCCAAAGCGTTGCTTGAAAATAGTCTTTAATTCTTCAGTGTTCATATACATTCAATTAATTTGGGCGCAAGTTAGTAAAAAACAATGATACGAAACATCAATTGATGGATAATTTTGTATTTTTGCGCTCTAAAGCCTTCAGATTTCTAACAAAATAAACCATTAATGATGAAAAAAACTATCGTTTTCCTATTTGCAATCGCGTTTTCGCTACTTTCGAGAGCGCAAAACATCAATTTTGAGCAGTATTTCCTTGATGAGGGGTCGTTGCGCATGGATGTTTTCCAATGCGGCACGTCCGACAGTTCGCACTATGTGTTTGAGCGTTTCATCATCGAGCCGCATTTCGGAGGCTCCAAAGTCAACTTGATTGACCCTTTCAATTTCGGGACCAACCGAGTGAAAGTGATTGATGCACAAACCAATACGCTCATTTATTCGAGAGGTTACAACACTTTGTTCCGCGAATGGCAAACCACTGACGAAGCCAGAGAGATGGAACGTTGCTATGAGGAATCGGTGAGCGTTCCGTTGCCGCGCAATGAGGCATATATCATCCTCGAAATCAGGAATTTCGACGGCGATTTCGAGGAAATTTTCTCAAAACTTTACGAGCCTAACGAAATGTTCAACAGCACCGAGCAACGCTATGTGTTTCCTGTTCAGGATATTATGGTCAATGGCACGCCCGAAAGCAAGGTGGACATCGTGATTTTGCCCGAAGGCTATACCGCTGATGAAATGTCGCAATTCCAGCAAGATTGCCAGAATTTGGCCAATGTGTTTGCACAAGCGGAGCCGTTTGCAAGCCATATCAACGACTTCAATTTCCGCGCCGTGCTTGCCCCTTCGGAGGAGAGCGGCGTTGACATTCCGGCTTCCCACACTTGGGTGCGCACCATCCTCAATTCGCATTTCTACACCTTTTATATTGACCGCTATTGCACCACCCGCGATTACTTCTCGGTGAAAGACGTGGCGGCCAACGCACCTTACGACCAAATCTACATTTTGGTGAACAGCGATGTTTATGGCGGCGGTGGATTCTACAATTTCTATTCGATGAGCACGGCGGGCAATATGTCGGCTTCCAGTGTGATTGTACATGAATTTGGCCATGCTTTTGCGGGTTTGGGCGATGAGTACGAAGAGCCTGACAATTCCATGGGCTTGCTCTACAACCTGAGTGTGGAGCCTTGGGAACCCAATCTGACCACTTTGGTGGATTTTGAGTCGAAATGGGCCGACCTCGTTGCACCTGACACACCAATTCCCACGCCCAACACCAATCAATATAACAATACGGTAGGTGCTTTTGAGGGCGGCGGCTATTTGGTGGAAGGCATGTACAGGCCGCAACGCAATTGCATGATGCGCAACTATGCGCCTTTCTGTGCCGTGTGCAACAGGACGATTGAGGCCGTGATTGAAGCACATTCCGATGTTTTGGTTTCGGTGGAATCAGAGCATTTGCAGCCCGAACCCTCGCTTCGTGTATGTCCCAATCCTGCCACTGATTTTATCGATGTTTTTGTGAATCAAGAAGATGGCCAAACGGAAATCATCGATTTGAACGGGAAAACGGTCATGTCTGTCCAAGTCAAAAATGGTGTGAATAGAATCATAATCAGTGAGTTGCCAAAGGGCATGTATGTGCTTCGTGCGAATGGCGAGGCACGGAAATTTGTGAAACAATAAAAGACATCTGAAATGAGCCAAACGAAGTTGATTTTTAAGCAAAAATGGGCAGCCTTGATGGTTGGCTGTCTGATTTTGGGTTCTTGCACCTCTCGTCCTGAGCGCAGTTATCCCATCCCGACTGCACAGCAGTTGGAATGGCAACAACTTGAAACATATGCTTTTATCCATTTCGGACTGAATACTTTCAACGACATGGAATGGGGTTACGGCAATACACCGTCCCATACTTTCAATCCAACCAATATGGACTGCGAGCAATGGGTTTTGACCCTGAAAGCCTGCGGCATGAAAGGCGTGATTTTCACCGCGAAGCATCATGACGGCTTCTGCCTTTGGCCGACTGAAACCACCGATTATTCCATCAAGAACACCTATTATAAAAATGGGGAAGGGGATTTGGTGCGCGAACTTTCCGAGGCCTGCAAGAAGCACGGCTTGAAGTTTGGACTGTATCTTTCGCCTTGGGACCGGCATCAGGCTGAGTATGGCAGGGAAGGCTATGTGTCAATCTATCATCAACAAATTGAGGAACTTGTGAGCAAATATGGTGAGTTGTTCGAGTTTTGGTTCGACGGTGCTAATGGCGGCAATGGTTGGTATGGCGGTGCCGATGAGGTGCGTTCCATTGTGGCGGAAAAGTATTACGATTATGAGAAAGCCCGCGAAATCGTGTGGAAATACAGTCCTGAGGCGGCCATTTTCGGTGGTACGGTGCCTACCCTCCGTTGGATTGGCAACGAAAGGGGCATTGCCGATGCCACACAATGGTGTATGTATCGAACAGATTATGAATCGCTTAACGATGAAAAAATGCTCAGACGTGGTTTCCGCGACGGCGAGGCATGGCTGCCTGCCGAGGTGGATGTTTCGATTCGTCCGGGCTGGTTCTATCACGAGAGTGAGGATGGTCAGGTGAAAACCGTGGAGCAACTGATGGAGTTGTATTACAACAGTGTGGGTCACAATGCGAATCTGTTGCTCAATTTCCCTGTCAACAAGGAAGGTCGCATTCCCAGCATCGACTCTGCCAATGCGGTGAATTGGTATCAAAAACTGCAAAAGGACTTTTCCAATAACTTGTTGAAAAACTGCAAGGTAACGACTAGTGACACAAGAAGTCCACGATTCAAGGCCAACCATGTGCTCAGCGACGAATACACCCATTATTGGGCCACCCACGATGGCGTGAAACAAGCGGAACTTGTTTTCGAGTTTCCCCAAACGACGGAACTTAATCGCCTCATGTTGCAAGAATACGTTCCGCTTGGCCAAAACGTGGAGCATTTCACCCTCGACCGCTGTGTCAACGGGAAATGGCTGCCCATCGAAACCGACGAGGAACTGACCACCATCGGCTACAAGCGACTCGTTCGTTTCGAGACCGTTAGGATGGAAAAGTTGAGAATCAGGTTTAGGGTGGCCAAAGGCACATTGTGCATGACGACTGTGGCGGGGTATTTGACGGAATAGTTATCAAATGCTTCCGATCCAAAACAAAAAAGCACCCCGAAACCGAGGTGCTTTTTTCAGTTTGAATCAAACTCCGATTAGAAGTTCAAACGGAGATTCAGAGCAGCCGACCAGGTGGAATAGGGGTTGGCATAAGTGGTCCAAGTAGGATTGTTGAAGGTGTAGGTGTAAGGATTGTCCTCGCTACCGTTACCCGTCAACTTGATGATGTCGCTGGTGTTCAGGCGTTGCATGTTGCCCCAGCCTCTCCAGAACAGGTTGGCAATGTTCTTCACATCAACACCGAAGCTGATGGAAGGACCAGCGTTGAACTTGTAGGTTCTCTCATACTTGAAGTTGAAGGTGTGTCTCCAAGGAGCCACAACAGCACCGCGCTCGGCATATTGGCCACGGTGGGCACTCAGATACTTGTCACCCTTGATGAAGGTGTTGTATTCTGCTTTGTTTTCCTCGCTGATGAAAGGCATGGAGGCCAGTTCAGACTCGGTCGGGATGTAAATCAAGCTGTTCGAACCTCCATCGCCGTTCACGTTGGAGGTCATGGTGTAGCTGTAGCGCGTGTAGCTGTAGCCGCCCACAAAGCAGAGGTTGAGGCCTTCATAGTAGAGGCCGATGGTCTCTGAGGTGTGCTTGCCAGTGTTCCAGGTCCAACCGACGTTCAAGAGGAGGCGGTTAGGCGTGACATAGGAACTGTAGCCCAATTCATGGACATTGGAGCCATGAACACCGAAAGCGTTGGTGTTGTAAGCCGAAGTGACTTGGTCGCCGATACCGTCGGTGACGTTCTTGCCTTCCGAATAGGTGTAGGCAGCCATCAGGTCAAGACCGCAGTTGAATCTCTTGCTCAACTGGCCGGTCACGCTGTAATAGTAACCGTTTTTGTCGGTGTTGGTAATATAATAAGGAGTGACAGCCTTACCGAGTGAGTTGGTGATACCCTCGCTGCTCCAGTGCTTTCTGGGGCCAGGCTCGCCGGGGAGTTGGATGTCGTTTTCGTCTTGCACGATGCCAAGTTTGGTAACGGCCACGGAGGTGATGTCCTTGTTGTAAATACCTTCAACAGTAGCCTTGATGCCACCAGGCAGTTCGGCGTCGAAGGCCAAACTGCTCTTCCAAGTTTGGGGCATACGGAGGTTCTTGTCCATGATGGTGGTGGACTGGGGAGCCGGTAAGTCGCCAACAGTCAGGAGGCTGCTATTGTTGTTGATGATTGCAGTGGGGCTGTCGAAGAACTTGATTTGCTCCTCATAGTTGCTGTTGATGTACTGGTTTTGCAGGCAGTTGGAGTTACCCACAGTGGAGACAATCCACACGAAAGGCAGACGACCCGTGTAGAGGCCTGAACCGCCACGGAGGATATACTTGCGGTCGCCAGCGAGGTCCCAGTTGAAGCCCAAACGGGGTGAGAAGTTCACGCGAGCCTTGGGCATATCAGCTGTCGACATGCCGTACATCGTGTTGCCTTCGCCATCGGCGATGGAGTGATGGACGGTGCTGGTGGTGCCATCTTCGTTGGTGACGGTTTCATCCCAACCTTCGAGGAACTCCTTGTTGGTGTTGTAAGAGGCAATCGAAGGATACCACGGCACCTCAACACGAAGACCAAGAGCCAGTTTGAAACGCTCGCTGAGGGTCATTTCATCCTGCGCGTACAGAGAACCTTGCATGTAGTTGAAGGAAGGATAAACCTGCTCAAGTTTCTCGTTGTTGCCGTAGGTGATGGCAAAAGCGCGAGGATCGAGATTGTTTTCGAAATCATACCATGAATCATAGACATAATAGCCGGCACCACCTTGCATGAAGCCGTTCTTGGTGTTGTCGAACTCGTATTGGGCACCGAAGGTGAAGTTGTGCACACCGGTGAGGTAGCTCAATTCGTCAGTGACGACGGCGGTGCTCACTTCGCGGAGGTTACCATAGGTGAACGGGTCGGGACCGAAGCTAGTGTAAACAGCGGGGGTGCCGTCCTCAAGGGTTTCAAGAATATCGACAGTGGGGAAGAGGTTGCCCACGAAGCTACGAGGCTCATATTGGCGCGAATAAGTGGCACGCAGCATGTTGTTGCCTCTACCACTTGCGAAGCTATGGTTCCATTCGGTTGCAACGGAGCTGAAGTTCTGCTCTTGGAAGTAACGGTTGCTCTCGAAATACAGGGCGTATTCGGAAGTACGGCCGTAAGTGTTGCGGTTATAGACCGAACTGGCCAAAGGATTGATGGAGCTTGAGGGGTCGGATGAATACTTGTTTCTCACCAAGCTGTAACGGATGTTGAACTTGTCTTTCTCGCTGATGTTCCAGTCCAAACGGGCAAGCAACTTGTAGTCAGGGGTGCTGGCGCTATAGTTCTGGTAACGGCCAGGGTCGTAACCGTACTTGCTCATTAAGTAGCTCTTGATTTCGTCCATTTTCTCAACTGTAGGACGATTGTATTGGGTGCTGCCACCGTAGACGTCGTCTTCACTCTCGCGGGCGAAACTGGTTTGGCCGGGGTCAACATCGCTTTGGTACTCAAAATTCACGAATAAGAACAACTTGTCCTTCACGATGGGGCCGCCCACGCTGATACCAGCGGTGTTGTCGAGCGACTTGGAGAGTTTCAGGTTGTCAGGGAAGTTGCCAAACTCGTCTTTCTTGCCGAACTTGGTGCCGATGAGACCGTCGTTGGTGAAGTAGTCATACACGCTGACATGCCACTGGTTGGTACCGCTCTTGGTGACGGCATTCACGGCACCGCCGGTGAAGCCGCTATGACGCACGTCGAAAGGCGTGATGCTGATGGTCATGGCCTCGAGAGCGTCCAAAGAGATGGGGCTACCGCCGGCAGGCAGGTTGCCGCCGATACCGAAAGCATTGTTGAATGCGGCACCGTCAACGGTCACATACGACGAGCGGTAGTTGCCGCCGCCGATGGAAAGGTTGCCGCCAAGCACTGAGGCTTGCGGGGTCAAAGCCAGCACATCGTTCAGGCTACGGGTGATGGTGGGCAGGGTTGTAATCTGCTCATTGTCGATAGCCGTAGTGGCACCGGCGCGGTCGCTGTCCATGCCGTTGCTGATGGCCTCAGCCGAAATGGTGACTTCGCCCAAGCCGATGGACTCTTCGTTCAGCCTGACATTCAGGATTTTGGTTTCACCCAGAGTGGTGGTGATACCTTCCTGCTTGACCGTCTGGAAGCCGACCATGCGGACCTCGATGGTGTAAGGACCACCGGGACGGATGTTAAGCAAACGGTAGGTGCCGTTCGCATCGGCCACAGCGTAATACTGCGAGCCTGATGGTGTGTGTGTGGCAACAATCGTGGCGCCCGGAAGGGTACCTTTGTTGTTGTCCGTGATTTTTCCACTGATGCTCGAGGTGGTCACTTGGGCCATCAAGCTAATGGAGGCAATCATAGCCACGAAAAAAGTAAGCAACTTTTTCATAGGTAATAATTTAATGTTAATAATTAAGTTGATTGTATTGATTTTCATAGAGTTGCGTTTTCAATTTGTCTGCTTTGACCGTGCAAATATAAGGCATTCCAATGAAATGCCAAACCAAACTACCAAAAACACACTCCCTTTTTTCCGAAAAGAAATCAACAAAGTTTGTTCATATCGCTTAATGTTTTGATTCTGTTTGGATTGAAAAGGCTGTTTCGACAAATTCATGCGCAAATCCGTACCTTGTTTATTAATTACCCGCCTCCGATTGAAATTCTTTCGTTTTTTTTCCCTATTTTTGAAGCCTGAAAAACCACACATACCATGAAAAGACTGACCATATTTGCGATGCTGGCGGCTTTGGCCTTGGGCTTTGGCTCGTGCAGCAACAGGCCCTCGAAGCAGTTCAAGGCCATGGGAGAGAATGTGTTATCCATTGAGAATCAAATCAGTGCGATGAAGGATTGCGACGAACTCCAGATGATGAATTTCGCCATTCTTGGGCTGCGCTCCGACTTGGACAACCTCAAACAGGAAGGCACGATTTCGGATGCTGAAGTCGGCAAATTGAGCGACTTGCTTGACCGACTCGAAGCCACATGGAACGGGAAATGGGCCTCGTTGGACTGCGAACAAATCACCATTGAGGACGAACTCGACACTTCGGGCGAGGCGGAAGACGAGGAATTTGAGGGTAATGAAGCCTTGTAGGTCGTGGATTTTTGGTATTTTTGCACTTTTAAATTGTAAAACATGGCATTCTTTTATCGACATAACCCAAAGAAATTCAACTACAAGCCTCGCTACTACGACCCTGAGCAGCAGGCATGGGAAGAGAAAAAGGCCGCTGCGGGCCTCGACTCGAAACTGACGCATGAGGAACAACTGAGGATGAAGATGCGCAAAAGCTGGAGTGCAGCCAAAGACGAGGAAAGCAAGGAAGAACAACGTGCCAAACTGATTCGCAGAATCGTGTTGGGTGTGTTCGTTGTGTTTCTTTTCTATTTCGTTTTCTGCACGCCGCTGATGAACAACATCGTTAGAGGTCTGATTGGGGA
>Ga0310786_10013320_pt1 | contig 10141 bp, 6 predicted proteins | sample AusTroGonzalo_MG_FD_203881 | JGI IMG/M metagenome (GOLD analysis project Ga0310786, IMG submission 203881) | Bovine rumen microbial communities from tropical cattle in Woodstock, Queensland, Australia - Gonzalo_03 (v2) (version 2) | ecosystem: Host-associated > Mammals > Digestive system >... | reverse complement strand
ATGAATTGACGGTGCGCCAGAAAAGAGCCTTGTTTTTCAGTCATTCGATTGAATGTGATGGAGCCGCAAACGTGGTGGATGGCTATATTTCTCCGGATTCATTTTGCGACCTGTATATGGGTGAACTCTATTTCCGTGATGCCCGTCACTATTTTAGCCTGGTCTCACGAAGCGTGGAAGGATACAAAGATATTGCCCAAATGTTGGGCGACAGCGTATTCTATACGGATGACGAACTCTATCTGATCGTCCGCCAGATTTGCCGTGACCGTTATGGAAATGCCCGTCCCGAGATCCTGACGCTGGACCAAAAGAAGGAATTCGCAAGAATGCTTCATTATGATTACAAAGCATCTAACAAGCAGATACAAAGAATGCTTCGCATCGACGAACGAAAACTTGCCGTTCTCTTTGGGGAATAGGTTGCCGGGCACAAATACACCCCATTTTGTTCCAGGGAAGCGAAATTTCAGGGTCCCGGGCACGCTGAGGCCCTGTTTTGTGCCCGGCAGGTCGAACGCCCGTGGATTGGCGTTGTGGAGGGCAGCGGCTTTTTGCATTTCCGGGCGGAAATGCGTATTTTTGTGGTTTAGCGCGTATATGTGTGCGCGCGGATACGGGCGGGAGCCCGCCAAAGCATGGAAGAACAGGCCGCAAAAATACGGATAGAGCAGCTCCGGGAAATCCTCCGGGAGAATAGCCGGCGTTATTATGTCGATAATGCGCCGACGATGTCGGACTATGAGTTCGACCAGCTGATGCATGAGCTGGAGCGGCTGGAAGCGGAGTTCCCGCAGTTCGACAGCCCCGACTCCCCCACCCGTCGCGTCGGTTCCGACCTGGAGGCGCCCGTGGGTGCCAACGCAGAATCGCAGGCCCGCCAGGGTTTCGTCCAGCGCCCGCACCGCTACCCCATGCTCTCGCTGGGCAACACCTACTCCATTTCGGAAATCGAAGAATTCGTCGCCCGCGCGGAAAAGACACTCGAGAACGTCCGTTTCAGCTACAGCTGCGAACTCAAGTTCGACGGCACCGCCATCTGCCTGACCTACCGGAACGGCAAACTGGTCCAGGCCCTCACCCGCGGCGACGGCATCCAGGGCGACGACGTGACGGAGAATGTCCGCCGCATCGCCAGCATCCCGCAGCAGCTCCACGGCGATTATCCGGAAGAATTCGAGATCCGCGGCGAGATCCTGATGCCCTACGAGGCCTTCGACGCCCTTAACCGCGAACGCGAAGCGCAGGAGGAAGCCCCCTTCGCCAATCCGCGCAACGCCGCCTCGGGTTCGCTGAAGCTCATCGATCCCGAAGAAGTGGCGCACCGCGGCCTCATCTGCACCCTCTACCATGTCCCCGCCGAGTCGGTGAGTTTCGCCTCCCACGCCGAGGCGCTCGACGCCGCCGCCCGCTGGGGCCTGCCTGTTTCCGCGGAGCGGCGCCTCTGCCACGACATCGCGGAAATCAAGGACTACATCGACCACTGGGACAGCGCCCGCAAGTTCCTCCCCTACGCCACCGACGGCATCGTAATCAAGATCAACGAGCTCGCCTGCCAGCGCGCACTGGGCTACACGGCCAAGTCGCCCCGCTGGGCGGTGGCCTATAAATTCAAGGCCGAGCAGGCCTGCACGGAGCTGCTCAGCATCGACTACCAGGTCGGCCGCACCGGTGCCGTGACCCCCGTGGCCAACCTCTCCCCCGTCCAGCTCAGCGGTACGCTCGTCAAGCGCGCCACCCTCAACAACGCCGACCAGATGGCCCTGCTGGACATCCGCGTCGGCGACTGGGTCTATGTGGAGAAAGGCGGGGAGATCATTCCGAAAATCACGGGCATCGACCCGGTCCACCGGGCCAAGGATGCGCAGCCGCCCGTCTTCCCGAGCGTCTGCCCCGACTGCGGTACGCCGCTGGTCAAGGCGGAAGCCGAAGCCAAGTGGTTCTGCCCCAACCAGGACGGCTGTCCCATGCAGATCAAGGGCCGCCTGCTGCATTTCGTCAGCCGCAAGGCCATGGACATCCTGGCCGGAGACATGACCGTCGACCAGTTCTATGCCGCCGGCCTGGCCCGCACCCCGGCGGACCTCTACGACATCAGCAAATACCAGCTCCTCAGCCTCGAGGGCTGGCAGGACAAGTCCGCCGACCGCTTCCTCGCCAGTCTGGTAGCGTCGAAGCAGGTTCCCTTCGAACGCGTACTCTTCGCCCTGGGCATCCGCTATGTGGGCGAGACGACCGCCAAGGGCATCGCCCGCCATTTCGGCGACATCGACACCCTCGCCGCCGCCACGCAGGAGCAGCTGCTGGAAATCGACGACGTGGGCGAGGTGATCGCCCGCAGCGTCTGCGATTATTTCGCCAAGCCCGAACACCGGGAACAGATCGCCCGGCTGCGCGCCCACGGCCTCCGTTTTGACGGGGCCGGACAGGACGTCGCGGTCTCCGAGGCCCTCGCGGGCAAGACGATCGTGATCTCCGGCAATTTCAGCATCAGCCGCGAGCGGATGAAGGATCTGATCGTGGCGCACGGCGGCAAGGCCGGCTCTTCCGTGAGCGGGGCTACCGCCTTCCTGCTGGCCGGAACGAAGCCGGGGCCGGAGAAATTGAAGAAATGTGAGAAGCTGGGGATTCCCGTCGTCTCCGAGGAGGAGTTCCGCGCCATGCTGCCGGACAATGGTACGCCGGCGGGCAGCGGGTTGCCCCAGGAGGGCGTTTTCGCGAAGCGGGGATTTTCTTCGCCCGACGGGGGCAAGCCCGCTGACGCCGGCAAACAGGATAGCAGCGAAACCGTTGAAGAATTAACGTTGTTTTAGGATACGATGAAGATAGCCCGGAAAATAACGGACCTGTTCAGCGACCGGATCTGGACCCTGGATACCAGCAAGAGCTCCAAGCTCTATGCGTGGATCGTCCGGACCTGGAAGATCATCCGCATCACCTTCCGCACCTTCACGGAGAACCGGATGGGCTTCCAGTGCGTCTCGCTGAGCTACTTCATCACCCTGGCCCTCGTGCCTATGATCGCCTTCGCTTTCGCGATCACGGGCGGCCTGGGCCTGGAAAGCAAGATCACGGAAGTGCTCCAGATGGCCCTGCCGTCCCACCCGGAGATTGTCACGATGCTCGCCGAGAAGGCCGACAACATCCTGGTCTCCGCCCAGGGCGGCGGCCTGGGACTCATCTCCGCCCTGATGTTCCTCTGGGCCATCCTGTGGATGATGTTCCAGGTGGAGCGCGTTTTCAACAACGTCTGGGGCATTCTCAAGATCCCCCGCAAGATTTACAAGCGCTTCGGTTTCTACTTCCTGGTGCTCTTCCTCACCCCGTTCATCGTCATCATCTTCGGTGCCGGCATCGTCTACGCCACCAACATGACCGACCTCTTCGGCCTGAACATGAAAGAAGTGCGGGGCCTGTTCAAGTGGCTCGGCAACATCGCCTTCTACGCCATCCTGGTGGGCACGTTCACGGTCATGTACAAATACATCCCCGCCACGTATGTCAAGCCGAAATACGCCTTCTGGTCGGCCCTGATCACCGGCGTCATCTTCCTGCTGTTCCAGCACATTTACCTGCATACGCAGATGTTCGTGGGACGGCTCAGCCAGACCTACGGGCTCCTGGCTGCCATCCCGCTCTTCCTGATCTGGCTGAACTTCAGCTGGCAGATCATCATCTACGGCGCGCAGCTTACATACAGTTTCCAGAATGTCGACCAGTATAACGTCTCCGCGTGGGACACTGAAAACAGATAATGAGCATCTCCAAGTTCACACCCGATGATCTCCGCTGCATCGACGAGGCCTACGCCTCGCTGATGCAGGTTGCCGCCAAGCGCTGCAAGGACAAGACGGAGGTGGAGACCGTGCGGAAAGCTTTCAAATTCGCCAACCAGGCCCACAAGAACGTGCGCCGGCGCTCGGGCGAGCCCTATATCCTGCACCCCATCGCCGTGGCCGAGATCGTCGTCTCGGAAATCGGCCTGGGCTGCAAGTCCATCTGCGCCGCCCTGCTGCATGACGTGGTCGAGGACACCGCCTATACGGTGGACGACATCCGCAACCTCTTCGGCGACAAGATCGCCACGCTGGTGGACGGTCTCACCAAGATCAAGACCGTGCTGGACAACGAAGACCGCAAGGGAGAAGCGGCCAGCACCGAAAGCCTGCAGGCGGAGAACTTCAAGCGCATCCTGCTCACCCTCAACGACGACGTCCGCGTCGTCCTGATCAAGCTGGCGGACCGGCTGCACAACTGCCGGACCATCGAATACATGCCCGAACACAAGCGGGACAAGATCCTCTCCGAGACCATGTTCATCTTCATCCCGCTGGCGCACCGCCTCGGCCTGTACAGCGTCAAGTCGGAGATGGAGAACATCTGGCTCCGCTACAAAGAGCCGGAGGACTACCGCCGCATCACCGAACGCATCAAGGGCAACGTCGCCACGCGCGACAAGGACATCGACACCTTCATCGCCCCCATCGAGCAGTCGCTCAAGGATGCCGGGTACAAGTTCACCATCAAGAAGCGCATCAAGACCCCGTACTCCATCTGGTACAAGATGCGCACGAAGCAGGTGCCCTTCGAGCAGATCTACGACCTCTACGCCGTCCGCATCATCTTCGATCCGACGGAGAACAATATCCAGACCGAGCGCGGACAGGCCTACCTCATCTTCTCCACCGTCACCCACCTCTACCGGGAGAACCTGACCCGGCGCCGCGACTGGATCTCCCAGCCCAAGAGCAACGGCTACGAGGCCCTGCACTGCACCCTGATGAGCCATTCCGGCTTCTGGGTGGAAGTCCAGATCCGCTCCCGCCGCATGGACGACATCGCCGAGAAGGGTATCGCCGCCCACTGGGCCTACAAGAACGACGGCTACATCTCCGAGAACGATTCCGAGATGGACAAGTGGCTCGCCGAGGTGCAGGAGATCCTGCTGAGCGACGACGTCAGCGACCTCGAACTGCTGGACATCATCCACAAGGACCTCCTCAGCAGCGAGATCGTCGTCTTCACGCCGAAAGGCGAACAGAAAGCCATCCGCGGCGGCGCCACGGCGCTGGATTTCGCCTACCAGATCCATACGGAAATCGGCAACAGGGCCATCGCCGCCAAGGTGAACATGAAGCTCGTCCCGCTCTCCTACACCCTCAAGGCGGGAGACCAGGTCGAAATCATCACGGCGGAGAACGCCCGGCCCAAGATGGACTGGATCTCCGTCCTGCACACGCGCTACGCACGCAACCGCGTCATCGAATACTTCCGCCGCGACTTCAACGTCATCGCCCGCGAGGGCGAGCGCATCTTCGAGGAGCGCGTCCGCCTGATGGGCCTCCAGAACTCCCGCGAGCTCATCCGCAAGTTCCAGGACTACACCCAGCTCCGCGACGAGGACGAGCTCTTCTTCCGCATCGGCCTGGGCCTGCTCGGCCCCGAGGAATTCAAGGCCATCATCGACGAGAAGGACCTCTCGTCCGGCGAGCGCCGCAAGAGCGCCACGCTCCGGGAGGACAGCGCCGTACAGTACAAGATTGCGGAATGCTGCCACCCTATCCCGGGCGATCCGGTGATCGGTTTCTCGATGAGCGACAGCCTCGTGATCGTGCACAAGAAGTCCTGCCCCGTGGCGGAGAGCCTCGCCAGCAAATACGGCAACCGCATGGTCGTCCCCCGCTGGGAGGCTGTCCAGCAAGAATATCCGATCCGTATCTCGCTCAAGGGCATCGACCGCATCGGCCTGCTGGGCGACATCTCCAACTTCATTTCCCAGACTCTGGGCATCAACATCCGCAAACTCCAGCTCTCCACGGACGGCGGCCTCTTCGAAGGCTTCATCGAACTGCGCGTCCGCGACAAGCGGAACCTCGAGCGGATGGTGGACGGCCTCTCCAAGATCGACGGCATCCAGGATGTCGTCAGAACCGACCTCTGACGCCATGAAACGATTCCTGCCCCTGATACTCCTGGTCTGCGCCTGCCTGCTGCCGCTCTTCTTCCCCTCCTGCGCCAACACGACGCAGGCCCCTTCGGGCGGCAAGAAGGACACCATTCCCCCGCTGATCATCGACATCAAGCCGCTCCCGGGCACGGTGGACGTTCCGCTCCAGGGCGCCAGTTTCGTGTTCACCTTCAACGAATACGTGTCCATCAAGACGCCGACGAACATCGTCCTCTCGCCGCCCCTGAACCGCCAGCCCAAGTCGCGGGTGCGCGGGCACAACGTCGTCGTCTCCTTCGAGGAAGCGCTCCAGCCCAACACCACCTACACGATCACCTTCACCGATGCCATCGCGGACACCAACGAAGGCAACATGTTCCCGGGCTACACCTACGTCTTCTCCACCGGATCGCAGATCGATTCGATGATGATCACGGGCACCGTGCTCGACTGCAACACGCTCGCGCCCGTCAAGGGCGCCACCGTACTCCTGCACAAGGACCACGCGGATTCCGCCGTACTGCTCCACCGGCCCACGGCCGCCGTCAAGACGGACGACTGGGGCTTCTTCGCCCTGCCCTTCATCCAGGACACCCTGTACCGGATCTACGCCATCCGGGACGCCAACAACAATAACATCTACGACCCCGAGACGGAGACCGTCGCCTTCATCGATTCGCTCATCCGGCCCGTCCTGATCGCGCACGACACCGTCCCGGAGATGCTCAAATACGACATGACGGACACGGTGCGCTGCGAGGCGCGCCGCAGCGAATACGAGCTCAAGCTCTTCCGCGAGAAGCCGAGCAAGCAGTACATCGTGAACAAGGTCCGCACCGCCGAACGCTCCGCCTACCTGACCTTCCAGGCCCCGGGCGCGTGGATTGACTCGCTGTGGATACGCGGCTACCGGGCCGACCAGCTCATCAGCCAGTTCAACATCCTGCAGGACAGCCTGGAACTGTGGATCAACAGCCGCAGGGCCGCTCCCGACACGATGCGCATCTACGTCAACTACCGCAAGACGGACACCCTGGGACGGCTCGTCCCCACCCAGGAAATCATCCGGCTCCCGATGCCGGCCGAGAAGCGGACCTATTCGAAGAGCGTCCGGCGCAACATCAAGCACGAAGACACCATCTGCGTCTACAAATTCCAGGCAGCCCCGGAGACCGTGGAGCAGAACGGCTTCGAGCTGGAATTCCGCAACCCCATCATCACGGAGCACTTCGACTCCGTGCAGTTCATTGCCATCAACACCCGCCAGCGGCAGAGCCGCGCCGAGTTCACCGTGGAGCAGGACAGCCTCAACCTGCGCCGCTACATCCTGCGGCCGAAGGACAAGCTGATGCCGGGCTTCGAATACCAGATGAAGCTCCCTTACCGCGCCTTCCGTGACATCAACGGCTTCTGGTCCGACAGCTCCCTCGTCAAGGTGAGCCTTCCGACCGACGAGACCCTGAGCACCCTGGAACTCGATCTCTCCGGCGTGGACCGCAAACTCATCGTAGACCTGCTGGGCGAGAAGCGCGATAAGGTCCTGCGCAGCCACGTCACGGACTGTGACGGCGTGCTCACCTTCCCTTACCTCCGGGCCGGTCGCTACAGCATACGCATCACCGCGGATGGCAACCGCAACTCCATCATCGACACCGGTTCGCTGCTGGAGCACCGCCAGCCCGAGAACGTGGTATTCCTGGACTTCTCCGGCAGCCAGCACCTCAACATTCCCGCCAGCGCCGAGCTCACGCAACGCGTCGATGTCAGTTCCCTATTCCGTTGACGCCATGAGAAAGTTCCTCGCCATCCTCCTGCTGTTCGGCCTGGCCGCCCCCGCCCTCCGGGCGCAGGCGACCTTCGACGCCGACACCACCCTGCAGGAGACGCCGGCCAAGAAGGCCATGATCAACGACTACATCATGATCGGCGTCAACTACGGCGTCACCTTCTCCAACATGGCCTACAACCCTGCCAAGCACAACCGCGCCTGGCAGTTCAACCCGAACTACGTGAGCGTCACCTTCACGAAGTTCAGCAAGATGTTCGACAATATTCCGATGTTCGCCCTCGTGGTGGGCGTGGCCCACGGCTACGAAGGATTCGGCTTCCTGCGCGATCCGTCCACGGGCCGTTCGCAGGAGGTGGACGGCGCCGAACAGGCGACGATTGAAGTCTTCGAGATTCCGGCACTCGCACAGGTGCACATCGACTTCCATCCCGCCAAAATCATGGCCAACATCGGCGTCTACGGCGGCTGGCGCAACAGCATTTCGCGCAGCGGGCCCAACCTGGAACCGGAATACGCCAACGCCTTCCGGCCCTATGAGAACCGCTGGGAGTACGGACTGCAGGGTGGCGCCGGATTCGCGCTGATGTTTGACCCGGTCGAAATCCATTTCAACGCCCTTCTCCGCTGGTCCTGGTCCTCGCTCTACGCGCCGGACTATGCCAGCCAGTACTACTACCGCTACGCCTACCCGATGGACATCATCGCCACCGTGGGCGTCCATTTCCAGCTGACCAAACGCTCCGGCAAGACCACCTCGCAGCTGCGCCGCGAAGCAAAAGACATCGTATATGGCTCGCATTGAGACACTTCCCGTCCGGGTCGGGGATTCCCTGATCATCGGCGCCGGACATCCCATCGTCGTCCAGACGATGTGCAACACCCACACCTCCGACGTGGATGCCACCGTGGCTCAGTCCCTGGAACTCGCCGCCACGGGCGCACAACTCGTCCGCATCACCGTGCCGGGCCGCCAGGACGTGCCGCATATCGCGGAAATCAAACGGCGCCTGCGGGCCGCCGGCTGCATGGTGCCGCTGGTCGCGGACATCCATTTCTCGTCGGAGACGGCCATCGAGGTCGCCCCCGTCGTGGAGAAGGTCCGCATCAATCCCGGCAACTTCCATCCCGACCACGAGCAGGCGCGCGCGCAGTTCGCCCGCTTCCTGTCCGTCTGCAAGGAACACGGCACCGCCGTGCGCGTGGGACTCAACCACGGCTCGCTGGGCCGCTACATCACCGACCGCTACGGCAACACGCCACAGGCGATGGCCATTGCCGCGATGGAGTGGCTGGAGATGTGTATCGAGGCGGATTTCCTGAACGTCGTCGTCTCCCTCAAGGCCAGCAACACCGTCGTCATGGTCGAGGCGTACCGCGAGCTGGCGCGCCGCATGCAGGAGCGCGGGGTCGTCTTCCCGATGCACCTCGGCGTCACGGAAGCTGGTGGCGGCGACAGCGGCCGCATCAAATCCTGCGTCGGCATCGCCTCGCTCCTCCAGGAAGGCATCGGCGACACGATCAGAGTTTCCTTGACGGAAACTCCGATCGCGGAGTTGCCTGTCGCTCAATACATTGTGCGACAGGCAACTCGCTCTATCCAACCCCCTGTCGCTAACGCGACATCCCCCTTTCAGGGGGAATGCGCCCTGCACTCCGTTCCGGGCGGTGACTCCACTGCTGCGGTTTCCTACGGAAACCTTGCTGACGTTCCGTCACGGCGCCTGACGGCGCCTTCGCTACGCTCAAACGCAAACCAGGCACTGACCCAAAGCGAGCAGCAGATGCTCGATGCGGCGATCCTGTGGGGACCGAAGTTGCTGAAGCGGGAGATTGACGAGATTCCGGCGGAGGCGGGCCTGTCGGAATACCTGAAGGACGAGATCATGCAGGCGGCCCGGCGCCGATTCTACCGCCCCGAATACATCGCCTGCCCCGGCTGCGGCCGCACGATGTACAACCTGCAGGAGACCTTCGAAGAGGTCCAGCGCCGCACGGCGCATCTGAAGGGCATGGTCATCGCGGTCATGGGCTGCATCGTCAACGGCCCCGGCGAAATGGCCGACGCCGACTGGGGCTACGTAGGAGAAGGCGGCGGTAAAGTCACAATCTACCACCGCAGCGAACCCGTCCTGCGGCACATTCCCGACACCGAAGCCATCGACCGGCTCCTCGAACTCATCGAGGCGAACGGAAGCGAGGCATAATAATCCTCAGATTCTGGACATTTTCCTGAATCCGATATTCAAACCAACGGAGAAATTGATGGTGGGAATAATAGTTTTCTGGGCAGCGTAATACATTTCATCGGCATATAGCCTGAACTGCAGACTCATATCCCGTGCCTGGGGTGTCTTGGCAAGGAAGTCGACGGTCCTGTGAAGATGCAAGTCCATACAAAGACCTTC
>Ga0310786_10013319_pt1 | contig 10141 bp, 8 predicted proteins | sample AusTroGonzalo_MG_FD_203881 | JGI IMG/M metagenome (GOLD analysis project Ga0310786, IMG submission 203881) | Bovine rumen microbial communities from tropical cattle in Woodstock, Queensland, Australia - Gonzalo_03 (v2) (version 2) | ecosystem: Host-associated > Mammals > Digestive system >... | reverse complement strand
AAAGGCAGGCTTTAGGGCCTGTCTTTTTTGTTTTCCCTTGGACTTATTCGTAATTTGTTTTATATTTGCGGTAAATATTACCACAATGGCAACAAAGATAAAGAAAATACTCGATTTGGTTCCCAGAGATTCCCTGCTGTTTTCCTCCTGGATGGCCAATCAGGGTTTGGACCGAAAGGAACAGACGCTGTATGTCCGCAGCGGATGGCTTGAACGGGTGGTTCAAGGGGTGTATAAGATAGCCGGCAGTACGCCAACACTCTATGGCGCTGTCGCTTCATATAACAGCCAGCTGGGCAAGAGTTGCCATGTCGGAGCTTCGTCCGCACTGGATCTGCGCGGCTTCTCCCACTTTGTTTCCATGGGGAAGCCACAGGCATACCTGTTCACGACAAAAGAATCCCGCCTTCCGGGATGGCTTCCTAAAGCCGAATGGGATATGACGGTGAAATACTTTACATCCTCCGTATTTGGCAAAGAAACGGGGCTGGAACTATATGACTACAATGGGGCGCAGCTGCTCATTTCCTCACCGGAGCGGGCTTTCATGGAGTGTCTGCTCTTATCCCCCGAACAGTTTTCCCTCATGGACAGTTACTATGTAATGGAGATGTTGACAACGCTCCGTCCGTCACTTGTCCAGCAACTTTTGGAAGAGTGCTCTTCCGTCAAGGTCAAGCGCCTGTTCCTGTATATGGCAGAAAAAGCCGGGCACAACTGGTTCAGAGCCCTGGACCTTTCAAAGATCAATCTTGGCAGCGGAGTGAGGAATATCTCCGCCACCGGACGGTTCATCAGTAAATATCAGATGATAATACCTTCAGACTTGGCAGACTATGAATAGAGAATATGCAGAGAAAGTGGAAGTCCTCCTGAGGCTCATCCCCATCGTGATGGAAGAGAAGGTTTTCGCCGTTCATGGCGGTTCAGCTATCAACCTCTTTGTCAGAAACTTACCTCGTTATTCGGTTGACATTGACCTTACTTACATACCCCTGGAAGGCCGGGAGGAAAGCCTGGAGCACATCAACGCTCATCTTATGAGTATCGCCAATAAGGCAAAACGCGCTTTCCCCGGGATGCATATTGTGCCCAAGCTCAACACCAGCAAACTCCTTTGCGGGTATCAGCGAAAACAGATCAAGGTTGAAGTGAACCAGACCAAGCGCGGGATAGTCGGCGGCGATGTGCTGACTGTACCTCTGTGCAAGAAAGCGCAGGAGGAATTCGGACTGTACTGTGAAGCCGATATTGTGCCGATGACGCTTCTTTATGGTGGGAAGATTGCTGCGGCGCTATCAAGGCAGCATCCACGTGACCTCTTTGATGTCAAGTACATGGAGTACCCGTTTGAAAAGACCCGGGAGGGCTTGCTATTCTGCCTGCTTGGCAGCGACCGTCCTTTGCACGAATCATTTGCTCCCAACCTTATTGACCAGAAGGATGCACTTGCCAATCAGTTTGAAGGGATGACAGACACGCCCTTCTCGTATGAGGAATATGAGGAGGCACGTTCAAAACTTATTGCCGATGTAAATGCCATGATGACGGCAGAAGACAAAGATTTCCTTGTGAGTTTCGAGATGGGTGAACCGGACTGGGACAGTTTTGATTTCCCTTATTTCAAAGACTATCCTTCCGTGCAATGGAAACTCAATAACCTTCTGAAACTGAAGAAACAGAATTCTCAAAAGCTTGCCGCGGAGGCGGGTAAACTTCAATCGATATTCGGATTGTAGCCTTCCGGCCCGGCTTGTCCGGGCTGGAGGGCGGTGAAAGGCGCGGCCCGAAGGGACAGTCTTGTGACGGCCTCGCCGGCGCCAGTCTGTCCCCGGGTGAGACTTCTGCGGCGGTTTGCCGACGTAGAGGTCTCAAGCGCCGTGGAGCGGAAGTGGTGTTGACGGCCCAATTGTAATTATTAGTACTTAGTACTGTCGTAGATTCCGTTGATGGTCACAAAGTCCAGCGTCACAGTGGCGCCATCGGCAATGGAAATCTTCACGGGATTGGCCAGAGCCCCAAAAAGGGTGGTGCCGTCTGGAACTGTAAAGTTTTCGGTAATTTGTGATAGCTCTATTTCGCCGACTCTGGGATAAATCAGCGGACTGGTAGTAAGAAATGCATCGCCGCCGTTCTGGAAGCTGGAGCCATCCCAAAACACCGTGCCGCCGATGGTCACCGTGCCGCAGGTGCCAGATTCTCCTGCTCCGACGCAGTTGGCATTCGGGCCCTTCGTGGCCACCAAGCTGGTAACGCCAGAAGAAATCGTGATGTCACCACAGGAGCCACTGGAGCCACTGCCGATACCGGCGCCACCAAATTCGTTATATACACCATCCTGCCCGTCACCACCAACAGCCGTGATAGTTCCTCCCGTAATGGTGATATTACCGCAAGTAGCTTCAGTGCCGCCACCTATACCGCCAGAATACAAACTGCCAGTAGCCGTGATAGTTCCACCCTCAATAACGATATGGCCACAGTTAATAAAAGGTCCACCTCCGATACCGGCACCGCGACCATTACTGCTTGCCGTGAGCGAGCCATCGCCTACTGTTTCGCCCTTAATGGTGAGCGTACTGCCCGAAGGCACATGAATCCCGGGATAATTCGGATGAAAGCTCTTCAAAGTGTTTGACGAGCCGTCCTTCAGGATGATGGTGGCGTCGCCCAGACAGTTCAGGGCGGCATAGTTTTCTTCTTCCCAAGATCCACTATCATTAATACTCACGCCGTCCAGCGTCACCGTTGCGCCGTCGGCAATGTAAATATTCGCGGTTGTGCCAAGCGTACCACTGAGGGTGACGCCGTCAAGGACAGTAAAGTCTTTGGTGATTTCTGCAAGGTTTACATTTTTGACCCAGGGGAAAACCAGTTTTTCGTTTGTAAGATAAGTGTCGCCGCCGTTCTGGAAGCTGGAGCCATCCCAAAACATCGTGCCGCCGATGGTCACCGTGCCGCAGGTGCCAGATTCTCCTGCTCCGACGCAGTTGGCATTCGGGCCCTTCCAGGCTTCCACGCTCGTCACACCTGAAGTAATCGTGATGTTCCCGCAGGAGCCTTTATAACAGCTGCCGATGCCGGCACCTCCGCAAATTTGCTCGTCAACATCGGAACCTTCGGAAACATCGGAACCTTCGCCTCCAATGGCCGTAATGGTTCCGCCCGTGATGGTGATATTACCGCAACTGGATTGTTTACCTCCACCACCAATACCGGCAGAATAATTACTGCCCGTAGCCATAATGATTCCGCCCTCAATAACGATGTTGCCACAGGGCATAACCCATCCTCCTCCTATACCGGCTCCCTGGCCATTGCTGCAGGCCGTGAGTTCGCCGGTACCTGCAGCTTCTCCCTGAATGGTAAGCGTTTTTCCAGCGTACACATAGATTCCGGGATGCTGCTCGTTGAAGCCCGTCACGTAATTTTTCGATCCATCCTTCAAAATGATGGTGGCGTCGCCAATGCAGGTCAGGCCAGCATAGAATCCCTCTGTCCACGAGCCATAGCGATTGATGCTGGCATTGTCTAGCGTTACCGTAGCACCTGCGGCAATGGAAATCTTCACGTTTTTGCCAAGCGTACCGGTAAGGACATCGCCGTCAACAGCGATTGTATCCTCTGTTACGGCGTTAAGGTTAATACCTATCTTCGGCATCCTCCAGCTCACGTTGTAGCCTCGGCCTGCCTGGTAGGTTTTATCGGTCAAGGTTTTTGAATAATAACCGGCTCCGGCCTTTGCGGTTATTTCGATATCGGCATTGTCGGTGGGAAGGATGGCGACGTAGATATGGCCGTCAGTATCGTGCCACGGCGTCATTAAGCTGTATGTGTTAGTTCCGTCGCTGATGGTCAGGCCGGTGACGTCGCTAGTTAAATTGCTGCTGCCGTCGCCGTTCTTGAGGGTAATGGCAAGGATTGCCAGCTGGTTCTCCAGCGACAGCGAGGGCAAAGCACCGGCGTTCCAGGCACCAGAGTTTGTGCAGTAATCGTGCTGACTGGCGAGGTTGGCCAGCGTCCCGCTCTGATTATTAAATAGGTAGTGATATCTGATTGTACCGTCCGTATTGGCCATCCATGCAGGATAGACGTAGGTCACGTCCTGAGTCCTGTCGGGGTTGTTCAGAGTCACGGTGAACGTAGCCGATTTGCCTTCATTATCGATGTCATCAGCGGTCAGCGCCACGCTTGCAGCCTTGACGGTTGTGCCACTTTTGTTCTTATAAATCACGGCCAGTTGCTCGCCAGCTGCGAAGGTCTTCACTCCGCCGGCAGTCAGGGCTTTGGTGTCGATTAAACTGACGGTGGTTGTGCACACTTCGCCGTCTTCCACCACTGCCGGAATCTCTTCAGACTGGGCAGGTTCTTCCTTGACGCATCCTGTGATTATGGCACCCATTGCAACGAGGGCGGCCATGCTGAGGATTCTAAAAGTCTTCATTGCTTTCTTCGTTTTAATGGGTTTATTCTTCGTCGACGTCTTCCCACAGATAGTTCTGCAATCCGGCTGAGCCAACGCTTTGACAGATTATGTATTCAAACAGAAGCTCCCAGACTTTAGTCGAAGGAGCTTCATAGATGTTTTTGTATTTTGTTTCCATCATTGATGGTAATCTCCATTTTAGCGCGCAAATTTAGTAATTGTCTTTTAAAAAGACAACTCTGGCACTAGCCCTAAGTGCACGAGGTGTTCCAATAACAGTGTTAACGTTACGTTCGGTGGGTTGAAATAATACACGGAAACGGTGACCGTAAGTGACCGAAAATGAAGCGCGGTGACCAAAGTGACCGACAGGCGAAATGCAGAAGGTGACCAAAAGGTGACCAAATTTGGGGAGATGTAAAAAACAGACTTTGTATGGTGCTTGAAAATCAGCAACTTACAAAGTCTGTTCTGTGCCCGGGGCCGGGCTCGAACCGGCACGTCTTTTAAGGACACAGGATTTTGAGTCCAGCGCGTCTACCAATTCCGCCACTCGGGCCTGCGAGGGAGCAAAGGTATCAATTTTCTCCAACTTATCAAATTTTTGCCTAACTTCACGCCAAATTAACGCGAGGTATGTGCTTCAAAAAGAAAATCAAACTTTATTTCAGTGATTCTCCCGGCGCCCTCAAGCGGCGCCTGCGTTCCTATAAGCAGGTTTTCGTGGTCTATGACGAAAACCTGGCGCCCTGGCTGCCCAAACTGAACCTCGAGGGGAAGCCGGCTTTTCCCATCGTCGCGACGGAAGAGAACAAGAATATCAAAACCGCCTACGAAGTCTGTAAATGGCTGCTCGAGCAGGGAGCGGACCGCGATGCGGTCGTCGTTGCGGTAGGCGGTGGCGTGACCACCGACATCGCCGGCTTTGCCGCAGGGATCTACAAACGCGGCATCCGCTATGCCAATGTGCCGACGAGCCTGGTCGGGCAGGTGGATGCGGGCATCGGCGGAAAGACGGGCGTCAATGTCAGCTCGTTCAAGAATATGATCGGCCTGATCAAGCAGCCGGAATTTACCTGGATCTGCCCCGCCCTGCTGGAAACCCTTCCGGAGAAAGATTTCCTCTCCGGCAGCGCGGAACTGCTCAAGACCTTCATCCTCGAGGACAGGACCGCTTACGAAGAAGCCGTCGACCTGCTTTCGGCAAGTAACCGCAAGCCGGACGCTTACGGGAAACTCATCGAGGAGGCCGCCCGCATAAAGGCCCGCGTCGTGGGCAAGGACGAAAAGGAGAACGGACTGAGGCGGGTGCTGAACCTCGGCCATACCTACGGGCACGCCATCGAGTGGTATCAGCACGTGCATGGAGAGGAAGCCCCGCTCACGCACGGCGAAGCAGTGGCCGTCGGCATTATCAAGGCGGCCGGACTTTCCGAAAAGCGCGGTTACGCGGCAGCCGGTCTGGAAGCCAAACTGCGCGATGATTTCCACCGCTGCGGCCTGCCGGTCGACTGCCCCTGCCCCGAGGAGGCCCTGGAAGAGGCCGTCTCCAAGGACAAGAAGGCGGAAGGCGGGAAAATCAATTTCGTATTCATCGAGAAAATCGGCAAAGTCCGCATCGCCAAATTATGATTTGCACCAGCTTGCAGCACAAGTCCCTGGAAGAGATTTTCGGCATCCTCCAGGACCCGTACGTGGAAATGGCGGAGATCCGCCTGGACCTCTGCGACCTTTCTGACAACGACATCGAAGAACTGTTCAGTTCGGCCGACAAGCCCCTGATCGCTACCTGCCGCAGCACGGAAAAGGAGGCGGACGAAGCGCTTCGCCGCCTGGAAATCGCGGTGCAGTCCGGTGCGCGCTATGCCGACCTGGAGGTCGAGGCGCCAGTACGCATCAGCCAGCGCCTGCGCAAGATCTGCCGGGAATACGGCGTGGGGCTCATCCGTTCCTGGCACGACTTCGACGGTACGCCGGATGCCGCCACCCTCGAGATGTATTTCGAGCGTTGCCTGCGCTACGGCGCCGATATCGTCAAAATCGTCACGACCTGCCGGAGCGATGCCGATGCCGAACGCATCCTCGCCCTGTACCGGCATCCCGACCGCCGCGGCCGCCTGATTGCCTTCGGTATGGGGGAAGCGGGGCGCGACAGCCGCATCGAATGCCTCCGGAAAGGGGCTCCGTTCAGTTATGCGGCACTCAGTGCCGAGGAAGCGACGGCTCCGGGACAGTGGCGCGTGGACCAGATGCACAAGGCCGTTTACGGCGATGCACGCACTTTCTTCCGCAATTCGCTGGAAATGCCTGCGTCGAAGAGTTTTGCGCAGCGGGCCATCCTGGCGGCCGCCCTTGCCGACGGGACTTCCCACCTGCGGGGCTATACCCCCTGCGAAGATTCCGAAGCGGCGATCGCGGTGGCCAAGGCTATAGGCGCCAAGGTCCGTCGCGGCCGGACGCTGACCATCACCGGCATCGGCGCCGGGAAAGGCTGCCTGGACCTGAAGCAGGTGCAGGTAGGCAATTCCGGGCTGCTGGCCCGCCTCTGCATTCCGCTGTTCTCTGCCTTGAACGGCGGGGATGTGCTGCTGGACGGCGGAGAGCAACTGCGCTCCCGTCCGCTCGAGAGCGCATCGGACATCATGGCCTCCTTCGGGGTAATGCTGCATCCTGTAAATCCGCGCGGCGACAAGCAGATCCATCTGCCGCTGCGCCTGCAGGGTGCGCTGATGCCCGGGAATGCCGATATCCCCGGACGCGGCGGTTCGCAGCTCATCTCCGGGCTGCTGATGGCGCTGCCGCTGCTGGATAAAACTTCCAAGGTTTTCGTCACCGACCCGCGCAGTATCCCCTATATGTTCATCACCAGCGACGTGCTGGCTTCCTTCGGCATCAAGATCGGCAGCGAGATGGAGGGAGATGAGGCGCTGCTTGAAGACGGCGACTGGTCCGCGTGCAGCGGCATTACCTTCCGTATTCCCGGAAACCGTTGCTATAAGGCGGCGGAACTGGATATCGAGGGCGACTGGAGCGCGGCGGCGGCCTTCCTCGTGGCGGGTGCCGTTTTCGGCAGTGCGCAGGTGCAGGGCCTTTCTTCCCGCTCCCTGCAGGCGGATCTGGCCATCTGCGACATCCTCCTGGATGCGGGCGCCAGTGTCGCTTCCAGCGAGGACGGCGACGACATCTGCGTCTGCAAAGGCCCGCTGGAAGGCTTCGAGGCGGATTTGAACCACGCCCCGGATCTTTTCCCCGTGGTGGCGGTGCTTGCCGCCTTCTGCGAAGGGGAAACCCGTCTGAAGGGGGTACGGCGACTGCTCGGCAAGGAATGCAACCGCGCGGACGCCATCTCGGAAATGCTCTCGCAAATGGGCGTTCCGGTAAGCGTGGAGGGCGATGAGATGACCATCCGCGGCGAGAATTACTGCTCCCGCATCCTGAACGGACGGCTGCTCAAAGGTGGGAATTTCAGTTCGAATCACGACCACCGGATGGTGATGGCCCTGAAGATCGCGTCGCTCGGCGCGGCGGAACGTATCGTCATCGACGATACCGCCTGCGTCGCCAAGTCCTTCCCGGACTTTATGGAGATGTTCGATTAGCCTCGATAAACCGCAGCTCCGCTTCCAGCATTTCGAGTTTGTGCATCGGGCACCCGGCTTCCCGGGCCTGCCGCAGGGCTTCCGTATAGATGGCACCGATTTCCATCGGCCTGCCGAAATCGTAATCGAGTTTCATGCTGGGGGAGTAGGGCTTCATCGACAGTGTCATCTCCAGCATCTTGTCCGCAAAACTTTCGTCGATCCGCTCCACGCCCAGTGCGCGGGCGGCGGCGATGACCTCCAGCATCTGCTCCCGGATCAGGGCGGCGGTGGCCGGATGGGCGAGCAGCGCGTCCGTCGAAGTGTTCAGCGCGACCGTCATCCCGTTGAAGGGCATGTTCCAGACCTGCTTTTTCCAGCGCGCTTCGAGGTATTCGGCGCTGACGGCCCGGATGCCCGCGTCGACGAAATCGCGCACCACCGCTTCGGCGCGCTCCTGTGCACCGGCGCTATAGGCGGCGATGCTGATGTGCCCGAGGTCCTGGTGGTCGATGATGCCGGGCCGGGTCTTGGCGCTGCAGATGAAGGCCAGTCCCGCCGCCAGCCGCAGTTCCGGGAACATCGCCTGTACCTGCGCTTCCACGCCGATGCCGTTTTCAATCAGCACTACCAGCGTATCGCTCTTCAGCAGCGGCGGCAGCAGTTCCCGCAGCAAAGGGTTGTTGACGGATTTCAGTGCGACGATGACGACATCGCTGCCGGGCATATCGGCAGTGCTGGCGTAGGCATTGGGGGCATCGAGCCGGAAGTTTCCCCGCCAGGAATTCACCTGCAGTCCGTGCTCGCGGACGTATGCATAGTCCTTGTGGAAAAGGAAGTGGACCTCCTTTCCCGCCCGGGCGAGGCTGGCGCCGTAATAGCCGCCCACACCCCCTGTTCCGATGACCGAATAGACCATAAAATTTAGTCTGCCGCCGGAATGGGAGAACTCAGGTTCTTCATCCCCGGTTTGAGGTAAAGTTCCTGCTCCACCTTACCGCCCATCAGGCGGACCCAGGTGCAGAAGCCTTCGTCACCGGCAGTGAATTCGAAGACGCGGGCACCGCTGGGCTTGAGTTCGTTATAGACCGTATCGCAACCGCCGTAACGGCCGTAGATTAAGAAAAATCCCTGCCACATCAGGACATAGTCGTTGTTGTGGTCGTGGCCGGTCACGATGCCCTGGACGTCGCCCATCTCGCGCATGGCCAGGAACAGGCCGGAATTGAATTTGGGGACCGCCGGTTCTTCTCCGACATTCCCTACGATAAAGCGCCTGTTCTTCCCGTCGTCGTGCAGCGCGTCCCGATACTCCGGGACGGGAATATGGAAGAACGAGAGGGCGGGTACCGGTTTCCCGGCATTGCGCTCCGTAAAGTAGGCGCTGGCCTTGCGGTACCAGGCAATTTGGTCCGCGTGGATGTAGCCCCAGCTCTTGATGCCTGCGGGATAATCGCGGTTACCGCTGTCAAAAAGGTAAAAGATGCGCTCCAGTCCTTCCGGACCGGAGAGCGTGAGGATGTTGTCTTCGGCCAGGTTGACGCAGCCGGGAAGGGAACGGATCAGCTTGTGCATCTCTTCCCGGGTCAGGTCGAAGTCGCTGTCGTGGTTGCCGAGCGCTACGGCAAAGGGAATTTTCCTGTCTATGATGGGCTGCAGAAGGGTCCGGGCAGAGGCTTCCGCCGGCTTTCCGAAGACGATATCGCCCGTATGGATGACGAAGTCCGGTTTTTCCTCGTCCAGCATCTCGATGACATTGTTCAGCGCCCGTTCACTGCGCGGGTCGCCCAGGATGTAATGCGTATCCGTCAACTGGAGGATCTTGAATTTCCCGTCCTGCCGGTAATGCAGTTCGCCTGCCACCCACGGCCGGTCCGCTCCGCAAGCGTCACTGTTGAAAGCAGCAGGAAGGGTAAGTAATGCCAAAAGAACAAAAAATCGCTTCATTATGTAAATCGCTTTGTTGAGACAAATGTAACACTTTTCTCTGAAAAACATTTCGTATCTTTGTCGTCTTACGATGCAAAGCGCGAAAAATGACATTCCCGTCGGAACAGCGGCGGGAAGCGACTACAAGGAAGGTTTCGTCACGCAGGTCGAGCAGGATTTCGTCCCCAAGGGCCTGAGTGAGGAGATC
>Ga0310786_10013318_pt1 | contig 10141 bp, 5 predicted proteins | sample AusTroGonzalo_MG_FD_203881 | JGI IMG/M metagenome (GOLD analysis project Ga0310786, IMG submission 203881) | Bovine rumen microbial communities from tropical cattle in Woodstock, Queensland, Australia - Gonzalo_03 (v2) (version 2) | ecosystem: Host-associated > Mammals > Digestive system >... | reverse complement strand
CCTGCATGGTAAGGGTACTGCCGCCGCTTACCACATGGCCGCTGCGGACATTGTCCACGGCCGCCCGCACCAGTGCGCCCGGGTCCACGCCCGGATGCCACCAGAAATGCCGGTCCTCAAACTGGACCAGCGCCTTGGCAAAGCGCTCCGGCACGGTGTCGCAGGGCGGGAAGCGCCACTGCTCATCGGCCGCGATGCGCGCCCCCAGCAGCTCTCCTTCGGCGCTTTCCACCACGGTGGAATAGCTCACGCCCTTGAACAGCTCCCGGGGCAGGCAAAGCAGCCACGCTGTGAACAGCGCGGCTGCCATACTCCATATCCACTTTTTCTTATTCACCCTTCACCACGACGGTGCTGGAAACGGTGCTGGCGCTCACGGTAGAGAGGTACATGGCCTCGCAGCGCACGGCCGGCAGGCTGTAGGTACCCTCGTAGGCGGCGCGAAGCTGCACGCGGAAGGTCTTGCTGTGGCCCTTGGGCAGGGCGAAGAACCAGTCTACCCGCAGGTCGCGGATATCCTTGTAGTCGTAGCCGTCCTCGGCCTGGGCAGCGCCGGTCAGGCGCTCGTTCACCACCTCCCAGCCGGAAGGGATGCCCATGGAGAGGGCCAGGTTGCTGAAGGAGAGGTTGGCATGGCCCCTCACCGTGATGACGGCGCCGAAGCGGGTGCCCTGCTTCAGGGAAGCGGGGTTAAGGGCCGCGCCTTTCTCGTCCACGTATTTCACGGAGATGCCCACTCCATTGGAAACGGCCTGGGCAATCGGCTCACGCTTTTCGCTGAGGACGGTGCCGTACAGTTTGCCCTCGGAGAGGTTCTCCACGGTGGTAGAACCCGAAAGGGAGCGGGTTACCAGCGAAGCGGCGCCGGCTACATCTTCCTTGCCCACCTTGGCATGGATGGCGCTGCTGCCGACTTTTCCGGACAGATGGTGGTAGGCCATGGCGGCGAAGGCGGTCTCCTGGGTAGAGAGCTGATGCGAAGGGATGTCGGACATGAGCGTGAAGGCGTCGGCCACGCGGCCGTTCAGGGCCAGGGCGTCCGCGGCCAGCATGCGGTCGCGGAGGGTAGTGCCGAAGGTGAGCTCGTTGAACGCGTATTCCGGGAACTCGCGCTTGCTGCCGTCCAGCAGGGCCTCGGCCAGGGAGCTCTTGCCGCTCACGGCATAGGCCGATGCCAGCGCCCAGCGGGCCTGGTCACTGAGATCCTTGGCCGAGCGCAGGCGGTTCATGGCAGAGAGGTTGGCCGCCCCGGCGATGGCCAGGGTGTACAGGCGGTAGGCTTCGTCCAGGTCGCTGAAGGCCACCTGGCCCACGGCGCGGTAGGCCTGGCTCATCTTGTTCTGGAAGCTCTTCCAGTTCTTGAGCACGCCGGCGTTCACTTCGAAGCCGGCCTGGGCCGCCTCGGAGAGGAACTGTCCGGCCATGGACGATACCCAGCCGGCGGAAGTCCCGCCATTCCAGTAGGCAAAGCCGCCGTCGGCCTGCTGACGGGCATACAGCGTCTTGATGTAGCCGGGGATGAGCTCCTTCGCCTCCTTGGCATCGGCCTCGGGCAGCAGGGGCAGCAGGTGCAGCAGGGTAAGGCCCTTGGCACTCAGCTGTTCGCTGCAGCCATAGGGGTAGTTCTTCATGGAAAGGTACATGGCGCGCACGTCCAGTGCCGGCAGGGTGGCCAGCTGCAGGGTGTTCCCCTGCACGGTGGTGCTGGTCTTGGGCTCCAGGACGAAACGCTCTACTTCCGTGACCATGGGATGGGGGTTCTGTACCTCCAGGGCGATGGTCTCGGAGGCCTTGTGCCCGCCGCCGGTTGCCGTGACCGTAATATGGGAGATGCCCTCGGCATCGGAGGCCTTCAGCGGGAAGCGCAGCAGCTGGTCGCCCTTGGCCCGGAACGTGAGCTTCTGCGTGCCGCCGCCGGAGAGGGGACCGTCGGCCTTGACGGTGACGGTGGCTTCGCCCAGGCCGTCCTCCATGGCGAAGACGTTCACCGCGGCTGTGGTGCTTTCACCGCAGCCCATCATGCGGGGCAGGGTAGTGACCACCATCAGCGGGTTCTGCACGGGAACGGCCTTCTCGGTCTTGCCGTAGGCGCCGTCGTGTCCGGCGATGAGCATCACGCGCACGCTGCCTACGTACATGGGCAGCTGCAGCTTGAAGATATCGGTGCCCTTCTGCAGGGTCTTGGGGGCTTTGTAGATGACCACCGGGTTAAAGCGGTTGTCCTTGCGGGCGCTGCGCAGGGCGTCTTCGTCACCGCCGATGGCCGCCAGCGGGGTGAAGCGTCCGCTGAACGCGCCGATGACCTGGTCGTACAGGTCCCAGGTATTCACGTTCAGGGCCTCCCACTGGTACATGCGGCTCCAGGGGTCGGGTGTCTTGAAGGCCGTCAGGTCCAGCAGGCCCTCGTCCACGATGGCCAGGGTATAGGTCATCGGCTTTCCGTTCTTCTCGGAGATCTTCACCAGGAAGGGTTCCTCGGGATGCAGGACGTCGGGGAGCTGGATGACCGGCTCCAGGTGCGAGGCCGGGTTCTCCACCTTTACGCGCAGCACGCCGTACAGGCGCAGCGGCAGGTCGTTGGCTGCATTGCCGTAAGGCTGCAGCAGCGTGGCCTGCACATAGATGTTGGGCGCCATCTCGGGCGTCACGGTAAAGCTCCAGGGCGTATCCTGGGCCGATGTAGCCACCCACTCGCGGGTGAGCACGCCGCCGGCGTTCATCAGCTCTACCAGGGCCTTGCCGCCGGCTGCCGCGGGAATGTAGACCGTGGCTTTTTCGCCCACCTCATAGGAGGGCTTGTCGGTGGAGAGGGTGATCATGGTAAGGGCTTCGGGGTCGCGGCGGTCGGCGCGGCCGCGGTATTCGGGCCAGTCCACGATGAAGGAGGCGCCGCTCACATGGCCGCTCTGCGTATCCCGGGCCAGCACGATGTAACGGCCCCATTCGGGATAATTGACCTGGAAGGAGAAGCTGGCGTCCTGGGTTCCCACCGTGAGGCTGCCGCCCTTGATGCGCTGGACGGAACTGCCGTTCACATAGGCGTCCAGGGAAGAGCCGCCGGCGTTGTCCCACCACCAGTTCCAGCCGGTTTTGTACACGGCATATTCCACCTTGTGTCCTTTAACACGCTTGCCTTCGGCATTGACCACGGCCAGGTGGAAGATATGGGACTGGTCGGTCTCCAGGTATTCTCCTTCGGGAACCTGGATGCCCACGTAGGCGCTGTAAGGGGAGTAGGGAAGGGTTTCGGTGGTGAAGCTTTCGTCACCGCCGGGTTCCTCCACGCTGGTGGTCACGAAGGCCTGCAGCAGACCGGGCGCGTTCTCGGCGGCGGGCAGCTGGACCTGGGCCTGCAGTTGGCCGTCGGCTTCCAGCCTGCCTTCGAACAGGGTCTGTTCCGTAGCGCTGAAGCTGGTGGAGGGCTGGCTGAAGCTGTATTTCTCAAAGCCCTTGAACGGGGCGCCGGAAGCTTTCTTGAGGATGGCCTTGGCCCGCACCGGCAGGTTGCCGGCCACGCCGCCGCTGAGCCAGGCGGCGCTCACGGGCACCTGGATGGTCTTTCCGGCCTCCATCACGGAAGGATAGGAGGTGTTGATCTTGAGGCGGTTGGGCTTGACGGTCTCGATGTGCAGCACTTTGTGGAAGCTGCTGCCGCCCACCTTGAGGTAGGCGTTCCAATATCCCGTGGGGTCATCGGCCTTGGTGGGGATGTCGAAGCTGAAGAAGCCGTCGGTGCCCTTGCGGGTATACTTGGCGTAGAACTGTCCGGCGGGGGTGTACACTTCCAGGGTGGCAGGGTGTGCGGCCGGCAGGGTCCGGCCCTTGTCGGCCACGATGGCCGTCACGTGCAGGGTGTCGCCGGGACGCCATACGCCGCGCTCGCCGTAGAGGAAGGCCTTGATGCCCTGTTTGATCACCTCGCCGCCTACGTCGAAGCGGCTCAGGGTGCGCTGGTTGCCGTCGGTCACCTTCAGGTAGGCGGTGCTGCCGCCGGCCCTGGCCACCACGGCGAAGGGCTTGCGGCTCAGTTTCACCGTTGCCAGGCCGTTGCCGTCGGTCTTGGCGCTGCCGATGGGCTGCAGCTGGAAGTCATAGACCTCGATGCCGGCTCCCGAGACGGGATTGGCGGTGATAAGGTCGGTAGCGGCGGCCCACAGGGTGTTGCCACCGGCATATTCGGCCACCAGGCCCAGGTCGCTGGAAAGCAGCTGGACGGCCGGGAAGCGGCTGGGATCCATGTAGTAGGACGGCTTCTCGGGGTCGTCTCTCTCCGTGTAATCGTATTCGTCCCAGTCGTAGAAGTTGTCCCAGAAGTAAGGTTCGGCGGTGTCCCAGACGGCTTCCTCTTCGGGGGAGAGCTTGCCGTCGGGCTTGTTCATCACCTGCATCACTTCCTTGCCTCCATAGAGGCTCTGGTCCTTGCGGAAGCAGATGCGGATGCGGTAGATGGCTCCAGGCTCCTGTTTGAACAGGCCGCTCAGGTCCAGGCTGTGGGTGTTCCACTGGTGCAGGTCCTTGGTGGCGTCCAGGGGAATGTCGGCCTTGTATACCAGGCGGCCGCTGCGGCGCAGGCTGCTGCTGCCGTTCAGGTCGTTGTCCTGCAGGAACATAAGGATGTTCTTCTCGTAAATCTTGATCACGCGTACTTCAACGGCGCTCAGGTTCACGGCGCGGAAGGGGAGGATGAGCTGCTGCCTGTCCGGCAGGATGCTGCCCTTGAAGGGGAACTTCACGGCGGGCTTCTCTTCCTTTTCCTTGAAGACCTTGGTGTAGGTCTCGGCCAGGGTGGCTCCGCCTTCGTTGATGAGGCCCTTGTCCAGGGTGAGGGTAAGGTCTCCGTTCCTGCCTTCGAAGTGGACGCGGATCACGTTCCCGATCACCTGCACGTAGCTGCGGGCGGCGCCGCTCAGTTCTACCAGGCCCTTGACCGTGGCATTGGCGGGGATGTCGCTCATCTCTACGTCGATGGAAGTTTCGGCCAGCTTGGCCTGCAGCACGCGGAACTCGTGGCCGTTGTCGGGCTCTTCGCTCTCTTCGCCATCGGCCTGTTCCTTACCCTTGACGGTGATGCCGTAGCTGAAAGTCTCCGGTGCGCCCGGAATGAGCTTGCCCAGGGCAAACTTCACCTGGTACACCAGTCCTTCCCGCAGCGCGCCCTCGTCGGGCACGAAGCTCACGGACTGGCGGCCGTTCCACTGCACCTTGCCTTTGACGGCGGGCTTGATGGCGAACAGGCCCTCTTCGGGGGTGTCGGCGGCATCTTCGGTCAGGTCTATGCGCAGGGGCGTGTCGGCGGTGATGATGCCGCCGGTGTAGGCCTTGATGTAAGGGGCGAAATCCTGGGCCGACGGCTCACTCGCCGTCTTCTTAGGGCCGCAAGATACCAGCAGGATGGCCACAGACGCCAGCCCTGCTAACGAACGAAGGAAAGCGTGTTTTGTAAACATTTGATAATGAACGTTTTATGTAAATCCTCCGGGGTCGTTTTGCCCCGGAGGATTTGTTTAATCAATTAGTAATCAGCATGTTCCGCATCACGGTAGGCGGCGAATCCTTTACGGAAACGGTCCAGGCCGTCCAGGAGTCGGGTGCGGGGGCAGGCGATGTTCAGGCGTTCGAAGCCTTCACCGGCTTCTCCGTAGATGGTGCCGGTGCTCAGGACCAGGCCGTGCTCCTCCCGCAGGTACTTGGCGAAGCGTTCGCTGAATCCTTCCAGGGGTTCACCGGGTTTTCGGGCGGCGCGGCAGTCCAGCCACATGAGGTAGGTGCCTTCCAGGGGCAGCACGTTCACCTGCGGCAGTTCGTCCTCCAGGAAGCAGGACACCGTGCGGGCATTGTGCCACAGGTAGTCCCGCAGCTGGTCCAGCCAGGGACCGCCTTCGTTGTAGGCGGCCTGCAGGGCGGTGACGCCGAATACGTTCACGTCGCAGCATTCGTTGTCATTGATGGCGCGGTCCATCTTCGCGAGGATGGCGGGATCGGCCGCATAGATGTTGGCGATCTGGATGCCGGCGACATTGAACGCCTTGGTGGGGGAGATGCAGGAAACCGAATTCTTTACATAGTGTTCCGGCAGGGTGGCCCAGGGGGTGTAGTCGTGGCCGGGATAGGTGAGTTCGCAGTGAATCTCGTCGGATACCACGAAGACGTTGTTGCGGCGGCAGATTTCGGCCATCAGCAGCAGTTCTTCGCGGGTCCATACGCGGCCGGCGGGGTTGTGCGGGTTGCACAGCAGGAACAGCTTCGCTTCGCGCGCCTTGGCCTCGAAGTCGTCCCAGTCCACGATGTAGCGGGTGCCGTCGTAGCGGAGCGGACTCACCAGCTGTTCGCACTTGTTGTTGCGGATGGCGGGGAAGAAGGCGTTGTAGCAGGGAGTCATCACCAGCACCTTGTCGCCGGGGACGGTCATGGCCTTGATGGCGGCGCTGTAGGCGGCGATGACGCCGGTGGTGGGAACGATGTTTTCCCGGCCGATGCCTTCCCAGCCGTGCCGCTGCGCAAACCAGCGGGCGATGGCCTCGAAATAGGCGTCCGGCACCAGTTCATAGCCGAATACGCCGTGGTCGAGGCGTTTCTGCAGGGCGGCCTTGATTTCCGGGGCCACCTCGAAGTCCATATCGGCCACCCACATGGGCAGCGTTCCGGGATAGAGATCCCATTTCACGCTTTCAGTGCCCCTTCTGTCCGGGCACGAATCAAAATTGTATCTCACAGTTTGCAGGTTGTTTGATGTTTTCGTCAAGGATGATCTGGCCGATGGAACCGGCCTTGATAAAGCCGCTGCGGGGGTTCTTCACCGAAACGATGTGGCCCTTCACCGTGGCCTGCACGCTGCTGTACTCGAAGGCCAGGTCTGCGTCGGGCTCGAAGGTGCAGTCTTCCAGGATGAGGTTCTCGCAGTAGCACAGGGGCTGGCTTCCGCCGATGTGGCAGCGCACCAGCTTCAGGTTCTTCGCATACCAGCCCAGGAACTCGCCCTGGATGCGGGAATCGTACACGGTGACGTTCTCGCTCTCCCAGAAGGCGTCTTTGGTGTCCAGGTCCGAGTTGCGGATCACCACGTTCTTCGAATACTGGAAGGAGTAGTTGCCCTGGAGCTTGAAATGGTCTGCCTCGATGTTGTCCGTGTGCATGAAGATGTAGTTGGCGTTCACGGCCTCCACATTCTTCATCTTTACCCGGTCGCAGTCCCAGAAGGTTTCCTGGGCGTCGGTGAATTTCACGTTCTCCAGGACGGTGTCGGTGATGCGGCGGAACATTTTGGGCGCCTCAATGAGGGTGTCGTACATCCGGCAGCCGCGGGTATACCAGAGCGCGGCGCGGGCGCCTTCCCGGAAGATGCAGTTGCGGATAGTAAAACCGTCGCACTCCCAGAAGGGGTATTTGCCCTTGAACTCGCAGTTCACGGCCTCGATGGCCGCCCCTTCTTTCAGGGAAGATTCCCCAGGGCCGATGGTAACGTTTTCCAGGTGCAGACCGTCGCGTCTGCAGTACAAAGGCCGCTCGCCTTCGAAGTATTGGTCTTTGATAGTCTCCATATACTCACAAAGGTACAAAAAATATGGAGACAATTATTTAATAATTGTCCAGGTTCATCTGGGTGAGAATGTCCATGTGCACGAAGTGGTTCTTGTGCTCCGGACGCCTGTTGCGGATGATGCATTCCGCAAAGCTGGTGAGGGCGTTGTAGGCCTGTACGGGGATGTGGCGCGTGACCAGGGCGCTCACGATGCCGTCCCTGAGGCAGGCGAGGTTCTTCTCCAGGTCGTCGAAACCGATGACGACCCTGTCTTTGGACGGGTGCTTGAGCAGATAGTCCCGCAGCAGATAGATACGGGAATTGGTCATGGCAATGTGCTTGATGCCCGGATGCTGCGCGAAGAACGTTTCCAGGGTGGTGAGGATGCTGTCCGGATTCTCCGGGTCGATGAACAGCGTATGGATCTTGCACTGGGGGAAGAAGTCCTCGATGTAGTCCGAGAAACCATGACGGCGGGGGCGGTTAGGGTCTGCCTTCTTGCTGGGGTCACGGAGCAGACGCACCAGGGCGATTTCCTTCGGGTTGGCCCGGACGGTGAGCAGCCAGGCCCCCAGGGCACCGCTCTTGTAAGGATCGACCCCATAGTACAGCGTGTAGTCCAGTTCGTCAATCTTGTTGTCTACGAAAGCGTAGGGGATGCCTGCGTCTTCCAACTTGTGGCAGAACTCGGTGACCTGCTCGCGGAAAACGGTGTTCATGATGACCCCTGCCGGCTTCTCGGAGAGGATGAGTTCGCTTTCGCGGATGAACGAGGATACGTCCTGCTGGTCGTAGTGATGGATGCTGAGGTTGAGGCTGTAGGAGGAAAAGTCCTTTGCCGCGGCCAGGAAGCCGTTGTTCATCTCTTCCCAGTAGTCTCCTTTCTTGAAATCCGGGATGAGGCAGGCAAAGGCATATTCCTTCCGGGACGCCAGGTTGGAGGCGTTGGCGTTGGCTGAATAGTTGAGCTCCTCGATGGCCTTCAAAACTTTGTCTCGGGTTTGTTGCGACACGCGCCCCCTACCATATATAACACGGTCCACCGTCCCGCGCGAGACGCCGGCTTTTTCTGCCACATCGAAGATGTTTGCAGTCTTATTGTTGATTTTCTGCATTTTATGTAGGCTTCACAGGCTGCTTACTGCAAAATTATAAAAAATACTTTGCAAATAAAAATATAATCTCTAAATTTGCATCGGAGTGCACGTGCACTCAAAATTAAATGACCTATATGAAAAGAAAGATTACTATTATTGGAGCCGGTATGATGGGCTCTGCTTTGGCTTTCCCCGCTGCGGAGAATGGTAATGAAGTGCATATCGTAGGTACCTGCCTCGATGACGAGATCATCGACGGTTATATCCGTACCCACAAACACGAAAAGTTCTGCCGTCCTTTCCCGGACAACGTCCATTACCATTATTATAAGGAGTGGCAGGAAGTGGTGAAGGGCTCTGATTTCGTAATCGGCGGTGTCTCGTCCTTCGGCGTAGACTGGTTCCTGGAAGAAATTCTCACCAAACTGGATCCCGCCATGCCCGTTCTGTCCGTGACCAAGGGCCTCAGGGCTACCGAGGATGGTACCCTGCTTTCCTATCCCGGCTACTGGGAGAGCGAACTGGCCAAGCGCGGCATCCAGCGTACCATCTGCGCCATCGGCGGTCCCTGCACCTCCTACGAGCTGGTGTTCATGGATCCCTCCGAGGTAGGCTTCTGCGGTAAGGACAATGCCGCCCTCCGCATGATGAAAGAGGCCATGCAGCGCCCTTACTATCATATTTCGCTCACCAACGACGTCATCGGCCTGGAGAGCGCCGTGGCCCTGAAGAACGCCTACGCCATGGCTGTTACCCTGGCCGTGGGCCTGAACACCCGCTGGCACGGCGAGGACGAACCCCAGCACTACAATTCGCAGGCGGGCACGTTCACGCAGGCCGTCCGTGAGACCCACGCCCTCATGCAGCTGCAGGGTGGCACCTTCGAGAGCGAGTGCATCGGCCTGGGCGACCTCTACGTCACCATCTTCAGCGGCCGCACCCGCAAATGCGGTGTCCTCATGGGCCGTGGCCTCAATTACGACGAAGTCACTGAAGCCCTCGCCGGCATCACCCTGGAGAGCCTGGTCATCACCCGCGTCATGGGACAGGCCATCCGCCGCAAGGCCGAACTGGGCCTGGTAGACCTCAAGGATTTCCCCCTGCTCATGCACATCGTGGACATCCTGGACAAGGGCAAGGCCGACGCCGACATGCCTTGGGAAGCCTTCACCTTCGAACATCTTGACAGATAATATCCTATGAAGACGAAGCGTTCATTCAAATATTGGCAGTGGCGGGTCATCATCTGCTCGATGATAGGTTATGCCCTCTTCTACTTTGTGCGAAAGAACTTCGCCTTCGCCATGCCGTCCCTCGGGGAGGAGTACGGGATCACCAACACCAGCTTCGGTATCATCCTCAGCCTGGTGGGCATCATCTACGGCCTCTCCAAATTCGTGAACGGTATCATCGCCGACAGAACCGTAGCCCGCTGGCACCTTGCCATCGGGCTTGCGGCCTGCTCGGTCTTCAACCTGGCCTTCGGCTGGTCCGACAAACTGGCCACCCTTCTCACGGGACAGAC
>Ga0310786_10013317_pt1 | contig 10143 bp, 6 predicted proteins | sample AusTroGonzalo_MG_FD_203881 | JGI IMG/M metagenome (GOLD analysis project Ga0310786, IMG submission 203881) | Bovine rumen microbial communities from tropical cattle in Woodstock, Queensland, Australia - Gonzalo_03 (v2) (version 2) | ecosystem: Host-associated > Mammals > Digestive system >... | reverse complement strand
CGCAACAGTTGAAACAATTAATGATGCTGGAATTGTCATAATCCAGGCAAATATTAGTTTCGCTCTTAAATATTTGCGGTAATTGATAGGCAAAGACTTAATAATCCAGAAGTTTTTACCTTCAATATTGATGCTTGCACCGGTAGGAGTGCCAATACCAAAAATAAACATCATAACTGGTAAAAGAATTGGGATTAGCAGCAATTTTAACCAAAAAGCTGCATCGCCTTCTGCGCCAGAAAGTGGTTGATACATACTGACGATATAGACCACACTTCCCATGATAGCCATGATGGAGCCAATAATCGTATTTGTGAAATATAATTTGGAATTTACAAGTCTTTTGAATTCTAAGCCAAGAAGTACTTTTCCTTCACTTTTATTCTTCAAGTCTTTACGGACATATTCTTTTTTCATTCTGACTGAAGAGACAATCTCGTGTAATTTATCAAAGAATAAAGCGATAAATAATACCGAGAAGATAATTGCTGCTACTGTAATAGCAAGGTAGATAAGTAAGAAGACATAGTTTCCACCGAAAGATAATTCGATAAAGAAATATGTTGGATTAATCCACTTAAGTGCGTTACCAGCAGAGGCAAAGCCATTAGCGGCTTGATCACCTTTCATATTACCAATAATCATACCCATTCCGCTTATTCCAATAATGACTAAGGCATAAAGAATAACGAAGATAAAGTTCGCGGCTTTAAATCTAGCCGTAGCGAGAGTCACTAGAAGTGAAGCGATAATAGCGATCGCAATTGGCACGATAGGAAGCGTGAACGCTAATAGAATAGAAATAAGCAATAAGGAAACATTATGTGCGAGTATGATTTGGACGATTCCGTGTGGAATCATAATGACGATTGAGAAAATTAGTTCAATCGCATACAACGAAATAATTTTGGAGCCAACAATATGGCTTTTCTTAATTGGTAAAGTGGTAAGTAAATCGTAATCTTCACCAATATAAATGCCTCGAGCTTGAGACATGGTGGTCATAAAAGTTAGTAAAGAAGCTACACCAGCGAATATCGCAACAGCAGGAGTGGAATCTAAACCCTCACTGGTAAAAGGAAAAACGAATAAAAATGAGTAACCAAGTGAGCCTAAAAATGAAAAACCTAAAATCGCCAATAAAACATAAAATATTGGAGTTCTGCTGACCTTTTTGCCTTTTGTGTTAAAAGAAGAAAGGAATTTTAAAAGCTCAATTTTAGTGAGTCTAAAAAGATTATTCATTAAATAGCTCCATGAATTTTTCTTCAAGTGATTCGCCGCCTTTGACCTCTTCAGTTAAGCCAGAGGCGATAATTTTACCTTTTTTGATAATTGCGACTTTATTACAGAATTTTTCAACTACTTCTAAAACGTGACTTGAGAAAAGAATCATCGCACCTTCATTGCAAAGTTCTTTCATCACTTCTTTTAAATCGAAGGCGGCTTTTGGATCTAGACCAACGAATGGTTCATCTAAAACGAGCAATTTTGGTTTGTGTAGGATCGCGGCGATGATTTGAATCTTTTGTTTCATACCGTGCGAGTATGTTTTGATTGGATTTGCTAAATCATTCTCAATTCCAAACATTGAAGCGTATTTGTGAATGAGTTCATTCTTTTCATCACCAACTTTAAAAATGTTCGCGATGAAATCTAAATAAGCAATACCAGTCATGAATTCATATACATCCGGGTTATCAGGTACATATGCGAGTTTAGATTTGAATAATAAAGGATTATCTTTTAGGTTAAGATCATTAAAAATGATTTCACCTTCTTCATAGCCATGGATTCCCACGATACATTTGATTGTGGTGGATTTACCTGCGCCGTTAGGGCCAATAAAGCCATAAATATCACCATCTTCAATTTCTAAATTAATATCATCGATAGCTTTAACGTTGCTATTTCGATAAGTTTTACTTAAGTGTTTAACTGTTAACATACAATTTTCCTCTATTTGATATGTTATCACTTAGTGAAAAAATTAATGAATAAATAGTAATTCAAAATTTTAGGTACATAGTACCTCTTTTATGTTTTCCAAAAAATATTAGATTTAGCCCGTAATAAGTATATAAAGGAGGGTCGTCAAAAAAACGTTCTTCATCTTGTAAACAACAAATATTTAAAAAATATTGAAATGTTGTGCACATATTTTATAATGTAACCATGAGCAGCATTTTAAAAGAAGTACTCGAAGAAGAGTTACAAAGAAATTTACAGAAACAGAGAGTCTTCAAAAACGAATTTGATAAATATCCTAAAGGCTCTTTAGTGATCTCTAAAATCCATGGAGACAAATATGTATACAGGAAGTATAGAGAGGGAGACAAAATAGTCTCTGAATATATTGGTCCTTTTGATTCTGATGCTGTTAAGCAAGCATTTGATGATAGAAACAAGCATTTGAAATACAAACAAAGTCTAAAGAATTTGAAGAACGAAGAGATTAAATTAAAAAAGACGATTAAAATTTTGTGATTAAATACGAAAAAGAAATGAACGCTATTATAGAAGCATTAGATGATAGCGGTCTTTTGTCATGTTGCATCATTGTCGGCAGCTGGGCTATGAATTTTTACAAAGAAATATTCGAAGGATTCACCCCTCCAATTGTAACTACTGATTTGGATATATTTCTTCCTAATGCAAAAACAATTAAAGGAAGTAATATTGGAAAACTTCTCTTAGATTTAGATTATTTAAGAGACGATGATTATGTCACCGGAAAAACTAGGTTTTATTCCGAAAACGGATTTGAAATAGAGTTTTTAACTCTTCCAAACAGATCAATGAGCAATGTTATTAAAATCAAATCTATTAATGTTGGAGCAGAAGCTTTAGGGAAATTACGACCAATTTCCTGGAATTACATCACCGTCTTGAATAATGGCCATAAAGTCAACATACCTTCGCCAGTAAGTTATTGTTTACAAAAACTACTAATTAATAAAGACAGGGACATTGCAAAGCGAGATAAAGATATGGACGCCATAATATACATAATGTCGTATATAAAAACATCGCCCAAATATGTTGATGAGTTCAACCAATTGTTAGATAAGATGCCTAAGAAATGGAAAAGAGACATTAGAAAAACTATGTCGGAAAATGATTTAGTGATATGACAAAACGAGCAATTATGTAAAAAAGGGAGTTGTACTCCCATTTTTCAAAATGGAGTCATAAAAATTTAAGATTCAATCCGTATTAGGTATATAAAAGAGGGCATATTGGCCTGTAACATTTTTAAGTGAGGACAAAATGGCCTATATCTATTCTTTTAAGAGGTCAATATTAAACAAAACCTTATTTAAATGAATCAATTCATTTCTATTCAATTTAACACACAACATATTTGAAAAGTTTGTTAAATTTTGTATAATGCAAATATGAAAACATTAAGCGAGCTAATTAAGGAACTCAGAACCCTGCCTCTAGGAAACCTTTATCTTAAGAAAATCAATGGTAAAGAATACTTTTATCATCAATATTTTTCTAATGGCACACGTGTTACTGCGATTGTCAAAAAAGAAGACGTCCCCGCTTTAAAAGCAAAAATTACACGTCGCAAAGAAATCGAAAAACAAATCAAAACTATAAGATCAAAACAGAAAAACATTGTTCTATCAAAAAGCGCGAAGAATTTAACTGGTTCCGTTATGAGTGGTAATTTGGTTGTCGCCTCCTTTGAGCAAGGCGCGCTTACCTACATAAATGAAAAACTCGCTCCACTTGTTATCAAAAGAACCCATTCAATTGAAGAATTCTTAAAACTTAGAGTTATCGATATGAGTAGAACCAATGCTCGTATTCTTAAGCGATTGCTAAATATTCACGTTGATGATGATTATAAAGCCGCTTTATATTCGTATGCTTTATCTGTAAGTGATAATTATTGGTTCAAACCAAAACATTCAAAACTTACATACGATGATCTTAAATTTGAAGATGATTCCTATTTTGACACCGCTTTGAAAGGTGATACAACACCATCTAGATTCATAAATCAATTAACTCCAGAAATAACCACGACTGGTAGTTTTGAAAAAGGTTGGAAATATATCGATGATGAGTGGTGGCTATATAAAAGCGAAAACCCTAACCAAATCTTCGCAGAATTATATAGTTACCATTTCGCTAAATTAATCGGAATTAATACCGCTATATATGAATATGATGGTGGCTATATTAGAAGCAAAAACTTCGCAACAAAATACAACTTTGAACCTATCGCATCTTTGTTGGGAGACGATGATAGTAGTGATAAAGTATTTGACACTCTTCTTGCTATCGATAAAACGATTGCCAAAGATTATTTGAAACTGATCGCCTTTGATGCAATTGTTTTCAATGTCGATAGACACAATGAGAATGTTGGAATTCTTCGTGATAGAAAAACAGGTAAAATTATTTCGCTAGCTCCTAATTACGATAACAATTTAGCGTTTTACTCCAACGACGAAATCGTTTTAAACATGCCTCAAAAAGACGGAATGATAAAATCTTTTGTCTCATTCCTGAATAGAGATGAAAGAGCCAAACAATCATTCAAAGAAATCGATTTCCCAAACATTAATTCGGATGATTTAAGAAACATTCTAAACAAGACTGAAATTAAGATTAAAAATGAAGATGATTTCATCTCTACTTTATTAGCGCGTTACAACTTTGTAAAATCCATTTTTAACACACAACATATTTGAAAAGTTTGTTAAATTTTTGATGACATTTAACTCCTTATTATTTCAGGGAGTTTTTTGTGTTCATCTTAATCGTGCATCACGCATAACGCAATAAAATTATTGTTCTTAATACAAAGTATTATTATGCACTCCCTAATATAAGGCTTGCTTCTTTTTATTATTCTTAATAGAATATAAGACAAGAGGTAGGGGGGTGCATATCACTACCGTGGTCAAATAGTGATCATTCATTCTATACACTCTTACTCATTAGGATTAGACCTAATAAGAAGAATATCGATGCATAATATTCTCAAACAAAGGTTTTCTCCTTATGAGAGTCGACGTAGTTAACACTTGTCTATTTAGAGACGTTATGTCGTTAACGAATCGACAAACAATCCGTGTGATTTTTCTATAGGTCTAATTAGAGATCAAATTTAGTTTTATCACACACATTGTTCATAAACCCTCACAGACAGAGAAGTCTGGAGGCAAAAGAAAGGAGAAAACATTATGAACAAATTATTTACAAAAATTGCCGCACTTGCTTTAGGTGCGACAATGGCTGTAGGTGTTGGCGTTGCTGTTGCGAGCAATAGTGAAGCAGTTCCGGTTCATGCTTCTGCAGCTTGGGTTGCTCATACTGGTGCCATTACTGCCGGAAACGAATACTTAATCGTTGCAGTCAGTGGTAGTTACTCAATGAATCCAGCAAACTCTACTGCTTCTGGTACAACAACAAAAGCGGCTGGTGGTTATAGTGCGACCTCGTTTACCGCAGCTAGTGGTCCTGATCGTGGATTTATTTTTGCTGATGCTGGTAGTTCTAAATTCTACATTAAAGATGGCGCTTGCTTTGTTCGTGCAAATGGTACTACAAATAATGGTTTGGCTAGCGCGACAAGTAATGATACAAACCCTAATTATGGTATTTGGACTGTTACAGAAACAGGCACTTCTGGCCAGTACACTATTATTAATGACAATAGCCGTCAGATTTCACTCTATGGAACAACCAACTGGCGTTCTTATGGAACTACATCTGGATCAAAAACCAATGTTAAGTTGTATGAAAAATCTGCAACCCCACAAACCATCACAGTCGACCCTTCTTCTAAAGAAGCTTATACAGATGAAACATTCTCATTAACGACAAATGCGACATCTGCAAGTTGGGCATTATCAAATAATACTTGTGGTGCCACTTTAAGCGCTGCTAGTGGAAAAACTGTAACTGTTAGTGCAGCAAGTGCCGGCTCAGTTAGAGTCACCGCGACAGCATCCGGTTATACTTCGCCATATGTTGATTTAACATTTAGTGAAAGACCTACAAGTCCTTATATCACTCCTGAAAAGAGTTCAACAAGTGGCTATACAGGACAAAATGAAACAATTTCGTTCACTTATGGAAATTTGTCTGGCTCTTTAGGAGTATCTTCTAGTAACACATCTGTTGTTACTGTTGGAACACCATCTTATAGTGCTGGTGAAGGATCGGTTCAATTCAACTTTGTTGGAGCCGGTTCAACAACAGTTAAATTTAAAGATGGATCGACAGAATTAGCTTCTGTAAGCGTTTCAGTTACAGCTTCTTCTGTTACAATTACAGGATTACCAGCATCCAGGGATGTTTATATTGGTAAAACTGTTGATTTAGGCTCATTAATTTCAGTTACTGCAACAGGAATTTATTCCAATGCTGTAACATGGGAATCTGATGATGACGGCATTGCAACAGTTACAGCCGCTGGTGTCGTTAGTGGTGTTTCAGAGGGTGACGTTGATATCACAGTCACTTCTGATGACTATCCATCAGCCACAATGACATGTACAGTTTCTGTTAGCGAGGCACCTCTTGAATATGAAATTGTTTTCGGTACTGCTGAAGGTACTTCTGGTATTACTGATTTCTCGAATACTTCATATGTAATTCCATCTGGTGTTACACTCGGTAATATCCAAGGGAATATTTATAGTAATACTTCTAACCAAGCTGCATCACTTAGATTTGGTAAATCTGGAACCACTGGTTCTTTTGATGCCACCATTAGTGGAAACTACTATATCACATCCGTTAAATGTAATTTAAAATATTACGGATCTGATTCAACTGCAACATTTGCAGTTACACCATCTGGCGGTTCTGCAATTAGCAAATCCTTAACTAGTAGTTGGGCAGATTATACTTATGATGTTTCTGCCGCTAAAACTAAAACAGTTACTTTAGGTACTGATGTTAATGGTAAGAGAGCTTATCTTTCTGGCTTTACAATTACTTATGCTGCTCAAAAAGTTTTAAGTAATATTGCATTAAGTGGAACTTATCCAACTACATTCACAAAAGGCGATACATTCAGCCACGCTGGTATGGTTGTTACCGCTAACTATAGCGATTCTACAAGTGCAACTGTTACAAGTAGTGCAACCTGGTCTTCACCAGATATGTCTACTACAGGAGCAAAAACAATTACTGTTTCTTACTCTGATGAATATGGTTCAGCTAGCCAAACTTATTCGATTACAGTTAGCTACGCTGCGCCAACAAGCGTTACGCTTTCATCAAATAGCGCCACTGTTGCCTTAGAAGAAACATTCGATCTTTCTGAAATCGATGTAACTATCAATCCATCCGCTACTGCAGATCAAACAGCATACGCGTGGAGCCTTTATGACGATGGTGACTTAGTTGAAGACGTAGACTACGTCTGGCTTTCTCCAGAAATCATGTCTTACGCTGCTGGCACATTTGTCTTCCGCTGTACTTCAACCGAAGATGGAACTAAATATGCTGAATTTACATTAGAAGTTTCTGGCGACCCAATTGCTCATCTTAAAGATGAAGGCGATCACGATGTTACCGATGGCTCAATGACAGTGTTCGCGGATGCTGGCATTATTTCCTTCGAAGTCACAACTGAAAACTTCCAAGGTACTCTAACTTACACATGGTCCTCTTCAAATACGTCAATTATTGCAATTGATGCAGATGCAGATGATATGTGTGATTATGAAGTTAAAGCTGCTGGTTCGGCAAGATTATCTTGTAGAATTCAAGGCTCAGTTAAGGGTGACGTCACCGTTTATGTTGATGTCACTGTTAGCGCAGTCACAGTTACATCCGTAACTTGGACCGCTCCAACAATTGATGTCTTTAGCGGTGCTACATTAACTTCATCCGATGTTTCATCTTGGAATGTCAAATACAGCACCAATAGTGGTAAAACAGATCAATCCGCTCCAGTAGGTTCAACTACTGTTAAAATCGGTGGTTCCGCAGTTTCATTACCACATACTTGGGTTGCTGCCGACAATGGCAAAACCCTTGGTGTTGAATACGGAGGAGTTTCTTCTTCTACAACTACTGTTACCGTCACACAAACAATTAATGCTGTCTATGCACCAAATGTTGATACTCATACTGTGTCATGGACTGCTAGTGCAGCTGCAGATTTAGGTGCACAAATTAGTTCTCAAGGCGAAACTGATGAAGGAACAATCTCTACCGGAGATTATGAGTGGGCTTACACAAGAACACTTACATCCTTAACCAGTGGAAAATCTGATAACATCAGCTTCCAAGGAAGCACTTGGATTCAATTAGGTTCTAATAACTCTATGGAATCAGTAGAATTCACTACTAGTGCAATTCCCGGAACCATTAAGAGTGTTTCTGTTGTTACTGCTACAGCAGGTTCTCACGAATTAACAATTGATGTTGGTGGGACCAAATATCTTGAAGACGAAGCCTTACATTTATATTCAGGAACAGCTGCTGCTGCTAACCCAGATCCAGATGATTGTATTAAAACAGGTACCGGATCATCCTCTGGTGCAATTACAATTACAATTGCTCCTACAGCATCAACAAAGAAAGCAATGGTAATTCGCTCAATTTCTGTAACTTATGAGACAGAAGGCAGTGGAACTACCAACATTGCTAACGATGCATCTCACAAAGCTGCTCAAAGAGTAGCGGTTGCATTCGCAAATGCATTCAATGATGCAATGGATGAAACTGAAAATTGTACAACAGGATTAGATGCAGCATGGTCAACATGTTCGTCTGCATATACTTCATTCAAATCAGCTGCTGCTGCTTTAGGTGAAACTGAAGAAGCATGGGCTAAGAATTTGATTAAATATGCTACTGTTCAATGGTCAGATGATAGTGGTGAAGCTTGCATTGAAAGAATGATGAAGACTTATGAAGTCTGTGTCCAAAAACATGGTAAGACAGACTTCATGTCTGATCTTGTCACTCTTGGACGTGTGAGCAACACTAACCCAATTTCATTAATTGGTAATAACGTTGACACTAACACTGTTGCAATCATTGTGATTGTCTCAGTTATCTCTGTCTCCGCTATTGGTGGTTACTTCTTCTTACGTAAACGTAAAGAGAACAACTAATCCATATAAACCATTAATATAAGGACCTTAGGATTTATCTTAGGGTCCTTTTTCTAAATTGATATAGAAATATACATATCGCTTTGCTATAATAGGCAAGGTCTAAAAAGAATTAGACCCATATTTGGCTGAGTAGCTCAGTTGGTTAGAGCAGTCGGCTCATACCCGGCGTGTCGGCGGTTCAAATCCGTCCTCAGCTACCATTTATAATCAAGTCTCTAATTATTTAGAGATTTTTTCTTTTTTTGTAATTGTATTTCATATTATTTCTATATACCATATAGATAAAGGGATAGAGTTGGGGGATTGAGAGAAACAATCTATTTTTGTTATGAAGATTGGAGAATCACATGTCAAACAAAAACCCTGCATCAACCACCAAGAAAATCGAAGTTGGCAAATTCTATTTAATTTTTGATGGTAGTAGAACTGGTCATCCAGGTTTTGTTATATGGAAAGATGATAAAAAGAACAGGTATTTAGTAGTTATTACAGAAAGTGATAAATTTGGAAACAAGACGAAAAGAGAAACAGATAAAAGACACTTAACCGATTTAAATTATCCTACCGAACCACGTGTTGCGAAATCTTATATAAAAAAGAGACCTATGCTCTGCAGAAGAAAAGACATCGGTAATAAAGAATTGATTGGAATGAAAATCCATAATTCAGATTTCGATAAAGTCTTGTATGTTTCAAAACAAAAGCCAGTATTATCTCCAAGTAATAAAAAATAAAAAACAACCGATGAACCCACTTGGAGTCAACGCGTACCGGTTGCACTATTATTTAAACAAACAACTTATATTGTGTCAACAATATTTAAAGAATATTTTTTATGATTAAGTTTGATGATTCTTAATTATAATTATATTAAATGAATAAAAAGAATATATGTGTTATCGGTGGTGGTATCGCTGGAGTAGCGGTAGCCACTAAATTACTTAAATTAGGCTATTCGGTTTCTTTATACGAAAAGAATAGCTATTTAGGTGGTCTTTGTTCTGGTTATCAAAGAGATAATTATCATATTGATGCC
>Ga0310786_10013316_pt1 | contig 10143 bp, 12 predicted proteins | sample AusTroGonzalo_MG_FD_203881 | JGI IMG/M metagenome (GOLD analysis project Ga0310786, IMG submission 203881) | Bovine rumen microbial communities from tropical cattle in Woodstock, Queensland, Australia - Gonzalo_03 (v2) (version 2) | ecosystem: Host-associated > Mammals > Digestive system >... | reverse complement strand
ATTAAAAAATTTTTACCAATATAAAACCAATATAAATCCGGTAAAAGTTAACAGTCAAAATACTGTCTAAATGGCACTGTTTTGATAATCTTTTCTTTTTCGCAGACCGCTGTTATATTTGGAGTCAAGGAGAGAAAAATGAGTGAAGTAATTCTTAATTCCGACAATTTCGAGGCAGAGGTTCTCAAGTCAGACAAACCCGTTCTTGTAGACTTTTTTGCCACATGGTGCGGACCTTGCAAGATGACAGCTCCTCATGTAGCCAGACTTGCAGATGCATATAAGGACAGCGTCAAGGTCTGTAAACTGGATGTTGATGAGGCACCTGATGTTGCACAGAGATACGGTGTCAGCTCAATCCCGACAATTCTCGTTTTCAAAGGCGGAGAGGTAATCAACACACATATAGGAAGTGCAGGCTATCCTCTGCTTGAATCGCTGGTGAGAAACCTGTAAAACCGGAAGTGGTTTTTGCCGTTCGCGGACCATTATATAAGCGGAGGCAAACCATGAAAAATCCGGTTAGAATCATTCTGGCATTATTGCCGTCATTACTCTTATGTTCATGTCTTGATGCAGCTGCCTCTCCGGAGGCAGCTGTAAACATGCTCACCCTAAAGGACACAAGTCCTCCCGTGCTGCTTTCAGCTCAGGCAAAGGATGAGAAAACAGCCTGTCTGATCTTTGATGAAGATGTCTTTGCCCTTGAAACATCTTTCGAGGGGATGGCTGTGTATTCACAGGGCAATACTCTCTACGTTGATTCAGGACAACCTCTTGATGCAGGAAGCAGTGCCGAGATCTGCGGCAGCGTACGGGACATATACGGAAACACGACAACGTTCAAGGTTCTTGTCTGGGGCATCAACCCCGATCCGGCTCAGCTGAGAATCAACGAGTTTACAACAAAGGGAAGCAGAACCCAGCCTGACAGGACCGAACTTAAGGTTCTCAGGGCGGGCAACATTGCAGGTCTTGTTCTGTACGACGGGATTCCCGGAGACTTCAGAAGCCGTTTCATCTTTCCCTCTGAAGAGGTGTCAGCGGGCAGCTTTGTCACGGTGTGGTGGTGTGATGAACTGCCGTCAGAGGTCAAGGCCAAAGAAGGGAAGAAGCTGAACTATGCCGCAGGAGGCGGGCTTTCTGAGAACAACGGGGTGCTGTGTCTGGGCCTCTCGCCGGCCCAGGGGGCGGCAGTCATGGACTGCGTAATCTGGTCATCAGGGGAGAGCTCACAGTACGAGGGCTACGGGACAAAAGAGGTGCTGGACAGGGTGAACGTTGCCCTTGAAAACCTGTGGTGGGAAGGACCTCCGGTGTACTCGGGATGGTCAACTTCAACCCGCTCGATGGCACTGGATTCAAGCGGGGTGTGGTACACAACGGTGCAGGGCGGACTCTCCTTCGGAGAAGAGAATTTATCAGAGGCATATTCTCGATAAATTTGTTGCAGTTTGTTGCAGATATGGTACAATCAACTAGAGATAAGGAGGCCGTCACATGGCAAAAATAGTAATAGCATTAGGCGGAAACGCCCTTGGAAACACCCCGTATGAACAGCTTGAACTTGTCCGTGAGACGGCTAAGCCCATTGTCGATCTGATCGAGCAGGGAAACGAAGTTGTTATAGCACACGGCAACGGACCTCAGGTTGGTATGATCAATCTGGGTATGGCAACAGCAGCAGAGGCAAAGGCAATCAAGTCTGACATGCCTTTCCCCGAGTGTGGTGCAATGAGCCAGGGCTATATCGGCTATCACCTTCAGAATGCAATCGGTAATGAGCTTTCTAAAAGGGGAATCAAAAAAGAGGTTGCAACCGTAGTTACACAGGTTCTTGTAGACGAGAACGACAGTGCTTTCAGCAATCCTACAAAACCCGTAGGAGCTTTCTATGACAAGGAAACAGCTGAAAGGATTGCCCGTGAGAAGGGCTACACAATGGTTGAGGACGCCGGCCGTGGATACAGGCAGGTTGTTCCTTCTCCAAAACCTGTTGACGTAATTGAGAAGGGCGCCGTAGAGGCCCTGATCAAAGACGGTTACATTGTCGTTACCGTAGGTGGGGGTGGTATTCCTGTAGTCCGCAAAGACGGACTTCTGTACGGAACTCCTGCGGTAATAGACAAGGACTTTGCTTCGGAAAAGCTTGCAGAGCTCATCGATGCAGATCTGCTCTTCATCCTCACTGCAGTAGAGAAGGTTGCAGTGAACTACAAGAAGCCCGACGAAAAGTGGTTGTCAAAGATGACTGTCGAAGAGGCTCTCAAGTATGCTGATGAAGGCCAGTTTGCACCCGGCTCAATGCTTCCCAAGGTTCAGGCCTGTGTCAAGTTTGCACAGAGCAAGAAGGGAAGGACAGCACTCATCACATCCCTGGACAAGGCTCTTGAAGCACTTCAGGGTAAAACCGGAACACAGATTGTTCTTGAGTAAGAATTTTTCCTAAGCAGGATGAAAGGCCGGAAGAAATTCCGGTCTTTTTTTGTGTCAAATTTGCGTATAACTTGCATAATTGCAACCATTTTTACATTCCTTGGTCAAATCGGTTGCAATTATGTCGTTCAGGATTCTCTGCTGAGAGACTGGACAACAATACAGGCTATGATTATTGCACTTCCTATGATGCCGTGGATGCTCATCTTCTCTCCAAGGAGGAAGTAGGCAACAAGGGCTGTAAACACAGGGTATGCGCACTGAAGGATTCCGACAGTCTTTGGAGAAACCCTTACAAGAACCTTGTTCTGGATAGAGTAGGCAATAAAGGAGCCGATTACCACGTTGTAGACCAGAATCATCAGAACCTCGGAGCTGAAGAAGGCTCCTGTCCAGTCCGTCTTGAAGCTTCCCGTTACAACTGCGCTGATCAGGGCAAGGATACAGCCGCAACCCATCTGCATGAAAGTCATTGTATACGGGTTTACGGATTTAAGAGCTCTTGAACTGAATACCAGAGACACGGCGGCAAGGGTTGCACATGAAAGAGCAAGAACCTCTCCTGTGCCGAACTTTGAAAGACCGCCTCTTGCACAGAGCAGGTAAAGACCTGCAACAAGGGAAGTCTGGATCACAACATCAATGATCCTGTATTTTCTTCCGAAGAAGATTATCCCCAGGAGGGGAACAATGATTGCAGTCAGGCTTCTCAGGAAGGCAAAACTTGTGGCAGCTGTAAGGTGAACTGCTATATTGCTCATTATGATTGAGACAGCAAGACAGATGGCCGGGAAAAGGTATGTTGCAGGTGCAACCTTTTTGATATCACGGATGATTGTCTTTCTGAAAATGAGAAACAGAAGAATGGACGTTATTCCCATTCGTATGGATACGAAAATGAAGACGGGAACCTTTTCCAGGGCTATCTTCGTAAAGATGTCCACAAGGGCGAACAGAAGGCCCTGAAGAACAATGAGAGAGCTGTAAAGAGTCTGTCTTTCTTCCATACAATCGAAAAGTATGACGAAAACAGGGACTCAAGGCAACGTTCGTTGATTTTGTTTTTTTGAAAGAGTACCATGTCGGCATGGAAACTACAGTTGTTTTTGAAACAGCTGACTCTTTCAAGGCTGATCAGGTTGAAGCCCTGTTCAAGAGTAACGCTGTTGATTACGAGAGAAAGAACTATGGAGCCGGACCCCAGATTGTAAGGGTTTTCGGTTCATCAAGCTGCGCAGGAATCCAGATTCTGGTGCGCAATGAAGATGCAGAGAAGGCAAAGACCCTCCTGCAGGGAACCGGATTTATAACAGAATGAATTTTCTGAGTCAGTACAAAGGCCTTAGAAGGGAGCTTTACATCCTGCTAGTGGGCAGGATGATGACAAACCTTGGCTCCATGGTCTGGCCTATGTTTACATTGATCCTCAGCGGCAAGCTTGGCTTCGACGCAACCACCATAGCGCTGTGCATGATGGCTTACAGCATTGTGAGCCTTCCTCTTGCCCTGGTTGGAGGAAGACTTGCCGACAGGTACAACAAACGTAACATAATTGTTGTATGTGACCTTGTGTCCATAGCTGCCTTTGTCTACTGTTCCCTTGTTCCCATTACAGTTTCATCAATTCTGGTTTTCTCCATAGCATCCCTGTTCCAGGCCATAGAATGGCCGAGCTACGATGCTTTGGTTGCCGATTTCTCAACATCGGAGAACCGAGAGAAGGCTTATTCTCTGAACTACCTTGGTGGAAACCTTGGCTTTGTTCTGGCTCCCACCATTGGCGGAATTCTCTTCAACAATCACCTGAATCTGTCGTTCCTTATCAATGGAATCTCTATTGCCCTGAGTACAGCTCTGATTTTCTTCGGAATCAAGGATATTCACAGGGAGCACTCGGTTGAATCGCAGGGAGTGTACGAACAGGAGATAGATACCAATGCATCGGCTTTGAAGTGGCTCAGAGGCTGCAGGGTTGCCCTGATATTCGTAATCATCACAGCCCTTACAGAGGCCGTGTACTCCATGTACAACTACCTTATGCCTCTGGACATGACCGCAATCTATGCAGAGAAGGGCTCTCTTTTATACGGAACAATGTCCAGCCTCAACTGTGCTGTTGTTCTTGTGTTCACTGTCTTCATTACATCCCTGTTCTCAAAGATGAAGGAGACGGGAAAGATAATAACAGGGGAGAGTCTTATCTTCTCAGGCTTTGCAGTCTTCCTTGCCTTTGCAAAGATTCCTGTAATGTGCTATGTGGCCATAGTGATATTCACATGGGGAGAAATCTTTGGAGCAATTTCGCTATCACCATTCATCACTCGCCGCATTCCTGCCTCACACAGGGGAAGAATCACATCAATAAGGCAGGTTGTCTGCAGCCTGTCAGCAGCTCTGGTCCAGCTTGGAACAGGCTATGTCTATGACAACATGGGCTCAAGGGCCGCCTGGATGTGCATCCTGGGACTGAGCGCGGTTTCAATCCTTCTGATGGTAGTCATGGCCGCATGGGACAGAAGGGACTTCGGAGCCTTCTACAGATGAAGATAAGCATTCTTTCCATTTTTCCCGAAATCTTCTCAAGCCTTGCGGCGATTCCCGTGGTAAAACGCGCAGTTGACAGGGGCCTTGTGGAACTTGAGATTGTGGACATGAAGAACTTTGCCCGCGGAAGCTACAGGCGTATTGATGACAGTCCCTGCGGAGGAGGACCGGGTATGATAATCCGTATCGATGTTGTCATGTCTGCCCTACAGTCCGTGAGAAAGGAGAACTCGGTTGTGGTTCTTCTTACTCCCAAGGGAGTGCCTTACACCCAGAAAAAAGCCCATGAGTTTGCAGAGACAGAGCATCTGATTCTGATCTGCGGTCATTATGAAGGCATAGATGCCCGAATAGAAAAACATGTGGATATGATGGTCTCCGTAGGTGATTACGTACTTTCCGGAGGCGAGGTCCCTGCCATTACCATAACTGATTCAATTGCAAGGCTTGTGGGCACAATCCGAAGCGAGTCCCTTCTTGAGGAAAGCCACGAGGGAAAGCTCCTTGAGTATCCTCAATACACAAAACCTGCAGATTACAACGGAGACAAGGTCCCTGAAATCCTGCTTTCCGGCAACCACGCCGAAATAGAGAAGTGGAGAAAAGAGATGGCAGAAAAGATTACACGGGAACTGAGGCCCGATCTTCTTACTTGATCTTCTTGAAGTTTCCGTATGTTCCTGCAACAGAGGAAACAACAACAAAAGTGTCGTGATACTTACTTATTACACGCTCAAAGTCTGCAATCTGCATGTTGTTCACAACGCAGATCAGAAGGCTTTTGTCTGCATGGGAGTACATTCCCTTGGCAGGGACAACGGTGCAGCCGTGGTGCAGCTTTGCCATAAGCTCGGCAGCCAGTTCATCCGGCTGAGAAGTGACAACTTCAAACTTTGCAGCCGACCTTGAACCTTTGAGGCTGGTATCCGAAACTCTGGATGTTACGAAGCTGTAGACAATACAGAGGATTACCGGGACGTAGTTCATTCCGTATGCGAAGAAGGACATAAGGGCAACGACAACGTTGATAAGGAAGATAAGCCAGACAAGGCTGAATTCGGGTTTGCTGTGGTTTATGAATGCAGCAACAATATCCATGCCTCCGGTACTGCCTCCGACACGCAGGGTAGCACTGTAGAATGCTCCGTTGAAAACTCCTGCAGCAATTGCAGCCATGATGCGTTCTCCGCCGTCAGTTGCAACAAATGCATAGCGTGTAATATCCGTATACTTGAGAAGCAGGCTTGTCAGGGCAAAGACTACCACATAGACGAATGTGTAGACGGCAAAGTGTCTTTTCAAGACCTTGAACGCAACCAGTAGAAGAGGGATGTTCAAAATCAGGTACAGATATCCGAATCCGAAACCGGTAAGGTGTCTGATGATTGTAAGAAATCCGTTAAGACCTGCAGGTGCAAAGTTGTTGGGGAAAACAAAAATCTCGTAGTTCAGTGCACCAAGTATTGCACAGACAATAACCAGGGCAAATCTTGCCCATTTTCTCTTTATCGTGGTCATTTCAGCAGTTTAACCTTCAGTACGGCAGCCTGTGTTTTCGAATCTTCAATCCTGCCGTCGAGAACCATTTTAACCACTTCTTCAAAATCCATGAAGCGGACATTGATACTTTCATCCGTGTCCAGATGGCGTTCCCCGAAGCTGAGACCCTTTGCCCAGTAAAGATGAATTACCTCTGTTGAATATGCAACGGTGGGGAACAGGGGTCCTATGTATCTGTATTCGGATGCGGTGATTCCGGTTTCTTCAACAAGTTCACGCTTTGCGGCCTCCAGAGGGTCTTCGTCCGGGCTGTCCAGCTTTCCCGCAGGTATTTCAAGAATTTCCCTTCCGAAAGGATAGCGGAACTGTCTTTCCATTACGATGCGGTCTTTGTCATCTATTGCCACAACTGCAACAGCGCCTACGTGCTTAATGTACTCCCTTGTGGTTGTTGTTCCCTTGGGGAGCTGAACATGGTCCATGTACACCTGAAGCAGTCTACCGTCAAAAACCCTTGAAGAATCTATCTGCTTTTCTTCAAGTTTCATTTTGTCAAAGAATTCATCCATGTTGACTATTAAAGTCCTTTTCGCGTTAAAAAGTCTAGAAAAAACACTAATTTGTGTGTAAGAATTACGTAACGAGGTATTCATATGAAGAAATTTATGTCAGTACTTATTGTTCTTCTTACTCTTGTTGTGCTTGTTTCATGTGCATCATCAAAGAGTGAAAAGAAAGATGAAGTAGAAGTTAAGGTTCCTGTTGAAGTAGCAGATGTTCCTGAGAAAGATATTCCCACATTCAACTATGATGTGTTTGTTCCCGAAGGACAGCAGCAGTATCTTGGAGTCATCCTTGAGGATGTTGAAGGTTATACTTGGAATCCCCAGTATTCAACATATGAAGATTTCTATGCTCTCCATTTCATGGAAGGTGATGTCCAGTACGAGAAGAATGCTAATGATGGAAAGATGTACTATGTTCTGAAGTTCCAGGCAAAGAGTGCAACACCCAGCCTTACATTCAACTGCCTCCTCAAGAAAGACGGTGTTCCTGTAGCCGGTGTTGAGGTCAAAGTTTCAATTGATGAAAAGCTCAACATCAAGGTTGTTGGAGCCGGTGCAGGTCCTGCAGTTTCAACACTGTAAGATTTTGAAAAAAAGAGTGCTTTCCAAAAAACCGGAAAGCACTTTTTTTTTACACTTTTACATTTTACTTTTTGGTAACGCCGTCACCGTAGATTGTTGTCCAGTCGTTCTTCATTGAAACCGGAATCCAACCGTGCTCTGTGCAGAGGTCTACCATTGACTGGGCCTTTGACAGGTTGCCGTTCTCACGGACAGTGTCATCACAGCAGAGCATGAAGGCAAGACTTCTGTACTGGTTGTTTGTAATGACATATTCAGCCATGCTGGCATCTCCTGTGCTGTTTCCGAACGAGAGAACAGGCTGAACTCCTATTTCTCTGAGAATCAGAATAACCTTGTTCATCTTCAGGTCCTTGAGCAGGAATTCACCGCCCAGTACAACCTTGTCGGTATTCAGGAAGTAGTACTCCATGGGGTCTGTCTTGCCCTGGCCTGTGGCAACCAGAGATTCATCGGAACCGATAATGTGTGACGGGGAGATGAAACTGAGAGGGGAGTCAATGAACAGGCCACGGATAATAAAGCGGTCGGTTCCTGTGACAATGTAGTTTGTGAATCCGTACTGCTCAAGAAGATTGACAATCTCAAGCATGGGAAGATAGAAGCCATCGCCTCGGTTCATTCCCTCGTAACTGGGCATTGCAGTTTTCTTGAAAGCCTGAACGTAAGCATAGAACTCATCAAGAGTCATTCCCTTGAAAGCGGAGGCCACGGCCTTTCCGTGATCAATATCAAGTCCGCCTACCGGCGAGCTCGTCTTGCTCTTTGTAATGATTTCGTTGGCTACGTAGCGTTCAAAGCTGCTTGCCTTGTCTTTGTACTCGGGGTCTTCAAGAACACGGTATGCCAGAAGCATATGGTCAATGTAGTCCGGATCTGTTTCGCAGAACAGTGTTCCGTCAAAGTCAAAAACTGCAATTCTTCTTTCAACGGGGATAAAGTCAGGGTTTGCAGGGTCAGTTATTGCTTCAAGATAGGCAATCAGTTCCTGCTTGGCAGGAGCTTCGTCCGTCCAAAGTGAAAGAGTGCTGTCAGTTGCCTTGAACTTTCCGGAAGTTGCACAGGATGAAAGTACAAAGACCGAAAGAAGAACAACAATTATACAGACAAAGGCTTTGTTTGTTTTCTTCATATAAAAATACCTCCGGGTGATTGATTAGATGATACCTGCGGGAATCAGAATAATCAACAGAAGTGCCACAAGGGCCCATTCGCAGATAAGGAAGCGGTTTCTCTTCTTAGGCTCCATGTCAGGCACATAGTTGCTGGCAAGGAAGAAGGGGATATAGGTTGTGATGAATACGGGAAGAACTCCCCACCACTTGTAGACCCAGATGAAAGAGTGGTTGCTTGTTCCTGCAAGGAAAGATTCAACCAGGGCAAAGAGCAGGGCCATCTCAAGGGCAACTACAAGCTTGCAGCTGACTCCCTTTCTGCCGTTCTTTGCAAAGTACCTCTTGCTTGTATCTTCAGGCATCATCTTGTAGGAAATGATTCCGGCAAGAGAGAACATCATGGAAAGCTCCCAGCACACACCTACAAGAAGGATAAAGGTTGTGGACTGGTTGGAAACAGACCACAGCGGATAGCCGAAAACATGACCTATGACAGCATTTGCTATCTCATACAGCCAATGAACTCCGTAGAGGGCAAGGCCTGCATAAACAGCTTTGTAGTTCTTCTTATGGATTTCTGACCAGTAAACGTAAAACACGACGGCAAGAATAAAGATGAAAGTCCAGTTGAAGTTTTCAGTGCTTCTTACCTGAATACTCTCAACAAGGCTCATGGACTGACGTGAACCGTCTCCCCAGAATTTCAGCATGGAGCGCCTCCTTTGACTATTTTTATTTTTCCGTTTTCAAATTCATAAGATGCAAGTTCTATCCCTAGAGAAGCTGCAAATTCACTTGCCCTTAACTTGTGGGCAGCAACATCAACAGCCCTGTGTGCATCGGAGTTGGTTATTGTGCAAACATCTTCTGAAGCTGCCAGTTCCCAGAACTTTCTGAGAGGGTAGGCATGACGCCTTCCTTCTTCTGTTTCAATTAGCGGTTTCCTAAGACCGTAGTCGTTTATTTCAAGCGGCATGTTGTACTGTTTTGCACAGCGGATTATGTCCAATGATGCAGCTTTTGCGTTATCATCCCATTTTTTGTATCCGGCAAAGACAAGGTCGGGGTGGCAGCCGAAGAGGAACATTCCCGAAGCAAGACCTGCTGTGTACAGGTCTACATACTCAGAGAGCATCTTTGTTGTCATGGCAGTGATGCGTCCGAAGTAGGTGTTCTTTCCTGTATTGGGATCTATCATGTTGTGGATAGCACAGCTTATATAGTCGTAGCCTCTGCGGCCCAGAAGGTCGTCTTTGTAGAAGGATTCTTCTCCGGGAACAACGTCACATTCGGCACCCAGCAGAATGTGGATGTTGCTGTTTTTCTTAGCCTCAAGAACGTCTTTCTCATAGAGGGGCAGTTCAGGATAGTCCATCCTTTCACCCTTGCAGAACTCCCTG